>Ga0056128_1005449_pt1 | contig 16009 bp, 13 predicted proteins | sample WorMetLIZISLAND2_FD_71113 | JGI IMG/M metagenome (GOLD analysis project Ga0056128, IMG submission 71113) | Marine gutless worms symbiont microbial communities from Max Planck institute for Marine Microbiology, Germany - Olavius geniculatus... ...
GATGGCGTTTTGCATTGGTGACTTTTAAGATCATGTTATGTAGCTTATGGCTTGTAGGTAGCACCAGTGACATAATGCAGAGATTGGGAGATGATGCATATTTAAGGTGCTGGCAGTGTCATACAAATATTATAATAGTATTGAATATTTTTTTAGCAAATTATGTCAAAATCTCAGATATGTTTTTTATATTGATTTTATATATGATATAGTTGTCTTGTTTAGATACTTGTAGAGTGTTCATAATTGTGGCGGTAATTGCTGTGTTCAGCAATGGTCATTTTTACCCGTGTTGTGTATAATTGGGTACGGTGGCCAATGGTCATAGTAGTTTCTTGTAAGCTGAGATATCTTATAAATTATCATGTGAATAATTAGCTAAATATCACCACTCTTTGCACCCTCAACATCAGTGATCTAGTTCTGGGTTCATCAATTCCTAGCTACTACTACAGTAAAGGTAAAGGTCAGAATATAGCTCTTAAGGAGCGAACCCCTCACAGAGCTACGGAGTGTCACCTGCCATGTGGAATCACATAGTGTTACCTGCCACCCGACAGTGGTGAACGCGCCCCGCCTCAGTGTCCTTTCTCAAAGTCTTGTTCCTTCTCCGCCACTGCTTCTACTCCCTGGAACAAACTGTCTGCGAACGGTAGATCAGCAAGTACTGATGAAGCATTTAAATCTAGATTGAAAACTGAACTGTTTGCCACTGCCTACCTCGATACCTAAGTCAAATCAGTGCCTACGCAACGCTTCTGATTCACACTTCACTTTGTGATAGTGGCGCTATGTCAAATTGTTTTTAGATTAGATTAGGGAAATTCCCTACAATGTTGGGTCCATCCAGAAAACCGACTGGTATAAGGGGGACAATGAATATTCTACAGCTGATGCGGAAATGAACCAAACCTACAGATTCTGTGCATGGTGCCGGTATGATACCGATGAGCGTGCCTCTTGTCTCTTGTTTATTGAGTCGTATGTTTTGCCGGCGGTGTCAGGATGGCGCAGAAGAAGCTGGTACGACAGTGAATGGTGGCCAGACCATTCTTAACCCTTGGATGACGGTCGGTGGAGCTGCAACCAGCATCTGTCAGCCCAATGAGTATATCATGTAAGCATTCAGCTTGTGAATGTAGCTGCATTGTTTAATGTTAAGCTCCAACCTGCATGAACTACAGAACTTATAACAGGAGTTCACCTTTTGTGAGATTGGCCCAGAACTTGAAGTAAAGAATTGGCCGTTTAACGGCATTTATATAGAATTCCATCAATGTTGTATTGTTTTTTCAACGCTTTTGTTGCTAAGAGTTTTGAGTATGTGCATTCAGTGATAATGTTGTCAGTTAAGAAAACAGTCGCAACGGCCTCAGTAGCAAAACCACACCTGAGTATAAATTGTTCGGTGGTTTAGAGACTGTTGTCTTTCAAACCTCAGGTGAAAATTGCTGGCTTACATTTTCGTCCGGCAAACAAACGGGATGCAGAGCAAAAGCTGTTGTTGCATCAAGCGTCATCACCCATCGGTAGTTACGTTACTCGGAAGCATCTGCCAAATGATGCATGCATGCGAGAGAGAAAAAATATGATTGATTGTGCTGTCATGCGCAGACTGATGTCATTGTGTGTCAGTTATCTGGCAGACTGTTTAGGCGTAAACAGTTTGTCATGTGGTGATGGTTAGGGCCCACAATTTTCCGCAGAAAATTTTGCCAAATTCCGCGAGCCAGTTTGCAGCATTCTGCGGCTTACTGCGGCAAAATTGTTCAAGTTCCGTGGCTTACCACGGCTTTCCATTTGTGTGTAAACTTAGCTCTATTCTGTTAAAAAAACTTCACTTTTTGGAGGCTGACATGGTGCTCAGTTATGCTAGCAACATACAAAGAAAATTATCGATTTTTTCCATTTCAAAAGTGCAACTTGTCGATTAGTCACATTGTGTTTATTTACGATCGTGCCGTATCACGATGGTAATTATTAGTATTGATGCAGTGTTAGGTAGGTTAGTTTGATTTTTTTCCGTGATATAGTTAATGTAATTTCGTTATCAAGCTGACGATCGTACTGAACGTTCGTTATATCTCAACTTCTGAAAAAATTCTGCGGAAAAGGGCAAATTCCATGGTTCAGCTTGAAATTCCATGGCTCGCGGAAAACTGTGGGCCCTAGTGATATGGTGATGGTACGAAATGTTGTTGGCATTCGTTGTATGCTGCAGGCCAGACAACGCAATGGTTGGTGATGTGCTGGTGCTGACCAAGCCCCTTGGCACACAGGTGGCTGTGACATCCTATCACTGGCTCGATGTCCATGACAAGTGGAATCGTATCAAGCTGGTGGTCGGTGAGGAGGACGTGAGGAAAGCTTACCAGCGCGCAATGTTCTCCATGGCTCGGCTTAACCGCGTCGGTGCGTTGACCTGTCTAATTCATCATCTTGGCAATAATAATTTCTGATTTAATTAGATTTGTGGTGCTTTTACCCTAGCATCGCTCAGTGATAGTAAATTTTTACTTTGGTTTCAAACTGTAGAGCCATAGGGATCTGTACTAACACGAGTTGTAAATAAAAGTAAGTATAATGATTAGGACAACACAGTTTCATGTTTTCAGTGCAGTCATCGTAGCAACGCCATCACTGAAGTTTACGTGACAGTTGACTTTATAAAGCTAGAACATTGCAGATCTGCTGCTGAACCTCTGTTCTAGACCACAATTCTGCTTGTGGCTTGATAGTATCTAGTATCCAATACTAAAGGCTGATACTCAGTTTACAATTCCACCTATATGTAGGGTGGAATGCTGACTGGTTTTTGTTATTTTATGTGCAACAGCAGCTACTGCTGTAGCATGTCTTAGCCATCGCAATACTGTCTGTCCGTCCGTCTGTCACATGGGTGGATCAGTCAAAAACGGTGCAAGCTAGGATCACCAAATCTTCACCGTCAGCTGCCTGGAAGATTCTAGTTTCAGGAACCGTAAAGCTTTTCCATAAATTCAAAGGAGGTCACCCCGAACGAGGGTGCTAAATGAGAAGGGGTAGGGAAAATTTGCGATTTCCAGTCGATACGGCATTGGCTGAGCAAGACAGGTCACGCCCTCTGGTGAGTACGAGTAAAACACTATAGATAATTAGCCGCCGGTCATCTGGCACCCTTTGGCGACTGACTTAGATCTTGTTTTACTGGGCTTTCAAACTTGCACAGCTGTTGCGCGTTCCTCATTACGTTTAGCAGGGCTTTTCTTGTCAACAAATAGTAGTGGCTCAAAATAATTTTGATTTGTGCTCTTACATGTTATAACTGCAGTTTGCTGTGTGACTTGTGTAGCATCTCTGCTGATGCACAAGTACAACGCACACGGTGCAACGGACGTCGGCGGCTACGGGCTGCTGGGACATGCCAACAACCTCGCCAACATTCAGAAGAACGAGGTCGGCTTTGTCATCCACAATCTGCCGGTCATTGCCAAGATGGCCGCCGTCAGCAAGGCATGTGGCAACATGTTTGGTTTGCTCCAGGGACACGCAGCCGAAACTTCAGGTAATCGTTGGAACTTTGTGGAATTGCAAGTTGTTGCTTTCATGGCATTTGTGTTGTGAGTTGTCTCAGACATGTCCAGTGTACACACTCGTTTTTTTGTGGTTGACTAATGGTAGGCTAGGTCCCAAACGGAGAAGCTTAGGTATTAATTTAGCATTGTCAGTTGCTTGGCCAATGGCAATGAAGAATAAGTGTACTGATGTCATTGATTTGCGTAGATTTGTTCACATGAAATAAAGTTGTGTGTGTTATTGCAATAGTGAAGTTATATTCATTTCCAGGATTTTGTCGTCAGAAGTGAAATGGCTGTAATTGCTTTTAGGCTGGGTTCCAAAGTTAGAACCTATATTATCACTTTAATGGCTCTCCCGGCAATTTTAAGGCTAGATTAGAATCATTCGTAAACTCGATGCTTTTCCTTATTGCACAACCGAAGATGTACTTCAGCAGCTACTGTAACTTTACACAAAAGATTTTGGCTCATTTTGCATATGCATATACACTCACCACATTTTCTGTTACACACTTCTGTCAAACTTATGTACCTAATAGCTTACTTCTTGATGCAGTCTGTCATATGGTTGTTAAGAACATTGATGTGGACTGCAGGTGGACTACGTTAGGCACATGCAAGTACCGCATGGCTTTTTACACATTTCTCGGTAGTCAGTAACTTGTGCACCGGGTAGCTTCCTTTTCAGGACAGTCTGTCTGATCAGTGCATTAATTAGAGGTTTTTACGAGCATCATTATATAACTAGAAAGCAGTCATAGCCCACAGGTACCTCCGCCAAGGCACTGTTATTTGCCAGGTGGCGTCACCATATTCACTTTGCCAGTGGTTCCCTTATGCCCTCTTTAACGCAATGGTAACGAAAATTTCAAAGTGATCCAGGATTCCTTTTGGATCACCCCCAAAATTGAATCACTGGTAGTTTGTGCCATGCCCGACATACCCTCAAAGTTTCAGAAAGATCAGTCCATAACTTTTTGAGTTATCTTGCGGACACACAGATAGACACACAAATGAAATCCGGCAAAAACATTACCTCCTTGGCGGAGGTAAATATGCTTTTGACATTTGACATCATTGTTAAGCCGGCTGTTGTACATTGCTCTGGACTGCAGGTGGTCTGCTGATTGCGTTGCCAAGGGAGCAGGCGGCTGCATTCTGCAAGGATATTGAGAAACAGGAGGGCTACCAGTCGTGGATCATCGGCATTGTCGAGAAGGGCAACCGGACGGCTCGCATCATCGACAAGCCGCGAGTGATCGAGGTCCCAGCCAAAGACCGCGAGGGCGAGCTCTGGTAGACAACAAGACTTCGTGGTGATGCCATTCCTTTGATAGTTCGCCACTGACTGATCGTTCATTTGTGTAGCAACTTACAGCAGCTGAATGTGGGTAGATTTTCTGTGGATGTGAACTGCTTCTTGGGCAGTTGGAACTTGGACTGTTGTTGCTGCTCAGGCTTTGGGCGACGTGGCATTTTAATCAACCGAATGAAGACATTAATTACATCTGTGCTAGTTTGACGTACCGCCATAGTCTGTTGTGCTCCATTTTCATTTCATCGTGCTGTGATGTAAATATATACAGGAGATGAACTGATTACGAGATGTTTTAATGGAAACGTCGGTTTTAAGACTTGCTCTGTTGAGTGTTACATTGTATCACACCATAATGAAATCCGCAATGCAGATTAATGTGGTCTGTTTTTGAATATTGACAGGTAATTAGTGCTTAATCCTGTGATGGTAATAATGAAGAAATATGTGTGCCAATGGTATACTGACTATCTTTAATTTTCGTCAAGAAAGTGCAAAATATGGTCTCTGGGATTATTTTTATAAGTGAGCTTGAACATGCAGCATTCTTGCCTCATCGTTCATTGTCCGGTGTGAATAATCTTCGTAAATTAGTTTTTATATACACAGCTGCAGAAGTTTGGGGTAAAACTGTTGACTGTGAATCAACTGAATTTTAAAAACATGGAACTGAAACTTTTGGACAAGGTTATAGTATTTATTAAAGTTAGTCTAGCGTGCATTATTACATCTGTCTCTTTTTTGGTCGCAATGAGAAGTAGGCATATTGCTATTCGCCCCTGCTTAAGTTTTTATGTGCAACAGCAACTACTACTGTAGCGAGTCTTAACCATTGCAATTCTGTCTGTCTGTCTGTCACACAGGTGGATCAGTCAAAAACGGTGCAAGCTAGGATTACGAAATCTTTACAGTCAGCTGCCTGTAAGACTTTAGTTTCAGGATCAGTAAAGCTTTTCTATAAATTTGAAAGGGGTCATCTCGAGCAAGGGTGTTAAATGAGAGGTAGTTAATTAATCACTAACAGGAAGTCGTACACGGCCTTTCAATTGCCACTGAGAGCAATGACTTTTAACATAAAAATGGGGTTTTATGAATTTTTTGGCGATTTTGGGCTGCAACACACATTTCAAGAGCGAATTGCGCTGCAATCATTAGAGATAAACTGGGACGGCTTCCGTATGAAACTTTTAGCATTAAACGTAGTTTTCACTTGTTCAAATTTCGTCCCCTGCGTTTAAGGAACTGGGTACCCTCTTCAAAATACTCGCATTCGGCCACTCAGATGGCAGCAGCCATGCGAGACAGTGACGCCATCTGGCGTATGTGAATGCATCGTACCCAATGTCAGTTGCTGGGATCAGTGAGCTTAGATTTTGTTCGCAGTGGGCCTTCAAACACGCACGAGTGTTTCCCTTTACGTTAGCTAGGTTTTCTTGTTAACTTTAAGCCTGGGCGTTAACATTAAGCTTAAGTAATTTTGAAGTAAGTGCAATACCTAAAATGACCCAATGACTGGGCGCCTAACAGAATTTTTGCTGCCCATAAGTAGTTGTCGAAATAAAGCAGCAGTGACTAAGGGCTTATATCATTAACCTTAATTTGAAAGCATTTGCAAAACCAGAAGGCGCTCATGGGTGCATATCTCCGCCAAGTGAAGTGATTTTTGAACACAAGGAAGGGGAGGGAGAAGGAAGAGCAGGTTCGCTTCAGGGGAGGGAGGGAAATGTAATAGCCGGCGTTGATGCTTGCGCTGTTGGTGCAATGACGTTATTGCTATAATTAGTCATCGTGTACACAAACAAACACATACACACAGAATGCCGGACAGAACGACCAATCTCTTAATCTCCAGTTCACTTGGCGGAGATAATGATAGTGCGGATGTTGCTGCAGTGACGTAGGCTACTGGGGTTTGAAGGACTTGACATCATGAGCTGTAACATGTAGGCCTAAGTCGTCTATTGAAGCTCAAACACTGCCCAGTACCGACGAATATACATAGGACTAGTAGAAGTCGCCAAACACATAAAGCACATAACAGCACTTATAGCAGATTTGATCTGTTAGAACACCAATGCAGTCTGATAACTGTTTCAGCAACATCAAATTTTGATGGTCGGCATTCAGCTGTTTTCAGCTACAATACAAGATAATGTTCATATGAACACGGAGTCTGTCCAATGCATTTCGACAGTTTACATTATGTTTCCATATAAATATAATCAGTGAGCTGTTTAGATTCGTAGGAATAAATCAAACAGTTTAATTTCAAATTGTACAGCAGCAGTGATCCTTTCATCCTTCTGTATTATTTTAACTAAACAACAAACATTGTCAGTCACGAGACCATTCGATTCGTCACCAGTGCTTTACTATGAAAGGTCCATCGTCACCATGTGTCTATCTAGCACCGTTACGGAGATATGGCACCTAAAAGATGATGGGGTCACGAATTTGAACTTTTGGGGTCACGTGACGTCATCGGTTACGTGACCATTCGACTCCCTTGGGTCGACTTCCTATGGGTGGTCCATAGTGACCATGCGTTTATCTGGCACAGTTATGGAGATATGGCGCCTCAAATATTGGACGCACAGACGTGAACACGGAAAGAAAGATGGAAGAAGGGAAAGAGAAAGGGGGAGAAGGGAAAGGGGATGGAGAAAAGGAATGGAAGGTAAAGTGAAAGGGAAGTGGAAGGAATAGGGGAAAGGTATAGGGAAGGAAAAGACGAAGGGGAAAAGAAAGAGAAGGGGAAGCGGAAGGTAAAGGGATGGGGAAGAGGAAAGGGCAGGGGAAAGCGGAAAGGGAAGGCAAAGGGGATGGAGAAGGGAAAGGTAGGGTGGAAGAAAGATAGCTTAAGAAAAGTTGGACGCACGGACACGCAGGTGGTTTTATACTCTGTCCAATGTTATGCATAGCATTGGACAGACAATAATACTGAAAGTCGCATAGCCTACTGGAAATTTTAACCTCCGCCAAGGAGGTTATGTTTTTGCCAGTTTTTGTTTGTTTGTTTGTCTGTTTGTTTGTCAGTGTGTTAGCAAGATAACTCAAAAAAGTTATGGACGGATCTTTCTGAAATTTTGAGGGAATGTCGGGCATGGCATAAACTACCAGTGATTAAATTTTGGGGGGTGATCCGGCAGGAATCCTGAATTCTGGATCACTTTGAAATTTTCGTTACCATTGCGTTAAAAGAGGCATAAGGGAACCGCTGGCAAAGCGAAGATGGTGACGCCACCTGGCGAATAGCTTTGCCTTGGCGGAGGTACCTGCGCTCTCCGAGTGCTTTCTCTAGTTTTGAAATAAATTATTCGCATAAATTGTGATTTGTCCCTCTTCTCCCTTTCCCTTGTCCTCCTTGCTTCCCCTCCCGTTCTTTAGAAGTAGGACCCCCTAAAATGCAGCTAGGGGTCTGGGGAGAGCGTTCCCCTATAGCGGGGTCTGAGGCGGAGCCCCAGCCGAAATCGAATTTGGTGCATTTTAGCTTAAAAATGCAAAATTTCAGCAATCCCGATCAAGGGAAACATTTTCAAATTTGGCGGTTGGACAAAAGTGGGGTAGGAAAAAATGTGCGTTTTTCAGCCGATAAGTCGCCATATCTCAGAAACGCTGAGAAATAAGACCACGGTTGCTGTTGATCTCATTTAGCGCCCTTGCTCGGGGTGACCCCTTTCGAAATGATGGAAAAGCTTTACTGATTCTGAAACTAGAATCTTCCAGGCAGCTGACTGCAGATTTGGTGATCCTAGCTTGCACCGTTTTTGACTGATCCACCTGTGTGACAGACAGACGACAGAATTGCGATGGCTAAGACGCACTACAGCAGTAGCTACTGTCGCGCGTAAAACAGGGGTAACATTTAAAAAAATCCAAACGTTATTACAACTGATGCGTTTGTTGATAGATGATGTTGCAGCGTACGCAGGCGAGCCGTGCACACAGCACGCCTCGCTGTGTTGCTGCTGCTGCTTTTGCTCGCAAACTGCGCTATACGCCGCAGTCAGTCGTCGTCGATGTAGCGTGTACGCCGCGCCGACCAGTGGTCAGTCATCGTGATGGACCCGTGACCTACAGTGGTCATTGGTCAGCGTCGTTGTCATCGTAATTATGTCACACAGCGCTAGCGGGCAACAGATGTGTCGTCTGTCCGGCCACCGACGTTCAATTTGATCGTCCCATTGCCGTACTAAATATCGCTGTCGTAACTTGTTGCTTCAATTCATAACGTACGTACGTGAGTTGGTCCCACTGCTGTCATGTCTTTCGAACGGAAATACAAGGCGGACAAAGAGATAACCGCAGAATTTGACAGCCACATCAAAGGTATTTCAAATCAGTTCGTCGTTTAGTGCATTTTCTGCTCCGTCTCTGTTGGGCCCCATAAGCATCTCGGAGTTCATCAGTTGACGGGTAAACTATGTGCCTATAGGTAACAGTAGGCCTAGGTGTGCGACTGAGACTGTAATCGTAGTCTTGTCAACCTTTGCCAGAGTTCTCGAGTGTTACTAATTAGCTTAAGAAGTAAAAATGTAAGGATAGTGTAGCCTACGCTGACTTTTCTAGACGTTTGCTGTAGTAGGCCCAGTTTAGTCAGCCTGCATATTGTTATGCCCGATTTCGCGTTACCATTGAGGGAACAACGAAGAAGAATGGGATATCGACTGCAGGTCGAGAACAGTGGCTATACTAGCAAAACCAGCTGATGATGTATTGATGTGGGAGTGGGGTGTTGCGCTGCTGTTGTGCTGGTCGTGTGCGGTACAAAATGTTCGGTTGGTGTGTCGCGGGAGACGCTGCTGAGGTCCAGTATGCTTGCGGTCGGTCGAGCACGTACGTCGAATCATATTGATTTCTTGTCTCCGCGGCGCGTGTGTCACGTCGGGCTGACTGCCTGTGTTGGTGACGTCGCCACCGACCACTGATCCAGTGACAGGCAGACAGCCGCTGACCGTCGACCATGTATTGCAGTGCGCGACCTTGACTCTTGCTGATGAGTGACATAGGCGCCGACACTTATACACAGCAGGGTCAGCAATGATTGCTGTCCTAACTACACGCAGAGTCGAGTGGGCAGCTATCAGTATACAAGTAGTGAATAGCTTCGAGGTCATCATTGAAATTTTTTTTGCAAAAGGTACTAAAATGTTGCCCGATGTCGAAGACCAAGAGCAACATTTTACGAACCGAAGGCAAGAAATTTTCAATGATAATCGATAGCGACACATCAAAACAAAAAAAAATAAACAAAAATCATTGAAACAAAAAGCTGTGACGACTCAATGCCGCCCGGTAAACTGTTGCCCGTTCGGGCAATAGTTCACTTCAATGTTGCCCGCGCAGGCAACTGTGCGTATTTTAAACGTTACGTGACGTGATTTGGACCAATCCCGTGCAGGTATTTTGCGTTGAGGTATAACAATACACTGTAGTAAATGCTGCCCCGACTTGGAATCAAATAGGAAATTTTTAAAATGCTGCATGCATTTTTACAATTCCCTATTTGGTAGGCCTATATGCCTGTCGAATGTTAAATATGGTCTGTATTTCAGCACTCAGCAGCCTATGGTAAGCAGACTGGGTCGATTGAATTCGCTGACCTGAGCTGGATGATCTATTTTTTCAGGCTAAAGTTACCGTTCATGTTACTTGGATTTGCATAATTAGTCCTTTACCACATTTGCAGCTGATCAAAGCTTATACTTCAGTTCTCACTGTCACTGATGAGTTAGGCTACCGGTATGACATGACATTTTCTATCAGTCATTCATTCAATCGATCTATATTTTCACATATCTCACTCTTATGACATTTTCGGCGACTGGCATTCACAACATTTGCTGCCCAAAGAGCAGAGAAGTGTCGCAGGTACTCTTGTCCGTTAATTCACCCGCACCTGAATTATTATTCTTGTTAACGCTGACCATATCCCTGACCCTAACCCTAACCTCAACCCTGTATATATAACCCTATCCCTAACCTTAATCCTATCCATATACCTAACCCTAGCCGTTAATTTGGGTGCGGGTGAATTAACGGACAAGAACCGTGTCGCCCTCACTACACCGTTTAAGTGATGTAGACCTATCGTCACGCCCGCTGTTATATTGCCGCAAATTGCTGCGTGCCACGTATTAGCACCGCCGGTGATTGATCACACAGACTGAACGGCGTCCATGCGATATAGCTGAGTTGGATTAGTATTATGTGTTTGATGGTTAGCCTATAGCCGTATTACATTAATGGTTGGTGGCACACCGTCTATACGTTTATACGTTGTCGTAAACAGGGCTATAGGGCTCCTACATTATTCAACAGCAGAGCTGATTCGGCGGGCTTCGTCGAAACTGTGCGCTCTATAAATTACGTACTTGATTATTTTAAAACCGTGCTTAAAACGTGAAAAATAGTGGCGAAAAGTCTGTCGGCAATAAAGATGAAGCAAGTGATCGCACTATTGTTTAGTACGGTAAATCAGACTTGTGTTTTTGCCTTTTTGTTCTGCTTCTTTCACACTGTCGTTGCGAATAAATAGCGTAGGCTTACTAAAATAATCTAAACAGTTAGGTCAGTATTGTCTGCAGATATCGAATGATTCATATGACTTGCGAGATTCAAGCATGCTATGATTTCATCACAAAACGCACGTGATCACTATTGTGACACAGAATTGCGTGCCAAGCATGAACATATACGTTGTCGGTCATGTACAAATCGGCGTCTGTGAATAGCCGAATGGGGCGAATCTGTGCAAAGCGTCCTGTTGAAGCTTCTATCCCCCCAAATCTGGAATCAAAATCGGGCACAACTCCCCCCAGTTTTGGGCTCAGGTCCCCCTAATATCTGACTCAAATTTTCCCCTTTATTTTAAGCTTTTCCCCCTCTAGGGAGAACGTTTTGTTAAGGGTGTAGTTTGCCAAGTGAGAAATAGGGGAAAGTAAAAAATAAGGGAAATTTTGTTAAGAGTGTAGATTGAAAAATAAGGAGGGGAGGAACAAATAGGGGAAAGTTTTGTTAACGGTGTAGTTTGCTCAATGAAAAATAGGGGTGAAGTAAAAAATAGGGGGAAAGTTTAGTCAAGGGTGCAGATTGAAAAATAGGGGAAAGTAAAAAAGGGGGAAGTTCTGTTAAGGGTGTAGTTTGCCCAATGAAAATAGGGGGAGTTTTGATCTACTATCTTATTATAACTTTACCCCTATTTTTCACTGGATGCAAGCTGCGCCCACCATGTATAGGGAATGCCACTGGTTAGAGCTGCATTCTGGCATTCAGTGATAATGATAGTGAAGACTGCAGATCTGTCTTTCCGCCGATCAATCAATCAATCCGTCAGTTAATAAATATGTTTATTATTGATATCGGTCTAAAATTAACAAACACAAATGTCCTTAACGCAGTCATAAAGCTTTCGACCCTACTAAGTTGTGCTCATTGGCGTCATTTAAGGGGAGGAGGCTAGAGGGGTATACGGACCCCCAAGAATTTATGATTTTAATTTTTCCCTGTAAATCGTACCACTGAAACAGTGTTACTGCTGCGAGAACTATACGTTACGCAGACTTAGACCCCAAGAGCCTCCAGTGATTACTGAGCCTCCTCCAGTAATTTACTGAAATGACGACACTGGCTGTGCTTCTTTGACTTGACTTCTTTTCGTCATAGACTAATACGCCTAACTGGGCCTATATAGACAGTGCTCGGCGTCGTGGCCTGGCTAGAATTACTGTGTATCATAACATGCTGCGTAAACGTCGACGCGTGCTGAAGCGGCATAATCTGCGGCGCGCGCGCGAAGAGCAAATCACGCAGTCGATGACAGCATGACGAGTACACTCGCGCGCCGTTACAGTCGACGTCGTGGAAGCGGTGGTAAGAACAGTTGATGTCTGTCTGTCTGGACAGGATGATGCTCTCAATGAAACTGCTGCTGATGCTGCTGAGCTGAGCAGCTGGGTGATAAGTTACTTACTGACGGACTGACTCCGCGCTGGGAGTCCGCGTAGCAGAGCGGCTGACTGACTGTCAGAAGTTTGGCATTCATCCGTCCATTTCATGGAGCACCGCAGCGCAGCGCCATGGCAGTCGTTCGTCCTTGACCACATATGCGTACGTCTGTCTGGTCGCTAGCAGATTCACTGCCAGCCAGCTCCTCGTGTTTTCTGCCTGCTGCTGCTGCTGCTGTAGCAATTTTCCGCCGATTATTTTTATACACATACAAACGAGCCCGTGCAACGTGATCAGTGCTGGGAAATTGTTTCGAAAGAAACTTAGGTTTAGTCTGAGACTGGATTTTCTGGGACTGTTCCGTACAGAGCGACGTTTTTGTGGTGAGTTGAGGGCGATCTTCGCATTCCAGTCAGTCGCGGCTCTTGAGTCGTTTCCTTCTTGCGGTCTTCAGTTTAACTTGAGCTGTACGGCCAATGCAGTGCGTCACGGTTAACGGAAAAGCATACGAGAATGACCTGGAGACCGAATGCAGTTAGTTAGAGCGAAAGCTGATAAACTGCACTGCGTTAGTCACGTGTCGGAAGCGCTGCATGTGCGACGTTCTGGGCATATATTGCGTTCGTCGGTGTGCGTTTTTGTGGAGCATGTTTGATTTCAGTGATAACGGTCGGCGCTGGTCTCATGCTGCTGCTGCTGCGTTGCGAGTCATTTGTGATGCGTAGACAAGACACTGGGATGAATGGGACCACGCTGCCGGGAACACCGCGGCTACGGTAGAGTAATAAACCTTCGACCGCTACACGAGACGCTGATCGTAAATAAATGATGGAGGCAGGTGCATCGGCAGCAGCATGGAGCAAACGTGACGTCACTAACAGTAGCAGTAGCAGCAGCAGCAGCAGCACTCTGGCCAAGTGTGCAACTTGCGGTTAAGTGCACTGCCGTCGACGCAAGACACGTATCCGATGACTTTATAAGTTATGACACTACTTTGGGGTCCGCCTGATGTGCTGAACATGAACAAGTACAAATTTATAACACAATAATAAACTCGATGGGAAAAAACGACATAATTTCGTGAATAGAGACTTTAAAGTTGTACAAGCATTGCTTGTGACCCTCAGACTCAGTCACCCGGCCTTGCTGTTGGCAATATTTCGGCCAGGTCCGAACAATGCGGCAGGATTGGAAAACACTAGGTTATTGTGAAAAAGTGTCAAGGTTGTTACGCGCGAAAGCAGCTAGACTGCTTTAGCGCGTCTTAGCCATCGCAATTCTGTCCGTCCGTCCGTCTGTCACACGGTGACAGTCAAAAACGGTGCAGGCTATAAGATCACCAAATCTTCACCGTCGGCTGCCTGGAAGACTTAAGTTTCAAGAACCGTAAAGCTTTTCCATAAATTCGGAAGGCGTCACCCCGAACGAAAGCGCTAAATGAGAAAGGGGTAGGAAAAATTTGCGATATTTAGCCAATAAGTCGCTGTATCTCAATAACGGTGCAAGATAGGGCCTAGGTTATTATTAATCACTAATAAGAAGTCGTACACTGGCTCTCGATTGGCGCCGAATTCAATGACCTTGGATGACCTTAAACGCCAAAATAGGGTTTTTAAAATGCATTTTTGGCGATTTTGGGCTACGAGACACATTTCAAGAGCGAATTGCGCCGAAATCAATTGAGATATACACAGAGAAGCTGCGTATGAAATTTTCAGCATTGAAGGTAGATTTCGACGGTCCAAGTCTCGATTTTCTAGGTTCAAGACAACCTGCGTACGAGGGCCTCAAATAGCGCTAAAAGTCGTTATTTTACCGTTGTTGGCCAGTCTTTCGTGAAAATGGTTGCAGATCACCATGGGCATGCTGCTTATCACAACAAGCACTAGTGACGAGTTTTTCAGCCGTATCAACATCGATAACTTTGAAAGACCCTGAACTTCCAAAATAAGGGTTTTTATTGATTTTTGCGATCTTCGGCTGCAGCGCACACTCTAAGAATGAACTGCGACGAAATGGCTGGAGATAGGCTGCAAGTTTGCGAACAGAAACTGCTATAGGCTTTCGCGCGTCTCGTGAGCATTAGCTCAAATTTCTTGTTATGTTAAGTTTTGTTAAGGTTGTAAAGATTATTTTGCGTTTTTGAAAGTTATTTTAGGTTTTAGTCAGGTTTTTAGACTTTTAGTACACAAAGATCTAAGACGTAGGCCTAGGCATATCGGACACCTGGAAAAATAACACATCATTCTCCCTGTTTTTGTTGATCAGTTTAATGACTAAAATCTAAATATTTAAGCAGACTTTTATTTTTTAGGTTTTTCGAAATTTTAAAATCCTGGGTCATTTGAAATTAATTTTTCAGCCCCGCACAACAAAACCTAGGCCTTACAGGGCCTTCTGTCCCGTTTTGTGAGCACATGAAACTTTTTATTCAATTGTCATCGACTAGGCCTATGTGAAGAAAATAATGTGAAATCGATTTCATGTGTTAACAAAATATTTTCGGCAGATTTGAACTTTGTCTAACTTCTCTTTCTGAAGTTATAAGTCCAGAGTGCACGGACGGAAGATCGGGAAAGAAAGACGGATCGTCTAGGCTATGTGTATAGCCTACTGCGTTGCAGGATGTACAAGAAATTTCAGAAAAGCTCATTAGACGCGCGACAGCCTTAGCAGTTCCTATTCGCAGGTTGTCTTGATTTAACTGTATCCATTTTGACGCAATTCACTCTTGAAATCTATGCCGCAGCCACAAATTGCAAAAAAAACACTAAAACCCCTATTTCAGAAATTCAAGGTCATTCAAGGTCATCGATGTTTACACCAACAAAAAGCTTGTCATTATATTGCTTGTTATGATAAGCAGCATGTCTCTGCCGATCTGCACCCGTTTTCAAGTTAAACGACCCAATAACGGCAAAACAACTACTTGTAGATTCTTAAAAATGTACGTTCTATGCTAAAAAAATGTCATGCGCAAAATGTCTAGGTCTATCTCCAGCCATTTCGGCGCACTTCACTCTTAAAATGTGTGTCGCAGCCAAAAATCGCAGAACAATTCATTAAAAATCCCTATTTTGAGGGTTCAAGGTCATTCAAGGTCATCGACGTTGACAGCAATAAAAAGCTTGTCACCAGTGCTTGTTATGATAAGCAGCATGTCTGTGCCTATCTGCAACCGTGTTCACGC
>Ga0056128_1005452_pt1 | contig 16003 bp, 7 predicted proteins | sample WorMetLIZISLAND2_FD_71113 | JGI IMG/M metagenome (GOLD analysis project Ga0056128, IMG submission 71113) | Marine gutless worms symbiont microbial communities from Max Planck institute for Marine Microbiology, Germany - Olavius geniculatus... ...
TTGCAAAATTCAACAATGTTTGATGGTCTTTTGCGTTTCCAAATTTCAGAAAAATGGGCGAATTTGCGGTTTCCATTGAACATTCAGAAGCAAAAAGTGTTTCAGCTTCAGGGGGGCTTGACCCCCCGACCAGGGGCTCTGCCCCTGGACCCCGCTGGGGGCTCCGCCCCCAGGCCCCCGTTATAGGCTCGCGCTCCGCGCGCTCGCCATGGCCCCCCTTTGCCAAATCCTAAATACGCCACTGTCGGTTATCCCCTGGCGACAGTTAGGCTATCTATTCTGTTTATCTCAAGCATCTATCTCTACTCCTTAAAAAATCGTTATTTTACCGCTGTCGGCTGCGCGATACCGGTTCCGCCCTCTGGCGAGTGTAAATGAAACGTTACACATACTAGCCGTATATTTTTTAAAATACTTTAAGAGGTCCATGATACTAGCCTTCATAATCATCGTGGCCAATGTCAATTGCTGGAGTCGGTGTGCTTAGATTTTGTCCGCAGTGGGCTGTTTTCGCGCGTTCTTCTTTGCGTTAGCTGGGCTTTCTTGTTTTGAGTTTGCCTGCTAGATTGAAGAGGCAGCTTCCCCGCCAGTTTTTTGCGTGGAAATTGACGATGTGATATGATGATGATATGTTGTGTGGTCAGTTGAACGAAAAAACGTTCAAGACGCCGACCTCATCAAAGAGCTACAACAGTCACGTGTTCGTGAGCGTTTCATTCAGCAATACGAGGACTTGTGACGCATGCTCCAAACCTCTGCTCAATAAACTCGCCCTCCAGTGCCAGAGTAAGTTGTATTTGTAGACTGTGATGATTATTTTTATTTTTTTGAATTATTTTGTTGTGCTACCAGTGATGATAAATAAAGATTTTCAGAAGGGAAACTGAAATAAAAGTACTGTCATGTGAATAACATTTTTAAAAATCTAGAAAAAGACGGCTGAGAGACAAATAAAAGCCTGAGGTAAAAGATTAAAAAGAAAGGAAATAACTATAACTAAAAGTTATCAAAAACTAAAACGAAATAACGTAAAAAAATGTTTTGCTTGACTGATCGGTCGATTGGTCGATTGTTTCAGACTGTGCGCTGAACGTCCATGAGGCGACGTCGTGCAAAGCTCACAACGTTTCGTGTCCACGCTCACAGGTAAGAATAATTCGCAACCAATCACTGATTCTATTTTTATTATAAGCCTGTTCTTAGTTTACTTTCTTTCAACTTACTACCCACCTGTAAGCTTATTATAAGTGTATTCGTTTCTGCACATTTGTGTTATAGGGTGTTTACACGATCCAGCAAACGTCCAGCATTAGCACGTGTATTCTGAATAAGTTTGCTGGAAGTTTGCTGGACGTTTGCTGGATCGTGTAAACACTCCATTAGTCTACAGGTATAGGACCGAATCTTCCACCCCTACCCCCCTCCCGGGAAATAACTGATTTAGTACAGAACCCGGGCCCCTTCTGCCACTTGAATAGGACAAAACTCTTCTTTTCCATAGGTTTATTTGATCGTTTTTAGACATTTATGTGTAGGCCTACGTATTTATGCGGCCCGTTCTAATAAGCCGCATTACGGATATAGCCGGTCTGTCTGTCTGTCTGTTTGCATGTTTGTCCGTCTGTCTTTCCCATACGGCTTAATATTGGCGTGAACATTTCATTGTCTGTCTACTGTTTAGGAACATCTTGCGCAAACTTGTTGCTCCAGAGCCTTTGCTGAATCGCCTTATCTACAAATGTGTAAATATGCCGTCACGATGACGTAACTTGTAGCAATGAATATTAATTTTTTGCAAACTTAAACACTTTTCGCGGAGATACGGAAAAAAATGTAAGTGGGTGTTTTTTTCTGAACACAGCGTAATCCTTCCCATACGGCTTAACTAACATTAACGGTTGTTGTCTGTTGTTTTAGCTGACCAGCAGCATGTCGCTCAAAGACCAAAGAACAACGCCACCTTGTGAGTCACACTCAAACTGCACTTGGTTTTCATTTCTTGTTTCTTATTTGGGGGAAAAGCAGGGGCAATTACCCCTCCCCCCGCCCTAAATTTTAACAGGTCGGAAATTTTCTTTAAAAAAAACAAAATTGGAAGTGAAAAATTTTTTAATTAGGAAAATTTTAGGGTGAAATTGAAATTTAAAGCTACTATAATTTTCCCTGTGAGAAATTTGCAGCTCTCTGAAATTGCAACTTTTTGCAACTCGAACTTTTTAAACCGACGACACCGCTGCGAGAGCCTGCATCAAGGAATTCATTCAGAAGTCAGAGAAGGGGCCCTGAGTGTACATTTCACGTGCACATTATCACAAGTGTTCAAACGTTATTGGCGCTTGTGGTACATAGACCTACTGCGCCAGCAAAGCACAATTTTTGACAAATTAATTTTCGTCCAATAAGTTTTATTCACTAAGCCAGATTCAACAAACTTGCTGATACCATGGCATTATACGCTGTGAGTCATAAAAACACACCAACATTTTTTACCATAACTTGAAAAATGATTATCCAGTTTTAATAATTTTTGGTACACATATGCATGACACAACTGTCCATCAAATGGCTGTTTAGTTTCCCACTTCATTTAACATCTGTTTCTGCACTACCTGGTAAAAACATAACAGACACAATATGCATTACAATAAAAAAAACTTATAAAATTTTATTTTTTCGGATATGTGGCCACCAACAGCCAATCAATTACAAGGTTTGACTGTTGTGCAGCAGCATGTTTATTAAATACGCCTAACATTCAGGAATATTGATGAATTCAAAAAGCAACTAGTGAAGTCTGGATTGGTCTGGAGCAGAACGTTATTGACGCTGCTATCAACGAATGGAGGAAGTGTCTCCGAGCCATATTTGTGGGCCAACATTTCAAACATTTTTGTACGCAGTTGAAAAATGGACAATTAGATAAACTGTCAACTAAAACGATGAAAATATAGACAAAATGTGTGTTTTTTGTGTTTTTTGATTAAGCAATAATACCAGTGGTTAAAATTCAATATTTTGTTCGTTTTCTTTTCCCAGGTAGTGCAAAAACAGATAGTGGGTGAGGTGGAAAACTAAACCATCATTTGATGGCTAGTTGTATCAGGAATATTCGTATTAAAACTTATTAAAATTGGATCACTTTTCTTCAGGTTATAATGAAAAAACTTTGGTGTGTTTTTTATGCCTCACAGTGTAGTTCATAATAATAATTATTTTTTTGCAAAGCTGTAGTGATTGCTTCAGGTGTCATCATTTTGATCATCAGTAATATGCAGTAGTAATTATATACAGCAATGAATTATTGACAGTATAATTGATTATTACTGATATATATAGGTGCAGCAGTTTTGCGGGGCACTCAGTCTCTGCATGAAACAAACTCACCAATCTCACTCGCTCAGGTTTGACAGATTACGAAAATTTTTATTTGCCATCATTGGTAAAATGTACACTACAAATAGATAATAAACAATAAAAGATGAGGAAAAAATAAAGAAGCATGTACAAAATTATTCATTAATTTCTTAAAATGTTCATGTATGCCTACATCAGTGTAATCAAGGGGAACGCGGGGGGACGCCGTTTATGTCAAAGTCTACACTGTGTCTGAAAAAGCAAACCCCTCGACAGTGTACAACAGAACTGTCAAATTTAAAGGAATTTGAATAAAATTTCGTGCACTGAATGCCGAATAAATTTCTGATGCAATCACCAAATTTTTTAACATTTTTTTTCTCAGCGCAGTTATTAATTGTTGAATTATACGAGCGTATTAATGTATCACTTTATAACGCAATTGAATTAAGTTGATCACCAAAGGAAAAGTTATTCTGACAACAAACAATACAAATGCTAAATTTACTCTGTGTATTCAGCCGTCTCTAGCGTTTGCCGCTTTTGAACTAGCCAAATTTTATGATTTGCAATTTCATATTCTGCATTTTCATGTCAGTTATTTGCAGTGTGTGGAAGATATGACGTATAGTATAACTTTTGTCATAAAACTCAACTGATAGGGCTACTAATACTGTAGTTTTTAATTAATTATGTATGCATATATAACAGATGACAAACACGAATGAAGCAGGCCGATCCACAGTATCGTATGTATATCTACCGCTATCTATGTTCTAGGCCTATCTGTAGGCCTATTGTATAATTAATTATTTATTATTGTATTTCTTTACAGTCATCGCAGCGTTATACCCCGTTTACACGATTAAGCAAACATCAAGCAATTAGAGTACACGTCGTGCACGTGTATTTTGAATACATCTGCTTGATGTTTGCTTGATGTGTAAACGGGGTATTAGGTTACAATCGATAACATCGTGGATGGTTTTTGTGCCACACTGTAAATTTCTCAAATTATAATAGGGCTTACTTAATTACTTGCATTGTTCGATTGACACAGTCCGCGGACGGCTGTAAATGATGTCGGTACTGTGGGCACCTACGATGTTTTCTTGTGATGTATTTATAGAAGCAGTGGCTCGGTTACGGAAGCTGCTAATCTGGATGATACACAAGGATCCGATGATGTCATCGACGTAACGTAAGTCTAGCATAACTCGTCCGATTTTAGTTGGTTATTGGTTATTTCACAGCTGACAAATTGATATAACGCCAATTGCAGTAACACTCTCTTTCTAGCCTCTCCTCTTTTTTTTCTTTTTTCCATTTTCTTTGTATTTTTTCTTACCTTTTATCTTTCTTTGTTATTCTATTTTTCTCCTTTTTTGTTTTAGAGGTAGGACTTCGTTGAATCCAACCAGAGACTTTGGGTCCTATTTCGGACAGTTTTCGGCTGGTAATTTTAGAATGAAACAAGATATCGGCAGTTGTAATTGTGTCGAAAATTAAGTAAGTATGTAAATAAGTAATTAACTAATACTGATGTTGTTTATACTTGGCGTTCTTCGTTATCGTTCAGTTCACCGGCCTGTAACATATGGAATACTTTGCTTTCGTGATGGAGAGAATCGGATCTCTTAGATGGTCAAAAGTTGTAGACACTAGGCTTTGAGATAAGAGCCGCCCCATGTAGGCTACCTTATAGCTCAGAAGAGACTCTGCTTTACTTTGTTAGTTGTGCATCATATTGTAGTGTGGCGGTGGAGACGCCGTTTGATGTCTGTGAGCTGTACACTGAAGAAGACGCCGAGTTGCTGTACCGTGATAGAGAGCCGGAGGCCTGGAGCGTCACGGTTGACATGAAGACTCTGAAACGCATGAACAGCAAGGACATCAAACGACAGGACCACATCTGGGGTCAGTCGGTCACAAATTATATACCGTGTCGCAAAAAACGCGCTATTTTTATCTCCACGCGCAACAGCGCGTAGTGCAAGAACGCGTATTGGCTATCGCAATTCTGTCTGTCTATCTGTCTGTCTGTCCGTTTGTCCGTAACGTTCTGATACCGATCCAAGCCTATGTAGGCTTACGATAGAGACGTCGCGTTTTTTGCGTATGATAGCAAAAAAACTAATTTTTGTGACAAAATTTCATATCGCTGGGTTGCGGGGTTCCCCTCAAACGACGGTGTCAAATAGTGGTACTACTTCAAAAAGACGTTATTTTGTCACTGTTGTCTTGTCCAGTATAAAACGGCCGCAGATGGACGTAGACTTGCTGATTACTGCAACAAAAACTGCTGACGAGCTTTTAGGAAAAATACTGGGGGTTGTTCCTTCTGCTTTATTGACCACATGTCTTATAACGTGATGCCAGCGACGTTGTGGGTTAAACCAGGCGTGAAATAAGTTGCGTTTTTCCGACAAACATCGCAAATTTTTGACAGGAGAAATTATGAATGCTTAAGATTGCAATTTTGTCCATACATTTTCCCAGAAGGGGTTGTTTAAGCTTCAGTTGTTCAATTTCTGGACAAAAATGTTGAGGAAAAAAGACGATTTTTCACAGTTTTTCTGCAGCTCAAAATTAAAAGGGGGCAACATTGCTTCTTTTCGCATCAATCGGCCAGAAAGCCACTGGATGATACGTGTGTGTATGGCGTATAGAACTGATACAGACGGAGAAGAGCCACTACCGGACGCTGAAGATTATGCAGAAGGTAACTCGTTTTTTTTTGATTGTCCACAACAACGTCACCATACCATTTAACAAAAACAGACACATACTTACAGACAGACAAATACCTCCGAGCTACGGAGCGTTACCGGCCATATGGGATCACACACTGTAACCTGCCACTTGACACTGGTAAACGCGCCCCGCCTTAACCCCAGCCAGACAGGTCGGTACTCGATTTACCTACCCCGGAGGGATGGAAGGCTGAGTTAACTTTGGTGTTGGCTTTATACCGCGATGGTTTACCTGTCTGCAGACAGTTTCCATCCAAATAGTAATCGGTTGACAGTGATTCGACCGAGAGTTGAACCTAGGACCTAGAGATCGCAAGTACGACGTTCTAACCATTACGCTATCAGGCCACGTGACTGTTTTTCTGTAGGTGTTCGTCGGCAGTCTGTTGTCGGAGGTCTGCCTATCACGTGACTCGGTGGATCAGATGTTTCCTTGTCTGGATCAGCTGATCGGAATTCATCGCAGTTTGCTGCAGAGCTTCATCGGTCGACAGAAACTCAGACACGACCGCAGCGTAGACGACATCGGAGACCTACTCGTCAAACAGGTGCCCGTCCGATTTACAGAAGATCTTCCAAGATAATTTTAAGACAAAGTTTACACTTACGATCGTTTAACTTAAGAAGTTAAGACAGTGAAGATCTAAAATCATCTAATTCACAGAACACTTACGACAGATTTTGAAAGGTGTCTGCAGACGAAATCTTGCAATTGTGTGACAAATCATGGAGTCATTTAAGACAAATTCTGTACATTCACACAATACGTGTTGTAAGATGATCTTAGAAGATTTTTACTATTGTCGTGCAATAGTCTTAAGACGTATCTGAAAATAGATCTTAATATAACTATGTCTGAAAATTCACGACCAATGGCGTCGTGGCAGGGGAGTAGGGCAAGGGAAGGACACGACGTTGCTGTTTGCAGTCGCAGTTAGTAAGCGCCGATGTTTTTCGTTCTTTAGATTTATTTAGCTGCGAATTCGTAGCCGGCAATTCTGCTCAGGAGGGGTTTACAGTGACCCTTTTTTATTTTCTCTGATTTTTTTCTTGTCTTTCATGCCCGCAAATCCATTTAGGAAATCTGGGAAGCCCGGGTCGCAAACGCATTTTGCCGCATTTAAGCTTACGGCTCTAAAAACAAATCCCGAGGCAACATTTTTTGGTTGTTTGCCTGTAATGCAAATGACTGCTTGTTAATTTGTGAAGTGAAACTAGGGTTAAAGTTAGGGTGACGGTTCACATTTAACTTCGATGTTTTCGCTTACAGTTTGGCGGTGAGATGTCAGAGCAGATGAAGCTCGCGTACGCCGAGTTCTGTTCGCGACATCTGGATGCGGTGAGAATCTACAAGGATCTGCTCAAGACCGACCGGAAGTTTCAAACATTTATCGCAGTAAGTAACGCCAGCTGCTCCGAGCTTGTCTTAAACCTGTAACTTCAGTACGCATAACTAGGCGGACAACCGTATATTATGTCAGCACTTGGCTGACGTTCAGATTATGTTCTTCAATCTTCAGGTGTTATTCTGAGTTATTTAAGGTGCGTTTAGACTTCAAAACAACAGAAATAAAACTGCTGTTTAAATGCGCGCTAGTTTTATTTTATTTTTATCCTTTTGAAGTCTGAACACACCTTTAGTTTCACGTGCTTTAGTTGACAGACGAAATAGTCTCGAGTTTTCGTAGATTTATTATGTTAGCTGTAACAGTTTTTATACAAAGTTTAAACTTAGTTATGTTTATTTTTATACGCATTGGTTTCGCAATGCATTGGTTTCAGAACATTATGTTTTTGTTGCCTTACTGTCCCATTTTACCCGCTGTTTAGTGTATTATATACCGTGGTCCATAAAAACGTGCTACTTTTATTTTTCGAATAACTTCGTGAAACATTGTATTGAGGTGAAGTGGCCAAAAGTGCAGTCATTTGCGTAGTTTCTTTCTGATGTTGCACGCCAAAAATTATTAAAATCAGCCAATGTTGCACGGCACGGCGCTATTAAAAAAATTAAAGTGGCACGTTTTTATGGACCACGATGCATATTTGCTGTATTATAATTATGTTGAGTAAAGCCCAAATTTCATTACGTTTGTGGACTTTGTCGCAAGCATTTGGACATGTCAAGATGGTTTGAAAGCGCGGAGCTTCCCCTTGACATCTCCGTTTCACGGTTTGTTTGCGCGACCTCCCACGGAGAATTTTTGTTGGAAGTCGGTGTAATGGAATGGTGGTGGTGATGGTGTTGTAGTTTTTAATAGAAGCCATTCCAGAGCTACGGAGCATCACCTGCCGTATGGGATCACAAGTGTTACCTGCCACCCGACACAGGTGAACGTGCCCGCCTTAACCCCAGATAGATAGGCCGGTACTTGATTTACCTACCCCGGAGGGATGGAAGGCTGAGTTGACCTAGGCGGCTGGTTACATACCGAGATGGTTTACCTGCCTGCAGCCAGTCAGCCATCACAGTACTAACCCCGCCTGGCGTAGAGCAACTTCGTTGATCGGATGAAACGCGTTACCGCTACGCCACGCCACCAGCCTCAATTTGGCCTCAAACAAACTGATGCTGCTGCTGCTGATAATGATGATGATGATGATGATGATGTTTCAGAAATGCAGTCGTAACGCGTTGTGCAAACGACTCGGCATCCCAGAATGCATCCTGCTCGTGACCCAGCGAGTCACCAAATATCCGCTACTTATTCAGCCCATCATCAAAACCACTAGAGGTATATGACAACACACTGCACTGCTCATCTGTCTAACGAAAAATACTTTTATTACTGTTTTTGCAGTATTTTGTAAAAAGTTTACTGTAGTGATAGTGGCTATTGTAAAAAAATATTACCGTTTAAGCTCATGCGACTTCTTCGTCACCTCAGGTCATCGGACGTTGAGACATGTACCGTGCCGTGGACACAGTCACAGATCGGTGACAGGAGCTTCACGGCAGCTGGACCGCGGTTGTGGAACAGCCTGCGGATTGAGATCCGACGGAAAGACATTACTTTTGAACATTATAGGCGGCTACTGAAGGCGTATCTGTTCGTTTAGGCTGCGGCGCATAGCGACTTTTTTGCTTAAGTGCGCCGGATATAAATAAGCTTACTCATACTCACTCACTCAGTTTCATTTCTCAAACGTAAGCTATAGCCTAACGTGTTTGAAGCAAGGCTGCCTACTGCTTAGTTGAGCCTAGTTGGGGAATCTGTAAATTATTGTCATTTGCGCATTTGTCGTGTAACGATTTTTTTTCGAAACAGATGTATAAGAACGCTGGAAAATAATTTTTAAAAAGTTTTAAAAGTGTTTCTGTAAGAAATATTATTGATGTCTGTTCTGGTTGCAGAGTCTAGCATAACAGAGCGTCGACAACTGAGCGAATCTCTGGACCTGATTCATGACATTCTCAGTCAGATCAACCAACAAGTCGACTCGAGACAGAAACAAGAAAGACTGCAGGAAATCTGTAGAAAAATAGACGCCAAGGCATTCACCCTGTTCCACGGAGATAAGTTTAAGGTAACTACACTGTGTCCGCTAAAACACGGACCCCCTAGACATCGTGCAATAAAAATGTCAAATCTAAACGAATATAAATAATGTTTTGCACACTTAATGCCCAATAAATTCCTGAAGCGGCTACCAAATTTCGTTGAAAAATATTATTTTTTCCAAAATTATCAAATGTTGAATATCGATAACAAAATATTTTCGCTACCGGTACGGCGTTACATGCTACAGTCGCTCAAGCGGAAGTGACGTTTGTTGACGCAATCAAAATAACATAAACAATAACAAAATGGTGTTTTCTGCAGATGATCGTATTTTAATTAAACTGCTAAAACAAAAGAAACGGTATGGTGTTAAAAGTTTGTCGCGGAATTTTTTGGCAAGCCGTGGACACTGTTAGGATTAAACAAACGGTTGCCTAATACTGGACACTTCACATTTTGAGGCGACCTCACAAAAGCCGCTGTAAATATTGTTTGCGTAAATAGATTTAAGTGAAATTTGGCTTTTTGATTGATAATAGATTATGCATTGTTGCTGTAAAATTTTGCTTAAATCAGATGTTTTTTGTTAAAGTTACGCAAATGAACACAGGAGTTTCTTATGTAGCACCGTATTGGTAACGGAGATATTTTGTTATCGATATTCAACAATTAATAATTTTGGCAAAAAATAATATTTTTAACAAAATTAACAATCAGTTTAGGAATTTATTGAAAATTTAGGATGCAAAATTTTATTTAAATTTGTTAAGATTTGACATTTTTATTGCATGATGTCTAGGGGGTCCGTTTTTTATTGGACACATTGTATAAATCTATTGTAAGTTTCAGCCATGTTCAGATTATGATGGTTGTGTTTAGATGGCTAATAAATGGTATAGCTCTTCGTTGCAAAGCCACCAGCTACGGAGCGTCACCTGCCATATGAATCTACACTATGTTACCTTCCACCTGACACAGGTGAACGTGCCCTGCCTAAACTCAAACTAGACAGATCGGTACTGGATTTATCTACCCCGGAGGGACGAAGGGCTGAGTTGACTTTGGTGCCTGGTTATATGGTTTGCCTGTCTGCAGACAGTCATCTATCCAAGCAGTAACCACTTCATAGGACTCGACCGAAAGTTGCACCCACGATCTTGTGATCGCTAGTTCGATATTTTAACCGTTACGCCATCAAGGCATGGCGCATTGTGACTAACTGTTGAAATAATCGGCGTTTTTATAGTTGATTTAATTACTTATGTATGATATCTTTTGTCTCGGAATAAACTATGAGGTGAAACGCTGATTACTAAGCCATATTAATTCATCAAATTTCAATCTTTATGGTTTACCTTGTTGACGCTTCGGCATAACGGCTGTTACGCTGAGATGCCTTGCCTGGTATGATTTTCACTTCTCGAAGAATTCTTTTCTCTGCACGTGATTGATTGCGTTTAAGCCTTAAATCATTTTTTAAACTTAAGCCTATTATGCGGCCGTTCTAATAGGCCGCAATACGTTTCGTGCCCGTCTGTCCGTCTGTTTTTCTGTTTTTATTATTCTTATTTTTGTTTTTTTTCTTCCATCAAGAAATGATGACGAGGCTGCTATTAGACGTCTCCATTTGACTGTTATGCAAACCTTGATATAGTCTCTGTTCATTTCTTTGATTGTCTTTCTGATTTCGGACTCCTGTTAACTTCAAATGAACAAGACGTATAAATAACCCAAATAACCTATAAGTTTAAATTGTACAGTTTACTGTATAGCTAGGCGGATCGCCGCATGTTATGTCAACACTATACTGAAATCTTCACTTGTTTTCGTGAATTTACATTTACAGTTGTGAGCAATATTTAGGCCTAACTTTCACGTGAATAAAACAGTTGAAAGTAATGAAGCGACCGGATGTTGTGTAGAAAAGCGACATCGTGGCCAATAATCGGAAACTGCAACACGACGGTCACATAAAGTGGATGTCCGCTCGAGGCAAACCGGCAGGTTGGCTGATGCTGTACTTACTGATGTGGGTTATGTGGTTTCTGACTAGAAGTCACGTTTTAAACTTCTTTACGCTGTATTGAAAGATGCGTATTATAGCTCTTTATGGAATCTCAGAGCGTCACCTGCCATGTGGGTTCACACAGTGTTAGTGTGTTACCTGCCATTAGGTGAAAGCACGCCGCTTTCACTGGTACTCGATTTACCTTTTTCCCCAGGAGGGATGGAAGGCTGAGTTGACATGAATGGTTGATTATTGTATATACGGAACAGGGGCAGTTTGCAAACTGTCCACAGACAGTCAGCCAACCACTTGACTACATTTTGGCTTTTTTGCCAGATTTTTTGTCTTTTCGCAAGAAAACAGGAGCTTCTAATGCAGTGCTACTTGGGGTCGTGCGAATGTCACTGTCAAATAGCATCTCATACCGTCCGACGGCTTTTGCAGGGTACACGAGTGTGACAAACGGAGAGACGGACAGACGACGCTACGACAACATCTGTCGCAATAGCTGGCACCGTTGATGTTTTTAGCAATAGCGTTATAAGCATATAAAACTAGACAGTGCAACGTGTAGAGAGTGTATTTTTCAACGCCGACTTTATGCTTACAACACAAATTTTCGTCGGCTACATCGTGTAGTCTGTGTATGTTGCTGAACAGACATACTGGCGGTGATATTGTCGGACGTAATGTTCTTTCTGTCGGAGAACAATCAGAAATACACATTCTTTGCTCAAGACAACAAGGTAAGCCTACATAGGCTACACCGCTGTTGTCAATATTGTTTTGTTGTCCAATGTTCATAGACAAGGAATGCATAGAAATTGTATATAAGGTAACGCATATCCGTAGATTACTGCAAAGCTTTTTTCCAGGCGCGCGATATCGCAGCAATGTATTAACGGCGACAACTTAAGTCAATGGAGAATTAATACTGCGCCTACATGCTGTTAAGGAAGTAAAATCAACGGTTGGCGGAAAGGAATTAGTTCCATACATTATGACACGATCGGTGTAGATTATTTATGCAAATTACTAGTGAAAGGTGCAGGTAAAGTCCAGCACTTGTTATAACGCTTCTTACAGGAGACCAGAAGCGCTTTACAATCTTGGAAGTTGCAGCTGATTGGCATGAGCTAATGATAGGCCTACCGCAGCGCACTATGCGGCCATCCATGTCAGCGAACAACTGGACCCGCGGTTTGCAGCAAGCAGACATACCACTGCCGCAATCAGCCACACTGGGCTTTCGCCCCGTAGCCCGTAAGCTACTACTTGTTTTCCATCCCATGGAGAGTAGGAGGTTGAGTTGGCCTGAGCACATAGTAGGTTAGATACTTGCTCAAGGTTGCTTGCATATGACCGGCAGTGAGAATCGAACCGCAACCTGAAAGTTACGAGTCGACACCAACCATTAGACACTTGGATTTTGTATTTATGACCGCGGTTATTAGCCACAGTGGCAGAAATGAAAAAGTCACCAATAACAATTATTTTACACGCACAAGTCTGAAAACAATATTAACGTAATTAAAGTGTTTGCAATGTGTCCGTGCGTATAGTCGAGCGTAATATCGTTGTCGAAGTTGATCGTACGTGAGAAGGCCGACAGTCGAGACGCGAACCGCGGCATTTATCTGATCTGTCAGAGTCGACACGAGCCAGAGATGTACGAGCTCGTCTGTAGGTCGGTCGACGATAGACGCGCTTGGACTGCGACCATCAAGGACGCCATTGCGAAGTGTCCACACCAGTCTCAAGGTTTATGTCGTTATATCAGGTCAATCAATAAGCCAGTCAGTCAAATATAAGTGCGTTAAAAAATATAAATAAAAATGTAAAACGGAGCTGTTTCAAGACTAAAAGCAAATTGTTCAGGTTTAGATGACAACGTCCAGGTATAATTTGCTTGTTTTCACAATATGCTAGGCCCATGTTTTGTGTTTTTGGCAATTTAGCAAGCGTACATACTATTAGAGCCTGTTGGTTATAAGACGTTTGCAAAAAGTCCGTTTTATGGTAAGTGACGGAGATGTCGTTAGGTCTTTCTGCAGAGTGTTTCATACGCGGTGCCCAGCAACTGTGAAAAGGCCGTCAGTTTGCTGGAGACTAGACAATAAGGTGGGGCTGGTGGCACTCCTTTTCTTTCTTTCCCGTCTTCCCTTTTTTAACTTTCTCTACCCTTGATCCTGTCTGCAGAACTTGGATAGACGCTAGCCTATAAAGTACTATTCTCAACAGTGTCTGGGTATTTGACAGTGTATATGGGGTTTAGCCAAAAAGCTCGTCACCAGCATCGTTCCATTTTTTCTTTTTCGTCATTGCACTTTTCCTCCGTACATTCTTATTTTTATTTTATTGCAGAGACAAACAGACAGACAGACAGACACGCAAACATTATGGTAAAGACATTATCTGTTTTCCTCGCTGTGGAGCAGACATTTAGAAGATCATTGCATAATATTGTATGATTGTGTAGGGGAGTTTGTTGGCGGTAAGTCGGAGAATGAAGTCGAAATGTTCGATGAAGAACGCTTCAGTAGACTCTCACGACTGATAGGTTTGCACTGTGATGACCAGTAACTATTAATAGTAATAACTTTATAGCTTTTTTGCAACTAACCATGGCTGTCGTTACAGCATCAAGTTATTTTTTCAGTTAGCTATGGTTAAAACCCGTCGATGAAGGCCAAAAATCTCTCGCAGTGTAGGCCTAAGCCCTAAGCTAATGTTTGTGCTTTGGCTCTCACGCTTTTACTCACTGTTTAGGCCGTTGTACACTACGTGTTAGTCCCCGGAACCACCGCCGTTCGCCGCCGACGCCGCCGTCGCCGTTAAGGCCTCGGACCGCAACCAACCGTTAAGTTAGCGGTCCCGGACCGCTAAGGTTCCACGCCGCCGCCGCCGATAAGCTAGCGGTTTAGCGGTTTCGAAAAAAATCAAACAACATGTTGTGCTCACACAGTTGCAAACAGAGCCGCCGGCGCGAGTGTGCGTCCTCGTCAGACGTCACAATGCCAGTGGTGACAATCAGTGAATGAATATTAGTTCTACAGTGTACTACAGGATTTACTAGTTTGGTAGACGCCATGGGAAAACGGTAGTTAATCGCATGTTGTTAAGAATCACGCAAAAGTTGTTGCTTTCGGGTCTCAAAAATTACTACCAGTAAGACGTCTTAACGGTCTAGAGCGCTAAGCCACCCGCTGAGGCTTATCTTAACGGCTTAGCGGTTAAGCCAAGGGTTAATGTTTCAGACCAGCCGTTAAGGCCTTAGCAAACGGTTCCGGGGACGTGTATAATTAGGCCTATTTTGTCTGCCATTTTAGAAAAGTTTTTTTGTATGCCTAATTTAAGCTTGCTATAGTCAATGTTCTTGTTGACTGATTGATTTTTGTTTTGTAAAAATTTATTAATTTATACACGAAATGTCTATTTAATACATGTAGAGGCACTGCATGACGGCGACGCGGCGATTCAACAAGCGTGTGATGTGAGGACGAAGTTAGTGACTGAGATACAGCAACTGCTAACGCCGGTATTGCTTCAGTCTTAGTACATACAAAAAAAGTAGCCCCCTAAAGTTTTTCGCTGTTTTCTCAGCAATCGCTTAAAATTTTAATTTGAAATTTTATACATTTATTTGATGAAAACCGTTACATCTAACTGCCAAATAAAATTTGATTCTGTTAAAAAATGATGAAGTTATAGACTTTTTAACATGATCGCCTACCGATTTTTCGGCATTCAAAAATGTTCTGGCTTTAACCCCAAATTAATAACATCCTTGAAACAACACAGTTAACTAATGATCAAATGCCAGAATTCCATTGTCACTGTGAATGTCCGAAGTGTCCACTGCCAGCTCCAACACAAGCCTTCATTCGCTTTGAAAAGTCTTGCACAGATTTGTCGATCGGTCCCTGTGGCAGGTTGCCCCAGATAACCTGAAGCGCTTGCTTGAGTTCAGCGATTGTCTTCGGCTTTGTTTTAAGCTTGCGGTAAGCTCCCAACCTCACACATGATAGTTTATTGGGTTCATATCCGGCGAATTTGGAGGCCACTGGTCTTTGGTGATGAAATCTGGACAGTTGGTCCGCAGCCAGTTCTGTGCGCTATGCAGCGTTGCGCGCTACGTGTGTGCTGACGCGCCGTCCTGCTGGAAGATGAATCCGGTGGGCAGCCGGTGATTGCTTTAAAGGAAGAATAATTTAATGATAATTTATAAACAATATAAATTGCTGTTTGTCAAAACGTCACTGTGACATTATCGGCAGTAACGTGTAACCAGTTTTTAAAAATTAAATAGCATTTTTAGCATGAACATTTTTGAATGCCGAAAAATCGGTAGGCGATCATGTTAAAAAGTCTATAACTTTGACATT
>Ga0056128_1005454_pt1 | contig 16001 bp, 13 predicted proteins | sample WorMetLIZISLAND2_FD_71113 | JGI IMG/M metagenome (GOLD analysis project Ga0056128, IMG submission 71113) | Marine gutless worms symbiont microbial communities from Max Planck institute for Marine Microbiology, Germany - Olavius geniculatus... ...
AAGGTAAAGGTCGTCAATTTGTACAGCGCATCGTCGCGAGCATGCGCACGCCTCTAATGCGCTTTCGTCACTAACCAGAGCCGCCTGCCGCACGGCCACCGTGTGCAGCCTGCAGACACAAGCTGGCGCAGCGGCCAGCTAGGCAACCCCAGTCAGCTGTACCAAGGTCCCCACCTTCTGTAACCCGTGTAAATGAGTTACTACTCATTTTACCGTCCCACGGAGGGTAGAAGGCTGAGTCGACCTAACTGGCAGGCTTCGCACCGAGATGGTTTACTTGCTCGCAGGCAGTCACCCATCGCAGTATTTACCGGGCCCGGCGTAGAGTAAATTCGTTTCAGCCGAAACGCTTTACCAACTACGCCATGCCACCAAGTGTTTTACTCGTACTCGCTCAGCTAACGCCGTATGGGCTAAAAATCGCAAATTTTCCCACCTCCCTCTCATTTAACGCCCTCGTTCGGAGTGACCCTCTTCGAATTTATGGAAAAGCTTTACGATTAATGCAGCCGACGGTGTAGATTTGGTGATCCTAGCTTGCACCGTTTTTGACTGATCCACCCGTGTGACGGACAGACGGACGGACAGACAAAACAGCAGTAGCTGCTGTTGCGCGTAAAAACGCAGACAAATTTGCAACTTCCATTGAACCTCTAAAAGCCAAACGTGTTTCAGCTTCAGGGAGGCATCAACTCCCTGACCTTCTAACAAGACAGCCTCTGGCCCTGGACCCCGCTACGTCTTTTTGATGCACACAGCAACTGAGTATAAGGTCGACATTTGGCCCACACATCAAACATTATTGCCATCCTGTGCCCCCTTTCTTGCCTCCTCCCTCCCTTAGCTTCAGATTTCTAGCGCCGCCCATGCCACAGACCTTCGATAGCTCATTTTCCGTCGTTCCTTCTTCCCCGCCGCGCTCTGTTGTTTTTGTTCCTCGTCGTCGTCCGGAGGAGCTTCGTTTGAATCCAGGGTCGAGCCTTCGTTTTCATCCGGGCTCTCTTCGGGCGCGAAGCTCACCAACGTCGACCCGCTGTCCTGCTCCTGTTTCGACTGTTTTCCTTCTTCTTCGTCCTCGTAGAGATAGCTCTCGTACAGGGTGCTTTCGTTCATCTCCGTCCTGGTGTATAGCCAGCGGATCTTTTCCTCGAGGAAGTGTGCGGCCGACATGTGCAGCGGCCGCCGGTTCTGCTCGAGCTGTTCAGAACAACGCACTGACTGCTGTTACGGCAGCCGTACAAATATCCTTTTTGCCTAAAAACTATTTGCACGGGAGTTATAAATTCAATTTAAATTACATTCGCTAGGCAGCGGCACCAATGTCGCTTGCTATCGCTGTCGTTACGCGAACTGCAGCAGAATTAGGATCAATATTAAGTTTACAGTTTAGAGTTTAGGGTTAGGGTTGACGTATTTCACAGAACTAGAAAACAGTCAGAGCCCGCACATCTCCGCCAAGGCAATGTTGTTTGCTTGGTGGCAGCACCATCTCTGGTTTTGCAGCGGTTTCCCTTATGCCCCATTGAAAGCAATGGTAACGAAGATTTTAAAGTGATCCAGAATCAAGGATTCCTTCCGGATCACCCCCAAAATTGAACCACCGGCAGTCTGTGCCATTCCCGACAAACCCTCAAAATTTCAGAAATATCCGTCCATAACTTTTTGAGTTATCTTGCTGACTCACAGACAGACAAACAGACAAACAAACAAAGTCTGGCAAAAACATAACCTTTTTGGCGGAGGTAATTATGTGATGACTAATGGACACCCAAACAAAGGCTGTAACATTGGTCATCAATTTAGGCCGACTGGAAGCAAGCATTCACTTGCCGGCTGGCGTTACCCGTGATATCCTAGCTGCTAGAGTTGAAATCGTCAGTTGGCTGGCTGCCGTAAGGGTGCTCGTTATACCGCCGCAGAGACTGAGACATGGGCTAAGGCCGCCCAAGACGGCTGCCAGATATACCTTAAAACAAATAATACCGGTACTGACATTGTAAGAAAATAATTGTCACGTAGAAAGAATTTGCGTTTGAGTTGTCGACCTTCGTTATTCTAGCGCGACGGACCGAAGCGGAAGTTTTTCAGTTAAGTATAATAATCGTTCATATAAGGAGTGTGATAATGCCTTTTGTTACCTCCGCCAAGGAGGTAATGTTTTTGCCAGACTTTGTCTGTCTGTCTGTGTACGTGTTAGCAAGGTAACTCAAAAAGTTATGAACGGATCTTTCCGAAATTTTGAGGGCATGTCGGGAATGGCAAAAACTACCAGTGATTCAATTTTGGTCGTGATCCGGAAGGAATCCTGGATTCTGGATCACTTTGAAATTTTCGTTACCATTGTTTTCAATGGGGCATAAGGGTACCGCTGGCAAACCGAAGATGATGCTGCCACCTAGCGAACAACATTGCCTTGACGGAGGTATGGGGGCTATATGGCTGCTTTCTAGTTAATTCGTGTAATCCTTGTTTGCACTGTTTTAGTTTGAAACTGTATACGGTATAGAAAAGTTTTTTTTTCGATATGCCTTGCCACCCTCATGGACCATGGACTAAGCACTGAATATTTATCCATTTTTTTCTGCGCTGCTTCTGTGCTTTTGTGTTTCGTTGTTCTCTGAGAAATTGTCTGCGAACTGAAGATTACCATTATCTCGTACGCGGTCATCCGCAGGCTGGCGGATAGAAACATGAGCACGCGACACTCGCTCATTGGTCGTTCGTCGTTGACACCATAGCATATACACGTCTGACCGCTGAACGCTCCCCCTAGGCGGGCCACACCCGTCCTACACGCGGAGCACATGCAGCAGTGCTGCCTGGGTCTCGAGACAAAGACCGTGCGGGAGATATATCTCCTCCTTTATACCCCGTTTACACGATCGAGCAAACATCGAGCTGGCTCATCCAGCTAACATATAGCCAGCTCGTCGAGCCAGCTTGATCGTGTAAACGGGGTATTACCTTTCTTTATCTTTTATTCCAGGCTTGCCGTGGATATGGATATCCACAGAAAATCTGTGGATATGGATATGGATATAGATGGCAAATTTCATATCCGCGGCAAGCCTGTTTTACTCCCTTTCTTTCCTCACCTTCCTTTTTCCTTTTTTCTTTCTATTTCGATTTCCTTTCGTCCCCCTTTCTTTCTTTGCATGTTTTTCCCTTAAATAAAGTTGGGAAATTTGGGGGAGGTCTGGGGGAGCGCCGCAGGCTCCTGCAGCGGGATATGGGGTAAAGCCTGCAGTCGAAATTAAATTTTGTGCATTTTAGCCTTAAAATACGACATCTTCCTAAAATAAACTGACCGAATTTAGTGTTAATACTGGTAAGTAACAAAATGTGACATCTATTAGAAATACATCAAAATGCAATTTTAGCCACTTACTAATCAGACATTGATTTCTCAGAATTCAGTTAGTCGACACAACAGAAATGCAAAAGATTAATTTTTAGTGCTGCGATACTTGAGCATGGACAAAGCACGCGAAGGCGCCCGAGACGGCAAGTGTGATCTCATATGGCAGGTGACGCTCCTCAGTTCCGTGGTGGGTTTCCTGTCGAGAACTGTATACACCACTACCTCTTTCTTTACCATTACCATCAAACTTTGCAGTGCATACCTGCCGCGGGACTTTCTCATGGAAGATGCACATGCGAAGGCGCCCGAGTCGGCAAGTCGTTGGATCGATTCTCCGAGATCCTGTTTACTGAGTTCGCCCTGCAGGACGTGCTGAAGGATCTCGCGGAAAACAAACTGACCGATGATCGAAGCACTCTTTAGCACGTTCTGGTCCACTTCCTGCATAGGGACGTGTCTTGTAATATTACCAACAACTCATAGAAACAAGCCGCCACACTAAATAGCACTCACGAAAACCAAAGCTTGCATAGATACTGCAACATTTTAAGCTAGATGTAAACAGTATTTTTCAGTAAAATTCTGAAAGCATACGTAAAACTGCAACGATATGTTTGAAGATCATAAAATTTTTACGGACGCAGGTTTTTCTCTAGGGACAGACGGCAACAAGAAGCATAGAAATTTTTTAGGCCTAAGTATGTAAGATACCTTATAAGCGAAGTGTAAAACTCACAGTCCATTACGCCGACTTTGCGACAACGTTTGCGGACCTTGTTTTGAATTTGGGCTTTACGTCGCTCTGTACGCGCTTTAACAGTTGAACAAGTGAATGAACGACGTTTATTTCTGCAGCCAAAGGGCTAAATTGCGACTATACAGAAAGGCACATTAAACAATAAAATGTATAAATATAGCGTCGCATGTAGAACTTAATAATTCAAGTTTCGGACGTCCGTGTTCAAGACGTCCTCCATACGGCGAGGAGTGTTAAATACATTTATGATTAAAGCACAAAATTCACAGTCATAAAGTGAGTGACCACAATGGCGTATCTGAAAATAGGGGCGGGCTCGCCTCGCTTATCTTTTATCCTTTCGTCCCCTTTCATTTCTTTTCTTCCTTTTTCCCTCATCACCTCTGCATTTTTTGCTTTTTCCTCTTCCTCTCCCTTTTCTCCCGTTAGAAGTAAAACTCCTGAAATTTAGCTAGAGGTTTTAAAAAACCACCGTAAGCTTTTCCAGCGGGGTCTGAAACAAAGTCCCGGCCGAAATCGAATTCGGTGCATTGTAGCTTAAAATATGAGATCTGGTGGCAACTATTTTAATTATTTATCAGAAAAGCAACTGACTAAATTTAGTGCAGTTTAAACGTGTGTGTTTATGTCTTGTCCGGAGAATTGGGGGTCCCCTGCCGCCCGCCCCCTTCTTGACTCGGTGAGAGTCTGACCTGCATGTGGTCGATGCGTGCTTGAATCATGCTTGCGATGGACGTTGGAACTTTAAGGTCGTCGGTCTGTTGGATCAGCATAAAGCAGACCATCTCGGCATTAGGCGAAGTCGTGATAACTCGCAGCTCCTCCATGAAGTTCAACGAACTGCTGACCGCCACCTGACCACAGATGTGAAAAAACTGTCACAAAACATTAAAAAACGGTTAAAACGTGATAGGAATTACATAAAAGTATTTATAAACGTTAAATAAAAAAAAACGTTGGCTATAATTTGTTCAACCTCGTGCTTAATGCCTAATGCTGTGGATGGAGTATAGCTGGAAGAAGAGAAAAAGAAAGAGAAGTTTATTCAATTTGTATCCGGTCATGTTGTCATAAAGCCAACTATGAGTAAACTACCACAGAATCAAGCTCAGCCAAAAATGATAAAAGCCACGGATTACTGCGCGAAATAATTCCCTGTAAATTTCAGAAATTTGTAAACAATCTTGAACTTCAACGCTGTACGTTATCCTCTTAGAATACTCTTATAGTTAAGATTATGTGTGTCTGTGATATGCCATAGGCCAGTAACTGTTTTATATATGTTTTGTTTTTGTTATCTACCACACTGTGTTGGTGAATAAAGATTATCCTTATAGGAGTGGTCCATAAATGACGTCACGTCACGTCACGAGCCGAGGGGGTAGAGAGGGTACACGATATTGTGACGATGTGTGACGTAGGGGGAGGGGGTTGAAAGGTCGCGTGACGTCACGCACGTCACATCTGCGACAAGGTCTGGCCAAAACACTGTGCTTATTTTCAAGTGATTTTTGCACGCTAATTTAATTAGACAATTTTCACAACAGAGATCATTTCTAGATATCAGAACTTTGACATGCTATGATTACTGTTGCAAGTGCGTCAAATTATACAAAAATATTGTGTTGTGTTTGAAACTCATATAGATCTGTACGCTACACTACAGACTGCAAAGGGAGAGGGGGTTAAAAGTTTGTGACGCTATATTTCAGGGCCGACAGAGCAGCGTGATGAAACGCGACGAAGAGGAGAAAGGGTTTCTTTCTCTAAAATTGCGGGACGTCATTTATGGACGGACCCATGATAGTGAGCGACTAAAGTTGCATATGACATGGACCTGATTGTTGGCTTCGAAGTCCTGTAGTGCTGTCTCGGCGGTACGCTCCATAAGGTCTTTCGGTGCCGGAACGACCATAGTCTCGGTATGATTCAGAATCAGAGTCGGCTCTATCTTGATCACCTCCTCGTACAAATATCTATAAGAAAAGGCACAGGATATTTATCCGGCAGCCGTATGCTAACCCTAATCCTAACATTAAACCCTAAACCCTACGCCATAACATTAACGCTAATTCTAATGACTACGCGTAATGCTAATTAAAACAGGCCGACGCGGGTGCCACCGCCTAGCGATTTGAATTGAATCAGTTCAATTCAGCCAATTTAGCATCGTTTTTGTTTTGACTGGAAAAATAACATGCAGGCTATTTGTACGGCTGCCGGACGAATAGTCACCGCGTTAAGAAAGTCGGACCTCAAAGCGTTAGACTTCGTGGTGAACTGACAGGTTTTCTATATGAAATCGTACACTGGCTCTTGATTGCCACCGAATTCAATGACCTTGAATGACCTTGAACGCAAAAATAAGAGGTTTTATGGATTTTTTTCCGATTTCAGGCTGCGAGACACATTGCAAGAGCGAATTGCGCCGAAACCAGTTGAGACAGACATGGAGAAGCTGCATATGGAATTTTCAGCATTGAACGTAGATTTCAACGGTCCAAGTCGCTATTTTCTAGGTTCAAGGAAACATGCGCACGAGGGCATCAAAGAGCGGTACCCTCGTAAAGTCGCGACGAAGTGGCTAGAGATAGACTGACAGTTTGCGAACAGGAACTGCTATTGGCTTTCGCGCATCCCGTGAGCATTAGCTCAAATTCATTGTTCAAAACGCATTACTATTCTATTGCACATTTACTACCTCAGGTGGCAGCACCGATGCTGTCGCACGTCACTTAATCGAGCTTTGCTCAAATTACTCGTTATCTGTTGTAGTTGCTACTACGATTTCTTGGTGAAGAACAATGTTGTACACTCGTTCCCCAGGTGGCAGCACCGATGCTGTGGTGCGTTACGTGATAACTGTTGTGTAACCGCTACAATTTTACGGCAAATAAAGATGTATATAAGTACTCGCGAAGCAGGAGGTCGATCCAGGAGGGAATTCCCATGCTGTTGAGCCGCAGGACGTGGTCCAGACTGTCGGGGATGCGGGCAACGTTGAGGAACTGGCAAGCGATGGAGGCGAAGTGGTAGACACTCAGACTGGAGCAGTGAACGACGAGGTTCTTGGGATCTCGCATGAATGCCACTGCGGTTTCGTTTTTGATGTGCTGATCCAAGAGAACGCGCTTCGTGAGTAGCAGCATCGTGTTGTGACACTCGCCGAATACCTGCAAAATAGGCGCGAGTGAGGTCGGGTAGGACTTATAGTTGGACCGTAATAATTCGAATGGCTGCAACAGCTCATGGAATAGGCCTATTTTGACGAAATTCAGCGCAATGTCTGCAGACATGTTTCCAAACACTTTTGCTGGTGATAGATGAAGAATAGCCTAATATTCATTGCCCAAAATCCACGTCCTGTACATTTTTCTTGGTTGCCTTCTATGGCTTGCATTTTTTGGATAGACAGCTGATCAACTTGCAATATCACAAATTACAGAAAACACTAGGATTCTTTTTGCCACCATATGGTGAAGGGCGTTACAAAAAAAACTACGCACCAGTATTATAACCTCAGACATTAACAATATTATTGTAACCTTCCGCGCCAGCGTCTTAAGGCTCATCTCTTTACAAGACATTTCCTGAAACTGTTGATCAACTAAAATGTGAATTTTTATCTCATATTAACGTGGGGGTAATTATACTTTGCGTGTTAAAAATATAAATCTAGAACATTACAGATATCAATATACCGGCATGCATTTCCAGGAATACTCGTCCATGAGGTGGGTGTCGTCCACGGCAAATATCAACGGCGCTTCTGGGGGTTTCCTGGCGAAATGCCGGACGACCAGCCGGACGACTTCAATCATTGCTTCATCGGGCTGAGACGCTCTGAATACAATACATATTTATTCACCACGAACGATAAACAAACAGAGCATTTAAACAAAAAATACAAAAAAAACCAGCAGTCGCCAAGATAGCAGATCGTACTGGTTGTCAGTGACCTTCAAGGTCATCCAAGGTCGATGATTTTCATGTCATCTGAAAGCCAATATGCGACTTCCTGCCAATGATCAATAGCAATCTCAGCCCTATCTCGCACCGTTTAGCCACAATACATCCGTGAAGGACAGGCGGACGGACAAACGACAACAGCCATGACAACAGCTCGACCGTTACTTAAGTACGGTCCGCTGAAAACATAACTAAACTTTACTCATTGTCACAATTTTGTCAGAATGTAAAGTACACTAACTAGCAGTGGCTAAATCTGTTGACAAACGAGTTGTTATACCCCGTTTGCACAATCGAGCAAACGTCGAGCAAACATCGAGCAAATATGAAGCATGCATAAAGCATTGCCTACTCGAAGCAATCATCAAGCAAACATCGAACAAACATCGAGCAGACATCGAGCAAGCATCGAGCAAACATCCAGCTTGATCGTGTAAACGGGGTATTACATTTCGTGGCGTTTGAGTCATTGGGCCTTATGGGGTGTTTACACGATTCAGCAAACGTCCAGCAAACTTCTGGCAAACGTATATTTTGAATACATTTGCTGGAAGTTTGCTGAACGTTTGCTGGATCGTGTAAACACCCCATTACGTACTCGCGGCCCCACTTTGTCCCCACCTTTTCCCACGGGCAGCCAGAAGGGGGGATGAGTTGCCGGCCGGCCACCAGTAGGCCTATAGTGCTTAGCGCAGCCTGTAGTGCTGCGTGGCGCCATCTGGCGAATGACGGTCACTTAAAGGTCCTCCCGACCTTAGGTCGGGTACTCTGTTGATGAAGTCTAATGAATTTAGTTGAAATTTAGTTGAGTAACACGCACCTATGAGCTTCCGAGTCCGGTTCGGCATCCAGGAGCGTGTCCAACATATCCAGTTTTTTCAGAATCGTTTTGTTTTGGGCGAAAACGTTTTCCAGCAGCTTCTTACGCTGGTTGCGGCCTATCGCTTCGCATTTGATGAGCTGTGCAAGCAGTATGCGCACGGCGTAGTACGAGGCTTTCGTGTGACCGATCGACAGCGTGCACAGTATGACCTGCAGCACCGTATAGATGTAAAAATAACCTTCCAGAAAAAAATAAACACCCGACAAGAAAGCCCAGCTGTCGCTGGGAAACACGCGCCACAGACTTTACAGTTCCCGTTGCAGTACTGACCTTCTAGGTCAATCAAGGTCAATGATTTTTAATGTAATTTAATAGGGCGTATGCCACTTCCTATTAGTGATTAATATAATCTTGGTCCTATTCCTCACCGATTCCAAGATATGGCCAGTTTTCGGGTTGAAACGCACATTTTTCATATACTCCTTCCATTCAACACCAAACTTGAAAATGTTTCCCTTGAACCGTATCTCCAAAATTTTGTACGCGTTTGACGCATGCATAAAGCAAAGCCTACACGAAACAGTCATCGAGCAAACATCGAGCAAGCAAACATCGAGCCGGCTCGTCCAGCTAACATTTAGCAGATCGTCGAGCCAGCTTGATCGTGTAAACGGGGTATAATTCGGAGTCAGAATCAGCAACGGACCTTTATTCTGTCTTCATTTAACAGTTGTTTCTACTTAGCCTAGTAGCGTAGTAGGTTCACAGCTTCAACGTTGTTTAGCGCAGACGTAGGTTCGAAAATAATAGTGAATGTACAACAAATCGAATATTTAATGCTTCAATATTAAGTAGCGAAAATGAAAATAAATTTTTTACTTGGGGAGGGGTAAATTTTACTGAATTTTTAGTGCATTAAAAAATGTCTGTGAAATTCCTGAATACTAATAAATAATTTTAATGGTCCATGCAGCTAAATAGCGAAAATGACCATTAATTTTTTTTTGGGGGGGAGGGGGGCTAAAATTTACTGAATGTTTTTGCGAATGTTTAAAATGTCTTAAAACTCACAACAAATTTTACTGAACAATTTTCTATCAGTGACCTTCACGGAACGACGGAGTGCGGATGCAATAAAGGCGTTTAGGAGACGCGTTCGTCCCATGCCGATTTCTCCGAGAATCAGCACCACGGGTGCACGCATCGCGTGGGTTTCCTCATCAGTTGCGAGAAGCCGATTCAGGCAGATCTGACAGTCAACACCATGTTCCGCAGTTGCTTTTATCCCAAAAATCTGAAATCGAAATTAAGCGCAACTTCCCCCCAGTTTTGGGTTCAAGTTTTCCCCCAATTTTTGACTCAAGTTTTCCCCTACATTTTGGGCTTCTTCCCCCTTAAAAAAGTAAGTTTTGTTAAGGGTGTAGATCAAAAAATAAGGGAAAAGTAAAAAAATAGGAAAACGTTTTGTTAAGGGTGTAGTTTGCCCAGTGAAAATAGGGGAAGTTTTGATCTACAACCTTATCAAAACCTTCCCCTCATTTTTCACTGGGCGCAAGCTGCGCCCACAAGGTGCAGCGATAAAAGCCATTGACGTTCCGTATAAACTACATAACTCTTGCTGACTCGCAAACATATCATCAAAATGTCAGTCTTCAACGGTAAAACACATAATTTGCAAAAACGGAAATATGACGTCAACATGACGTCACTATTAGTAAAAAATATTCAATTTTTCCATCGGTAGAATACGTGATTAATCCTAAATTTTTCCGGAAAATGTTGTGGAAATTTAAGCATTTTTCACGGAGATATGAAAGAAAATGTGAGTGGGTGTTTTTTCTGAACTCAGTGTATTAGTGCCTATTAACACTAATAGTACTATTAGAACTACGCACGACTATAACCTAATGGGTGTTTACACGATCCAGCAAACGTCCAGCAAACTTCCAGCAAGTGTATTCAAAATACACGCGCTAATGCTGGACGTTTGCTGGAAGTTTGCTTGATGTTTGCTGGATCGTGTAAACACCCAGTAAGACAATTAAGACTGCGCGTCGGCGCTTGACCGCACGTTGAATGTTTTCAGCCAGGAGTGCTCGTAAATACCGGCTAAGGCCGTGTCTCTGCCGCAGAGGCACAACGGCAGCCGGCCAACTGGCAACCTCATCCATACGAATATAGGGAATCACGGGTATCGCCAGTCGACAAGTTTACTGCTTGCCTACACCAGCCTCGAATTCATAAACAATGTTTATCCATGGGTGTACATTATCGTCACATAGCCTACATCTCTGAAATATGCTAACGCTAGCCCTAACCCTAATCCTGACTTCAAACCCTAAACGTAATATTAACTGTAATTGTACTGCATAATGTATAACGCAAATGCTAGCGTGCGACGCTGGTGCCTCCGCCTGTCGAATATAATCGGATCTATGACTCGGCGCCTCGTTTTCGTTCAGCCGGATAAATAGCTCCCCTGCAGGCTGCCGGATATAGAGTTAGCGCTTAAGTGAATATTGTATCGGATTGGTTGTACCTCGAAGTTAGCGAGTTCGGCGTCTCGGCCGATGATCGGTTTCTGTTCCTGCTGGGCGCGGATTTGGTCCATTGCGTTCTTTACATTCACCTGGGGTCGGTACTCACGCACCGCTCCAACCTATCGTGCAAAGAATATGGCGTAGGTGCTCTGTAAGAAAAAGGTAAAGGCGGCGTATAGCTTTTAATCGGATACCCTTCACAGAGCTATGGAGCGTCACCTGCCATATTGGATCACACAGCCGCCACCCGACACAGGTGAACGCGCCCCACCCTTACCCCAGCCAAGCAGGCTGGTACTCGATTTACTTACCCCGGATGGATGAAAGGCTGAGCTGACCTTGGTGCTGGTTATATACCAAGATGGTTTACCTGTCCGCAGACAGTCACCCATCCAAGTAGTAACCACTTGATAGCGACCCGATCAGGAGTTGAACCCACGACCTCGCGATCGTTAGTCCGATACCCTATCACTACACCACCAAACCACAGGTCCGTGTGCCATAGACTTAAGAAACGTTTTTAACGTTTTTTAATTCCTGGTACGTTTTAAAACGTTTTAGCGTTTTTTCCTTACTGAACTTTTAGATTTTTTTAAATAAAAAAAACGTTTATTATAAGTGCATCAAGAATTTTGAAAATCACGTTTGAAACCTGTTACAAAGACGAATTTATATGCTATAGTATTGTTAATTTGCTTACTTTTTATAGTGATACTTAATCTTGTATTGTGACCACACACTTGAATTGAAATCGGACAAATTTCTTTCTTACTCTCTCTAGTTCCAGCTGTTCGGCATTTATAGCATTAATAACGCAGCGGCGAATTTGGAAAAAGGCTTTATTTTAAGAGATATCCCTACCCACAAGTTGTAACCACATTTTTATTGAAGACACATTCTGTATAGAGCCTCAACAAAGGATGATTGCAAAATTTTATTTTGGTGGCAACTATATTTTACAATCCGTTTTTTATGTCGAACCCTAGCGTCCGCTAAGGCAAAATGTCCAATACGTACATGCTTTTACGAATAAATAGGCTAAATGATAGATTTTAATTTTTTAACCCCAAAAAGGCACACCTTTACTTAAAACTTCATAAAATAGTCGATTCTGTGACATGCACTATATCTTGCATTTATAACAAAGAAAAATATCGTAAAAATATTTGCATTTATTTCGACAAATTTGTATAAAATACGACTGTAACAATTAAATCAACATTTACAATGGACAAAGCGTTTTCTTTTAACAAGTTATGACGTATGTCAACGGGGTATAACTTGATATGACCAAGCAGTGGCTTCTATTCCCCAAATCTGGAATAAAAATCGGGTGCAACTTTTCCCAGTTTTTGGCTGAGGATCCCCCCAATTTTTGACTCAAATTTTTCCCCTCTATTTTCGGTTTTTTTCTCCTCTAGGGAGAAAGTTTTGTTAAGGGTGTAGTTTGCTTAGTGAAAAATAGAGAGAAAGTAAAAAATGGGAAAGATTTCTGTTAAAGGTGCAGATTGAAAAATCGAAAAAAAATACAAAAACAGGGAAGAGTTTTGCTAAGTTTTAGTTTGCCCAGTGAAAAATATGGGGAAATAAAAATAGGGGAAATTTTTGTTAAAAATGCAGATTAAAAAATACGTGAAAAAATAGGGGTAGGTTTGTTAAGGGTGTAGTTTGCCCAGTGAAAAATAGGGGGGAATAAAAAAATAAGGGGGAGTTTTGATTTACAACCTTATCAAAACTCCCCCTCGCCATATTTTTCACTGGGCGCAAGCTGCGACCACCAGGTATAAGGATAGAAGCCACTGTGACAAAGCACGCACCTGCTGGAGGCCCTTCATCTCTTTCTGTTCCTGTACGACGAAGTAAGTTTCGTTCAACTTGGAGTAATAGAAGGTCGTGTTGTCACAGATGACTTTGCCACGGTAATGCATCATAAGACGGGCGCCCATGTTGACACGCCGGCCTATCACCGTGTACTCGTGACGATGATTGTGTCCCACGATGCCGCAGTACGTCGCACCTGTGCCAGCAGTAATACCCCGTTTACACGATGAAGCTGGCTCGGCGAGCCGGCTCCACGAGTTAACTCGTCCAGCTAACATATATAATTGCTCGATGTTTGCTCGACGTTTGCTCGATTGTGTAAGCGGGTATAATATTTAACATAAAGGGTTTTCCACAAATGACGTCACGTTCCGAGGGAGAAAAAGATTCACATAATTGTGATGACGTGTGACGTCCGGAAAGTGGCAAAAAGTATTACGACATCACCCACGTCCATGAGCGGCGCCAGAGGGGAGGGGACAAAAGGGGCAGGTTCCCCCCGTGCCCTTGCCGTTGCCCCCCAACTGCCCCCGGGAAAAGTTTTTATGGTGATAAGTGCACAGGGGCACTGTATCATACCAAGGTGTGATTTATTAAACGTCATTTTTGCAAGGCAGCACAGATAGTCTCACAGTTTTTTGCGTCTCCAAAATGATTGATATTTAAAAAACAGGCAAATTAGCGGCTTTCATTGCACGTCCGAAAATTAAAAGTGTTTCAGCTTCGAAGACCCCTCACTCCCTGACCAGGGGCTCCGCCTTTGGACCCCGCTACGTGTTTTCGATGCACACAGCAACTAGTGAATAAAGTCGACATTTGGTCCCGCATACACAAAAAATTATTGGCCCCCTGTGCCCTGGCCCTTGGCTCCCCGTTGCCCCCAGCTTCAGATTTCTAGCGCCGCCCATGCACACGTTACTCCTGTCGGAAGGCAAATAGACCGCCGGCAGGACCATCAGTAGGTCTAGAATCATTTCGGAACACTCTGCTTAGTTTCACGCGACTTCTTTGCATTAAGTTGACAGTAAACATTTCTGAAAGCGGATATAACTTTATATAGGCCTACCATGATCTAGATGCAGTAAAACTAGTCTCGATAGGCTACACTACAGCTGCGGAAAAAGAGAAGTTTGTGAAGACATATTTGATGGGGGTTCAAAGCTCGAAATGTGACGAAGCGGGCAAGAGGGCTAATTTTTCCTTAAAACTGCGTCATGTCATTTATGCAGTATAGTGAACTACAGTGCTATAGGTATATAACATAAACTTAATTGCTACAGGGAAGAAACTAATGAGCACCAAAAATTAAAATGCCTAGGCCTAAACGTCGCTACTGTCTCTGTTCTCTTTGATAAGTCACAGTCAAAAAGTCAAACGTTAAGTGATTCTGATAAGTCAAATAGGGCATCACAAAACGGTTGCAGATAGGCACATACTTGTTGCTTACTGTAACATACACTGTTAACGAGCTTTCCGGTGGTAGCATCATCGATGACCTTGAACGATCTTGCACTCCATAATAGGGAGTTTTAGTGTTTTTTCACGATTTTCGGCTTTCGGCGTACACTTTAAGAACAAACTGCTTTGAAATGGCTGGAGATAGACCAACGCAACATGCACTAGAAATTTTCACTAAACTTAGCATATGTATTCAACAGTTTAAGTTTCGGGCGCCTACGTTTAAGTAGCTTTTCGTGCGATCTTGAAAAGGCAAATCATTAACCTGTTGTTACGCCAATAGACGTTTGTTTTAGTCCGACAATGTTATTCAACTCCGTGTAGATGATGTGGGCGCAGTCCAAAGCGTGCGCACTGTCGTTTTCATGTTTGTACCCCGGCAGGCCGAATATCACCATGAACGTGCAGCCCTTGTCGAAGGCGAAGATCTTACTAATGCAGCCGCGCATTCGCTTCGCATTCGCATAGATGACTTCGTAGCATTTCTGCATCAGAAGGAGATAACCGTACTTGGTGCTGCGATCGACGTCGAGGTTTATAAACAGCATCGTCACCTAAAAACGAACGATAAAACGATAATTCGTGACGCGCTATGGCTATGCTGTCGAATGTTTTGTGGCTAAACGGTCCCAGATAGTGCCTAGGTTGCTATTGATCACTAATAGGAAGTCGCATATTGTTTTTCAAATGACATGAAAATCATTGACCTTGAATGACTTTGAAGGTCAGTACTACGACAGGAACTGTATAGGCTGTAGCGCGTCTTCCCTAGCGACAGCTGGGCTTCTTGTAATGAAATGCGTAAAATACGTGTGTACGCAGCATTCGCAGCAGATACTGAAATGCAACTCAAAAATACAACTCAGAAATAATAATAAAATTTACTGAACTAATAGAACTAAACAAATTACACAATGTCGTTTTTAAAGGCACCATTAGATAGCAAACAACTTTTTAAAACGTTCGTATTATTTACAGTGAAGCAATGTAAGCTGCTGGCCATTATGCAGACAATAATCAACTGTTTTAACAGGTTATAGAAAAGTGTGTATGCAATTTGGGCCCTGTAGAGAGCCATGCATTTTACTATAATGCGCGAAAAGTTAGTCTAGTTTTCTGTCTGTCTGTCTGTCTGTCATATTTCTGCGGCGCCTTCTGTGTTCCACGGTCGTGGACCCCGACCGCGGCGTTTGAGTCCTTGAGGCTTAGGTACGCGCGCCCCCACCTTGCCCTCACCTTCCTCCATGAGCAGTTTTAAAGGGAGGGAGGGAG
>Ga0056128_1005455_pt1 | contig 15999 bp, 10 predicted proteins | sample WorMetLIZISLAND2_FD_71113 | JGI IMG/M metagenome (GOLD analysis project Ga0056128, IMG submission 71113) | Marine gutless worms symbiont microbial communities from Max Planck institute for Marine Microbiology, Germany - Olavius geniculatus... ...
CAGTTTATACGTACATTAAAAAACAATTATCCAGTGATAAAAACCAGATTAAGACTATTGAATTGTCAGTTTCTACAGTTTTCTACAGTTTTCTGGTTAGAAAGAACCGACCGCCATAACATAACATAACATAACATAAATGATATTTCTGTTTTGCAATCAGCGACACCTAAAAATTTAAGATCGGCATTTTTTTTACCTGTCTAGCTGCCACGACGCCACTGGTTGCGATTACTACAATGCAATCTGTAATGGTTTTTCGACTCAAACCTGCAGTTGAAAAATGGATCATCTACACACAAACCAGTTTTCCACAGCATTGCTGAAAGAAATGCTTTAGTTCAAAACTGGCTCATGTGCAGATGAATCACTTTTGTAGTAAAAAAAGTTAGTCCAATAGTGGATCGCACACTAAAATTGTTAACTTCAGCATTATTTTACCACAAAAGTTACAGAAAATGGTGTCTTCTAATCAGTAAAGAAATGCCACAATAAAATATTAACAGCAAACTTTGATTATATTTACAGTCGGATTATACAAACAGTGTGAACTTCAAAGACCGATTTCTCAAAATTGGTTCGCACTCAGATGAACCACTATTTAACTAGAGAGAATTGTGGCTCAGCGGTAGGTCTTACCAGAAAACTTTTTTCACGCCTAATTAGCCGGGCTAGTGGTTCAGCGCCTGCAAAATTTCAGCGATTCAATGCAAGAAAAAACATTTTCAAATTTGGGGTTGAATGGAGATGGGCAGAAAAAATGGGCGTTTTTCAACCGAAAACTAGCCCTATCTCACTAACGTTGAGAGATAGGGCCAAGATTTCTATTGAGCATTAATAGAAAGTGGCATAGGCCTAAAGTGTAAATCATTTGAAAATCATTTGCTGGCATTCCAACATTCGCGTACAGTCGGCCCTTTCTAGCGAAAGGTGGGTTTCTTGTTAAAGTGACAAGAAAAGTTTTGACATCGTAGTCGTTGACAAATGAATATCTATCGCAGGTTTATTCAACGTCTTCAATTGAATGTAGGCTTAAAGTGTAAATATCTTTTACACTATCCGTTAACGGCCCTTGTTAACGAAATGCAGCAGTAACATTTTAAACGAAAATTTTATTTTAGTTATGCAGTCAACTAAATTTTCGGAACTCATCCTTTTCAGTCGAACGACATGAAAATCACATGACAATATAACAAACATAGCTGACAAAAAAGAGAAGTACCAAAAATCACAAACAAATCAAACATTAAAAACATACATTTCATTCACTACCGGTACAGTTACCACAAAATAGGCAGCGTTCGACGACGATAATGCAGTGTGACGAACTCCGAAAAAAACGACCGCGGTCGAGAATAATGCGGGGCATAAAAGGCTAATGGTCATTGGATTGTGATGCAGCTTTTCTCGTCTTCGCCGATCGATCGTTCCAAGTTGCCTCCTCCATACCGTTGCCGTCGGCTATATAGGGGTTAACTGAAACTGCAAGACCTGAAAAAGACAGAATTGACAGCAAAACGTATTGGATGTCGCACCATATCGCAGACTTGAATAAATTCTAGCTGTTCTCGCCGTCTTGATTGACCTGATGCTTATAGGCGAATGTCATATTTTTAGTTACCAGCCTATCATTTATACTATCTGCACTTTCGTGCACATAATACATTTTAAAATGTTTATACGTATTATGTGTTATTTGCGTTTTTAAGTTGCAGTTGCAGTACATAGGCCTAGTTGTTGGTAAATTATGGCAAATTCACACCTACAACGCCGACGAGACTTAGCTGTTGAGTTGAGTCGCGTCGCAGGTGTAAACTCGAATTGCCGACACAACTCAAGTGTTGGCGACTGTCACACTTGAGTTGTGTCGGCAATTCGAGTTCACACCTACGACGAGACTCAACAGTTTAGTCGCGTCAGCGACGTAGATGTTAAGTGGCCATTAATGTCATCGTGCCGTTGCAACTGGTTGCACGCATCGTACGCTCAGTGAAAGCGAAACTGTTGCTGTAACAGTTGTGACGAGCGACGACGATTTCAGTGTAACCGAGCTGTGAAACAGATCGCAGTGAACGAGCCGTGGTTGTGAAATCGTGATAAACGTTCATAGACATACAAACGTTTATGAACTTACTTTTTATTCAACGTTTACGTGAGTTTTATTTATTTTTCCAATAAAAACTTTTTTCATTATTCTCGTAGGCCTAATATTTCTTACATATATGAAACAAGCATCGACTAGGTATCTACATTAAGTATAGTCGTTGCCGTATATTTTGACGTTTGCTGGCCATGGCTACTTCGTGGTGCCTGCTGTATTATTTATTGTTGGCTTCAATAAATAAGAGTGCAGTTTAAAATTTAAATGACTATTTATTCAACGCAAGTGAAAACTTGACAATAAAGCACCGAACATAGGAAGCCTGACTAAAATGTAGCCAGATACTTTTTTACGAAAAAATCAAAAGGTCAGCCATCGTTACAAACTTGCAATAATAATTGCATCCATTTTTACGTGCGAAACCAGCTACTGCTTTCACCGCGTCTTAGCCATCGCAATTCTGTCTGTCTGTCTGTCACACGAGTGGATCAGTCAAAAACAGTGCAAGCTAGGATCACAAATCTTCACCGTCGGCTGCCTGGAAGACTCTAGTTTCACGAACCGTTAAGCTTTTCCATAAATTCGAAAGGAATCACCTTAAACAAGGGCGCTAAATGAGAGGTGGGTGGACAAAATTTGCGATTTCTGGCCAATAAGTCGCTGTATCTCAGTAACGGTGCGAGATAGGGCCTAGGTTACTATTAATCACTAATAGGAAGTCGTAACTGGCTCTCGATTGGCGCCGAATTCAATGACCTGGAATGACCTTGAACGCCAAAATAAGGGGTTTTATGGATTTTTTGGCGATTTCGGGCTGCGACACAAGTCTATATCATTCACAAGGTGGCGCCACGCTGCTATCGTTATGCGATCCAGATAGAAAATGTGGTATTTGTGTATTAACTTGTCGTCAACACCCCAATTTTCAGCTAAACTACTGAACCGGAACTGCCATAGGCTTTCGCTCGTCTAGTAAACATTAGCTCAAATTTCTTGTTATTAATAATCTTTAATCGCAATAAGATGCAGCATACAATAAAAAAGTACAATACAATGCAGACGCTAATTACTTGTATTGTAGAGCATGGGCGGCGCTAGGAATCTGAAGCTGGGGGCAACAGGGGGCAAGAGCCAGGCACAGGAAAGGCAATAATTATTTTTGCGTGGAGGGCAAATTTCGTTTATTCAGTTATTGTGTGCATTGAAAAGATGAAGCAGGGTCCAGAGGCAGAGTCCGTGGTCAGGGAGTCGAAGGGGCAAAGCCCTCTTGAAAGTGAAACACTTAGCTTTTGAACATGCAGTGGAAGCCGCAAATTTACCTAATTTTTAATATTTGGAAACGCAAAAAAATCACAGATATCGGTGTTGTCTTGCAAAAGTGACGTTTAATAAGTCACACCTTGGCATGATTAAGTGCCCAGAAAGCACTTATATCACTATCAAAATTTTCCCTGGGGAAGCGTGGGAGGCAAGGACAAGGGCACAAGGGCGGAAGCTGCCCTCCCCCCCCGTCTAGCGCCGCACACATTGTAGAGAAACAGCAACAACTGTAAAATATATGCGCATGTACGACGTACGTAATGTTCAGCACAATGGTACCATTTCAAACATAAGCCAAGGCCCAAGTGGTCAAAAATTCATGTGACAGTTTTTCTGTGATTGCGGATGGCTACTAAACATGTAGCGCACTCCGCACATTTCTAAGTATCGAACACCGTCCGTGCACAGCGGGTCATCACTGCACCATACTGCGCAGCTGCAGACAGTCGGCATTAGTCGCCGATGTAACGGTTTGATGCTTCCCACTTATCAATACACTGTAGCTGTTTGTTTTTTTGGTGTCGAGTTTCAATGAGACTCAGAACCAGGTACGTTGAAAAGATGCATCGTGTGATCTGTTGTAATAAGTTATAAGTGTACATAGTTGTCGGTCTAACTCGACGCTTTGCGAGGACTTTTTACGCGCGAAAGCAGCCATTGCTTTAGCGCGTCTTAGCCTTCTGTCGGTCTGTCTGTCTGTCCGTCCGTCACACGGTTGGATCAGTCTGAAACGGTGCAAACTAGGATTACCAATTCTTCATCGTCGACTGCCTAAAAGATTTTAGTTTTACGATCCGTTAATCTTTTCCATAAATTCGAAAGGGATCATCCCGAGCAGAGGCGCAAAATGAGAGGGGAATAGGGAAAATTGGCGATTTTCAGCCAATAAGTCACCATATCTTAGAAACGGTGCAAGATAGGGCATAGGTTACTATTAATCACTAATAGGAAGTTGTACACTGGCTCTCGATTGGCACCAAACTCAATGACCTTGGGTGACCTTGAACACTAAAATGGGGGTTTTGTGAATTTTTTCGACGATTTTAGGCTGCGAGACATATTTCAAGAGCAAATTACGTTGAAATCAAACAAGGACAAGCTGCGTATGAAATTTTCAGCATTGAACGTAGATTTTGACGGTTCAAGTCTCGATTTTCTACGTTCAAGGAAACCTGCGCACGAGGGCATCAAAGAGCAGTATCCTCGTAAAAGTCGTTATTTTACCGTTGTTGGCTAGTCTTTCGTGAAAACAGTTGCAGATCACCACGGGCATGCTGCTTATCGCAACAAGCACTAGTGACGAGCTTTTTAGTCGTATTAATATCGATGACTCTGAAAGACTCTGTACTTCCAAATGAAAGGGTTTTATTAATTTTTGCGATCTTCGGCTGCAGCGCACACTCCAAAAATGAATTGCGACGAAATGGCTGGAGATAGACTGTTTGCTAGCAGGGACTGCTATAGGCTTTCGCGCGTATCGTGAGCATTATCTCAAATTTTTTGTTGTGTTTGCGCGCCGCACTCTCGTCGTTCTTTGAAACAGTTGACCATTAGTAGGAAGTTGCATACCGGTATGCGCTTTTGATTGCTACAACAATCAACGAGTTTTGAGACTTTGAGCGCTCTTTGTTCTTGGAAATAACAGATTTGCTAGTCGACTGACGCCTCCATGAACGATGCTGCGAGCGTGACGTCAGAGGTCACGTGGCCTCCTGACAACGTGACCGGAAGTGACGCAATCATGGTCGTCAGCTCGACGCCTGGACGCTGGGACGTTGATCCCGGTGGGTGGTCTGTGTGGCTGACGGTGGTCGTAGGGCTGGTAGCGGGCTGCATCAGTCTGGCGACAGTCGGCGGCAACTTGGTCGTCCTGCTGTCGTTCTTCTTGCAGAGTTCGCTGCGTCAGTCGTCCAACTATTTCATCGCGTCTCTGGCCGTCAGCGACCTTATCATTGGGGCGGTCTCCATGCCGTTCTACACGGTGTACCTGTTGGCGGGAGAGCGATGGGTGCTCGGCGAGCTGTTCTGCGATTTGTGGTTGTCACTCGACTACACTGTCTGCCTCTGCTCAATCTACACCGTCTTCTGTATCACCATCGACCGATTCTGCTCGGTCGTTCTGCCGGCGCGGTACCGCAAGTGGCGCACCAAACGCAAGGTAGGGACACATACAGCAACAAACCAATTATTTCATTTTGATTAAATTAAAGCTTCTTTGATACCGTGCCACAGTAAGCCTAAGTGGCAGGCCGCAATTGCACAGTGTAAAACAACGCAGTTAATAACTTTGATTTAAAACAATTTTGAGCTGCGGGTTCGGTAAAAGTATTTGCAACATGCGCTACAGGTTTACTGGTTATCTGAATGTTTAGTGAATAACTGAACCTGTTTGCCATGTTAATTTGAAAGTTCATAGACGCAAATGTTTTTTTTGCCGTCGGTGTATTTAAAGCTCTGAAATGTGGTTTGCGGAGACAGCTGTGTTAAAAACTTGAAACAAGAGAACCCACTAGTTTCGGTGATAGGGCCTACCTAAACTTTCTTGTTAAAATTAAAAACTTCCAACTTACACCGTGTCCGGAAAAAAATCTACACTTTTTTTCTGAATAACTTCAAAAAATGTAAACTTATTTTTATAATTTTTGGCACACAATCTCACAATGATACGCTTTACTAAAAGCATCTAAACTTATTTTCAAAATTTACTTCTCGCTACGTATAGCTACTGTAATCGTGACGTCATTGAAAATGCTATTTTTGCAGAAAGATAACGTCTAGATGAGTCTCTGCAATATGAAAACAAAAAAACCGATGAAAGAAAAGTGCAGTTAAAACCTGAGAGATAGTAGGCATAAAAATAAATTACTTTTTATCAAAATTGTTTTAACCTAATCTTGTTTTCGCTATGTTAAGCGAGGCCGTCGCGTGCATTACGGGAACGTCGTTGTGCAGCAGCCGTTATCAACAAGTAGCGTCATTTCTGTAGCATGCGTTATAGGGTGCTTACACAATCACCAAACGTCCAGCAAACTTCCAGCAAACGTTCGGCAATTAGCACGTGTATTTTGAATACATTTGCTGGAAGTTTGCTGGACGTTTGCTGGATCGTGTAAACACCCCATACAAACTTCTACAAATTTATACAAACTTTTCTGAGCGTCAAATCGGGTAAGTCGATTCCACGTAGAAAAACGGCATGTACGAATTCGAGACCCGGCTTGCATCAAATGTAGACAACGTAGTTTTGCGACTATATTAAATAAATGGTATTAAATTTATAGGTGATGTTAATGATTGCGGTGACGTGGTTGGTGCCTGCCGGTGTATTCTTCACGTCGATCATCGGCTGGCAATACTTTGTCGGTGGGCGCACTGTTCCTCCTGAGAAATGTTACGTACAGTACATGGAGAACGCTCTCTTCAACTGCATTCTCCAGGTCCTGCTCGTGTTACTAGTTTCTGTTGCCACTTTTGTGTTTAGATTTTTAGTACAGCACTTACTCAATAGATATGATAAAGGATAAGTAAAATATAAAAAAAAATTAAGGTACGATTATAAACATGCTTTGAATAACGTTTGTAAGCGCTGAGCGAAAAGATAAAATATACCAAATCTGTCACAATGTTTGCACGTTATTTATTGCCCTTAAGGCAAAACAGATAATATAATTATAATTGATTGTTGGACGTTTTTGTGTATTTTAGGTGGGCTATTTCTGGGTGACGTTGTGCGTGATGTGTTCACTGTACGCTGGCATCTACCGCGTGGCGCTGCGGCTACAGCGAGCCGCCGACCAAAGGCGCACTCGCATGGCCGCTTCACTGGTCTCCGCCGCCAGCCATACCATCACCAACATCACGGGTCTGGGGGTGTCTCGAGGCTCGGTCGTCGTGCCATCGCTAGCTGCCCCGCTGCCGCCGGCGACCTCCAGGCCGCGAGATCGGGCGGACTCGTGTGACGGACCCACGGCCGTCACTGCAGAGCTGCATAGTAACAACCCCGGGGATGAGCTGCCGAAACTGACATCACCCGATCAGCACGAGTCCTTTGCGAGCAACAACGACGAAGAAAAACAAAGTGGGGAGTTGCAGATGCTTGAAGAAGAGTGTGATATTGACAACGCGACAGTCTCCATGACCCGTCGACCTGCTAGCGACTGCGCCGACAAACAGCAGACGGAAGTGACGCCGTTACTGGAACACCCAGTTGACCAGCGCGCACTAAACGCCAGTGAAGTCACATCCGCTTCTTGTACAGAGAGTTCGGCAAAAAAGACTGCATCAAAATGTCGGCGGCGTTGGTTGGTCGTTCTGCCCGGTGACCGTGGAGAATCTTTCGCTGCTAGCGGCGCTCGACATCGTGGTGAGAAGCCGGCGACCGTGCGCCACAGCATTGACGTCGGGCGACCGCTGCAGTACCTCGGCGTCAGGACGAGTTCCAACACACCACGACGCAGTTTGCGAGAGACACCGATCTACTCGCCAGTCAGCGTGCTAGCTACCACTGGTCACTCTCAGTCATCGTCATCGTCACCGTCATCGTGTTCTTCTGACGACGAGCCAGACGACGAGTCGCGACCGCAGCAACGTGACGCTGCACTTGAGATCGTTCCCGCTTCTGACGAGCTGCAGGATAACGCCTTAAATGACGTCATAGCTGCGAGTGACGTCATAGTAAATAAGTAAAAAAGTCACGTGACCGATCATAATGTTTTAAGCAACGGAGAGAAGTAAAGCATGGAGAGAAGATAGGTCTTGTTTGTTGTTGTTGTTGTTGTTGTTGTTGTTGCTGCTGCTGCTCATAAGCGTCATATGAATGACGTCATAGATGTGGCAGTCACTGCCGGCGAACAGGTGGACTCCGACTGCCACCGACATTCGTGCAGCAGCGCCTCGGCTGAGCAGTCGCGGCACCAGTCGCTCGTCGGCTTGGACGACCATCCATCAACGCCTGACATAAGCCGCCGCCGGCTTACGAGCGTCAGCCGCCGGCTTAGAAGCGTCAGCCGCCGGCTTAGAAGCGTCAGCCGGCGGCTTTCGGGCGTCGAGGCCGGCAGAACGACGCAGACGTTGTCATTCGCTGAGAAATGCGACGACGATCGCGCAGCGCCGGATCACTGCAGCTCTGACAGAAGAATTGTGTGGGCAGCAAGAGACGATCAGCAACAGCAGCATCAACAGCAGCTGAAGAGAAACGAGGAGAGCGCGGGAAAGAACGACGACGATACTCGATCTACCTGCCCCGCAGGGATAGGGCTGAGTTGAGCCGGTGGAAAGAACGATGACAGGTCGTCGTCGGTAAAGGAGACGGCGGCGGACAGATGGAGACGGACCGCTCGGAGTCAGTTCGCGGCCAACAGACGTTTCGCGCACCTGCGTCATTGGCGACTGCAGGCTCGTCGACGCTCGGCCGCACAGACCGGCCCCTGCACGTCATCATCAATCGACCACAGACAGATAACGGTAAGCCGTTTGCGATTTACAGCGCTCTCCCCGACCGGCCGTTTAGTTTACTGTAGTGTGATTTCAACGGCGAAATTCTGAACGAATTTGGAACGAGGTTATCGAGATTTATCGAGATTATAAACATTGTCTTTTGTTTTCTATTTTTTCAATTATATTTAATGTTATATTAATTGTGTCAGCACTCGTGGTACAGCGGTAAGTCCACGTTCTGTGACTTGTGGTCCAATTCGGGGTTGTTTTTATATTGTCAGTGTCCGATTTTTGAGTACAACAGTCTTGTCTTGTCGTGACTTTTTTGAGTCGAATATCGGGATGCACGCGATGCCAGTTACTGGGACAGATTTGGTTAACTGGAGTTCATCTTTTCTATGATAGTTTTCGTTTTGGTTACCAACACAACACGAACGTTTACATGATCAGTCCTCGAATGTTGCACTTGCAGTTTGTCCTTGTCACCGGGCAGTTGTATGTCTTGCTTTACGATCGGTTGACTATAGCTCGCTCGCCAAGCAGGAAGTTTGCTGTACCCCAAGGAGTTGTGTTTCGTGACTGGAAAGCTAGCCAGTGCAATGTCTCCGCGACGGCCCAGGCCATGTCTCGATGTCGTCTAGACAAATCCATTTAAGATGCAACAGATGTTTTTTTAGAAGATTATCGAAATTATCCATTTTTTCTATAAATATATGTCATGCCTACTATAAATTGTCTGGCCTTCATTGATTTGAAAGTTGTCTGCTTGCGGATTAAGACTGGTTTATTGTTTTACTGCAGATGTCACATGTCATAAAAGGTAAAGCCGATGATTTGCGACTTTTACACATTTTTGAGCTTGCTGATTATCTAAGACCAACTACTGTAGGTTTACAAGAAAGCACCGAGTGATCTTGTTTTTCAGTACAAATGATTGAATCGTGCAACTGTTTAAGTTGCACGATTAGCGAAATAGGTCGACAAAGTTCGTGTTTCGCTGAATAAAGGTTAATGTAATAGGGCCTACGCATTGCAATTGCAAAACAGCGTGTGCTTCGCAGAATGCCTGTCGAATTTGATGTTGATTTTTTTTTGTTTGCTCGTATTTTATTCAAACGTATTTTATTGTTATAGACTGTTCAGCTCCGCTGGAAGTTGACACTGTTAGACATTATCATTATTATTATTAGGCCTAAATGCTGTTGAAACGGTAGGTTAAGCCTAAATATGATTGGGAAGATGGCACTGACTGAGAGATCAATGCAGCTGAACGTATTGACTCTTGTAATGCCGTACGTTGCTGAACACATTACAATTGGTGTACCACAACTAACTCAGTAGGCCCATGTAGCGCATTAGAGATTTTTTGAGTATGCGCTATATAAATTTACACTTTACTTACTTAATTACTTACTAGTGTAAAGTAAGGTATAGTCTATGAGAGTAGATGACACGGCGGCGCGCTGTATAACACAGGGCAGTTCGGAGAGATCGAGCACTGGCGGCGGCGACAGAACTGCCGTCAAGTCACATCAGCGCCAGGAGAACCGAGCTCGCAAGTCTCTTCGCACCATCACCATCATCCTTGGCGCGTTCATTTTCTGCTGGACTCCGTGGCACATCCTGTCGCTGGTCATTGGCTTCTGTGCGGGTACCGAGTCGTGCGGCGTGCCGTCGGCCCTGTACGACCTGTCGTACTGGCTGTGCTATCTCAACAGCCCTATCAACCCATTCTGTTACGCGCTCGCCAACGAACAGTTCAAGAAGGCGTTCCTGCGCATCCTGCGTCTCGACTGGAAACGAGGATGACCTCGATCAGAAACGTATATACTAGCAAAATCGAGCCAAGTAAACTTTCTATGGGGTAACAATGACGTACACTACCTTGTGAAGTATCAATGTAGGCAAAAACCAACGATAATAACAAAAATTTAGGTAAATGAAAAAAAACACTTCAAACCAACATTGCGATGAATGATCCATATACACTAGACTCTGTTAGACCCACACAGTTTAGTGTCATACAGACCATTCACTGTAATGTTGATCTGAAGTGCTTTTTTAAATTTTACATAAATGTTTGTTTGTTATTATCGTCATATATGTAAATTTCATTGATATTTCACAATGTAGTATAGAGACGCATTTACGTTGTGGTGGAATATGTAATAGTCGTTATTGCAAATTGTTCGCAAAGTGTGTCAGTGAAAGAATTTTGAAAATCGATCAATATTTGGCGACGTTATGGACAAAAGTAAAATGCCGCGTTTTTTGGCCCACCCCGTACATGCCTCAAGCGAACTCGCCGTCCAAGCTCTTGGTTTAATTGGTTCGAAAGGTCGCCAATCGCTTACTACTGTTCTTTCTTCACATTCATCAAATTAGCTCGCCCAAACGAAATTTCGCAGTGACTAACTCCATTTGGATGAAATAGTTTGAACATTGACCTGTTTATTATATTGGTAATAAAATATAATAGTCAATAACAACAATCAAAAATGTCTTCAGGCCTTGTTCTTAATTGCTGCGCCTAGTGTGTAGTGAGCGATAAACCCCTAATTCCATTACGCCGACTTTGCGACAAAGTCGCCGACACAAATCATGGAAGTCTGCGACACCGATCATGTCGCCGACTTTCATGATTTGCGTCCGTGACTTTCCCCGCGGAAAAGTTTCGATAAAAGTCGGCGTAATGGAACTTAGGCTTAAAGCCGCCTGACGCGCGTGAACCGCCAGCCGTGCATGTACGTGTAAGTAGGGTAAATCTACGCGACATGCATCATTTTCTGGAAGGTTTCACGTCCGCTTACTTTGACAGTGAACCCGTTGAACTGAAAACTGGTCCCGAGAAACGTTCACATCAATTTTGGCTTTTCTACCTAGGCCCTACGCCTGTTTATTATCGAGCAGAGCCCGTACAAGACGGACGGACGGACGGACGGACACACGGATGGACAGAGACGGGCAATACCCGTAATGCACGTGACGGTCCCATAATATTTTATCATGTCTATAGCTGCCTACGTAGATGTTATTCGCGAACATTGTGACAGAAATTATTGCTGTTGTCTGTCGTTGATGTCGTGACGCCGGCCGGCGCCGTATCAATAATTCTTACACCGCGGTGATGTTAGACGCAGATTACTGCAAATCTGATTCGTAGCTGGAATTATGTCGTGCACCAGCTGTCAGCTGGTGATGGGCGCATCATTTGGCAGCTAACTGTCAAGTCTGATTTCGTCGTCTGCTTGTATAGTGTGTCATGAATCAAACATGTGGACGCAATAAACGTACGGCCGGTGTCCCATTATAGGATTGCCCCCCCCCCAGAAGTCTCCCCCGGCGGACAATTTACCGGCAAAAATCCGCCCGGGCGGGACGGATTTTTACCGGTAAATTGTCCGCCGGGGAGACTTTTCTCGAGGGCGATCCTATAATGGGGAAACCTTTTACGGGGCCCCGATATTTTAATAAGGGGGAGACATGTCAATTCCGTGATTATCTCTCCCCGGGCGGATTTTTCATGGGGAGACATTTTAATCTGACACCGGCCCGTGCCGTGGTCGTACGTGTGCAGTGTACTCAGAAACCGCGTCGCTGACTGCGTTGTGTCGTCTGAATCTGGCCGCCACCGGCCCAGGCGCGCTCAGATGACGTAGCGTTTAGCGCAACCATTTCTGACAGACAAAACGTAAATAATGCAGCACCGTGCAGAGCGACGACGACCAAACCACACAGTCGACGCGTGGACAGTAAACGTTTCTGCAGCCGTTGCGTTGACACCGATTGCCGACATGATCATAATATGCCTATATAGCTGCCGAGCGTTCACAGTAACGTCATCAGCGTAATTGTCCGACAGCCGTATAATATAATTATAGCCACTTATATCTAATAGTAGTCCCAGCACAGCAGACTGTTTCCTGGCACTGCGCAGTTAACGTCTAATGTGGCAGAGCACTGATTATGGGCGCTCGAAACGTGATATGCGTCATTTTACTGTTGGAATGTACGCTGCAGCCAAAAATTGCGAAAAAATCACCAAAACCACCTTTTTTGGAGGGAGGGGTTCAAGGTCATCGATGTTAACAAATCTAAAAAGCCCGTCACCAGTGCTTGTTACGATAAGCCGCATGCCTGTACCTATCTGCAACTGTTTTCACACTAGAAGAGCCAATAGGGTCAAAATAACATCTTTTAGAGGAGGTACCCCTCTTTGACGCCTTCGTTCGAAGGGAACCCCTGCACCCAGGGGCACGATATTTTGTCACGAAACACTAGAGACCTTGAGGCAGCCCACGGTGAAGATTTTGTGATTTTAGCTTGCGCCGTTTTGATACAGTGATAGTGAGTGTGACGGAGAGACGGACAGACAGACAGACGGACGCCTAGACGATGGCTAAGACGCGCGAAGCATTCTGCTGTCGCGTGTAAAAACTAATTAATGGAAACAGAATAGAGAAACGTAAGCGGTTGCTAAACGTCAGGACTTTGGATAAAATGAATAAAATATAATATTTCGTCTAGGACTAATAGTTTAAAATACTTTCTTCTTCTTTTTTCCCAAACCTACTGCCACGAAAAACACTACCCGAAATTACATGGGTTAGATGCTATCAGTATGTCAAGACACGAATCACACGATGGCACGATGTTGGACTCTCTTGCAGCCGTTCCTCGTCGAATATTACGCACGTTCTGTCACTCTGTAAGTGGTCTCATAATATCGATTTTGAACGTTAATAATGACGGAGTAGGGAATTGCTGACCAGAGCCTACTCAATCTTAAGTTACAAGTCTGAATGACACTTTGACAGTTATAGGGTGTTTACACAATCCGGCAAACGTCCAGCTCCATTATAACATATGGCAGCAAACGTCCAGCATTAGCACGTGTATTTTGAATACATTTGCTGGAAGTTTGTTGGACGTTTGCTGGATCGTGTAAACACCCAATTAGGCTACAGCGCATTTTGCCGCACAGCTTCGATTTGTGACGATGCTTCAAATTTAGCTTCCCGCGACGTAAAATGAATCAGACGTTTCACTGGAATACAGCGCGATATCTGGTGTATTTTTATACGCCCGCAGAAACGCGTCGAATTGCAATTTGGAACTCGCTAGAAATACGACTACAACTGTCAGACGTGACGCTAAACGTGGCTATTCTTTTTGACGCTTTCAGCAGCCACTAACGCTTAGTAGCGCTGTACAGAGTACAAGTCGCTGCAAAAAAACTCGTCAAAAACGACACGTCGGTAGTTCGGCCTGAATGCAAGAAATGCAGCGCCCAGACTTTAACGTCACTAAAAGCACACTTTTACGAGCAGTGGCGGATTCAGGAGGCGAGGCGCCTCCCCAATGACTAGATGCACTTTATAACCAAGTGAAATTGTGCATAAAATGCATCATTTCTGCACAAAATTTTTAAAAATAAACTCCACCCCTACTCTTCCGCCCTCCGCCTATTCCAAAATTCTGGATCAGCCACTGTTTACAAGCAATCCTGCTAAAAGATAAAACAGAAGCAAAAACATCCACCCCTGAACATTAACGTACTTTGAGAGGGTATAAACAATTTAGCTATTTAGTAACAGCATTCGTGACGAATCACTGCGATTTTTACGCGCGAGAGCTAGCATACTAGCCATAGCGCGCACTGCAATTCTGTCCTGATGTCTGTCACGACCCGGTACCGTTAAGCCCAGGTGAGATAGAAACTTCTGGTTTTCACCGTACGATAGCTTAGGGTTTCTAGTACTTTTTGCGATTTTGGGCTGCGACACATTTCAAGAGTGAATTGCGTCGAAATGGCTGAAGATTAACCAAGACAACCTGCACATGAAATTTTCGCCATTGAATGTAGATTTTAGCAGTCCAAGCTCCAACCCCCTATGTATCACGAGGCTTGCGCACGCGAATGACAAAGAAGGGTATCCCCTGGAAAGTGTTTATTTTTCCGCTATTGGCTTGTCTAGCGTGAAAACGGTTGCAGATAGGCACAGACATGCTGCTTATCATAATTACAACTGCAAAAATCAAAAAGTATAAGCACGAACTAATGTATTAGCTTATACATTTATTCCGTCTCTAATAGCCAAATATAAACGTCTAAGTTAGTGCATAATGGACAAATGATATGGCATATTTGCAACACTATTCAAGAGCCAACAGTATCATTTCACAAAGTAACACAGCGACGCATCCAAATTCAGTGATGACATATTACGTGGCTGTCCACCAATAACTGCGCTACCCAATCTCACCCCTGCAGATTTGATCGAAAATCGGTACATCAGTTATGCAGAACATTCACACAATTTTATTTTTTTTGCCGATACATTTCTGCTCTATACGTAGGAGCCCACACGGTACAGACTGATGGACGGCCACTGGAGTTAGACCCATAATATGGTCGATTAGAATGACATACACTCTTTAGAAATTATACCAAATATAAAATTCAAACAGTTCAAACACAAATTATCATGTCACAGAAACGCTGTATCACAGTATGACGGTCGTAATTTGTTTCCATTTTCACAATACACAATCAACAAAGTGTGTCAAAAAACATCTTTATATCAATACAATCTAGCAAAATAATGTCAAACGGACAAACAATGCGGCACACATGTAAAGGCGTATAATAAGGCTCACCACGAGTTAATCTACAATTGTATGAATTATTTTTATCATGCTTTACTTCAAGTTTACCTTACACCGGTATATTAAATTAATATTATTATATTTATATTAAGTTATATTACAAGGGTCATCCCAAAAGTTTCCAGCCTCGGCATATTAAACAATAATATTTTCAACAATCTATACATCAGTGAAATGTACATCCTTTATGAACTCTAATGAGTCGGTTGCGGATATGACGTCGTTGTAAATTATGACGTCATATAGCTCTAAACCGAAGCGATTTGGAGCGCTAATGCAAACAGCACAGAATCAGGCTCACTGTTGCATGACAATTTTCCAGTCTGTAGCTAGGTTTACTAAAGTGGAGCCATGTGGCATCTGATTTTGTGAAAGCCCTAACAAATACGTTTGTGAATTCCTCATTTGCATTTGTGAATATACAATAGCCTACATTTGCGCTAGCCGCAAATAAAAGCATTTGAGTCAATTAT
>Ga0056128_1005456_pt1 | contig 15999 bp, 11 predicted proteins | sample WorMetLIZISLAND2_FD_71113 | JGI IMG/M metagenome (GOLD analysis project Ga0056128, IMG submission 71113) | Marine gutless worms symbiont microbial communities from Max Planck institute for Marine Microbiology, Germany - Olavius geniculatus... ...
TCTGTTAGGATCATCATTAGCACTTTGCCGAGATGGCTTGTCAAGGCAATCGTTCTGTAGTTGCTGCATTCCATAGCACTGCCTTTCTTATGTAGCAGAACTAGAACTGACTTTTTCCATGAATATACTTGACGTAAATGACTACAGTTTTGCCCACCTCACCTTAGTACTGTTGCTACACTACCTTGTAAAATGCCGAAGACATAGTTTGGCCGTTCACGACGTTTTCAAACCAATGCCGCACTAAACCTACCGGTAAACTTGAATTTTACGTTGACATTTAGTAGGAAACTGATGTAGTTTCCCTCATAAAGCCAGAAAATCTGTCAAATACCAAATAACCAAACTTCAATCTATTTGTTTGCTCCTTCTGTCACCGTAAATTTTTTGTAGTAATGTGGCTTAAATAATTAGTAAAATCGTACGACTATTCTAAACACATATTCTCAAAATTGAGAAACGTCGTAATTTATTTATTAATTTCGAATAATTAATTATTTAGGCCTAAGCGCATTTTCTATAGGCTATTTATATGATGTTTGCCACTTGAGTAGCACAGTGCACAAGAAAAGACATGTAGGCCTACACACGATGATCTCCACGTGATAAAAAACCACAAAACGACAAACGTGCATAAAAACGCCTATAAAACTAAATCTACAAAGATCAAATAAACGACCGGCATACTTTATAATTATTATTTTACCCCGTTTACACGATCAAGCTGGCTCGACGAGCTGGCTATATGTTACCTGGACGAGCTAGCTCGATGTTTGCTCAACGCTCGACGTTTGCTCGATGCTTGCTCGATGTCTGCTCGATGTTTGCTATGCTTTATGCATTCTTCATATTTGCTCGATGTTTGCTCGATCGTGTAAACGGGGTATTACTGAGAGACACAGTGCTGTACTATCTTCCATATAGGTTCACACTTCTATATCCTACAATGACTTTTAGAAAGTAGGTCTATCCAGCGTAGAGGTGGGTTAATAAAGAAGGTGGGGCAGAAAATTTGCAAGTTTCCGACAGACACTGCAAATTTTCGACTGAGTGCTGAAAATTTTAATTTCGTCCTTAAATTTTTCCCAAACTGGTTTTAGCCCCAAAATTTGCATTTTTGGACTAAAATTTTTTGACAAGATTTTTCGTCAAATTTCCGACAGCTCAAAATTTAAGGCTGGGGCTGCCCCCTTTTTTACTTCTTGTTACGAAGCCACTATAGGTCTATCTCCGGCAAATGTCTGTCTTATTCCGTATTATCGTAAACAGTAATGTTGTCAATGATGCGGTTTAACTTACCGGGAAGAGTCGGTGGCTGGGGGTGAGTTGGTGGAAATTCGTCAGTGTCCAAACATTCGCCAGGCGGCGCCGGCGTCGGACATACCGACGCCACCGATCCTTCTTCCATATCTGCATATACGTCAAACATTTAGCGACACTACTACAGGGTGAGCCAACAAAGTAAGTTATTGCACTTTTAGCCATATTTTTTGCTCAATATTGGTTAATTTTCGCAATTTTTTCACCATTGGACTCTGTAAGAAATTTGCTACTCAGTGGCATGCACATCCCACTCATTATGTCGCTACACTACCTTGTAAAATATAAAATATCAAAAACATACAATATCTACAGATGGACAGAAGGCCTAATGGTAAATTTTTGCAGTATTTAACTTAAATGTCAAAATATGAGTTATAGTAAGTGTCAAAAACATTAATGTATATGTTAAACATTTTTAAAAATAGTTTTAACGATTTTACTGTGCACTAATTTTCAATGTACATTAATGCTGTTTGATGGCTGCAATTTTGCTCAGTTAACTGCATAAGCATACAGAGCAATGTATTTCAACTGTGCGGCCCTACAAGTTGTGCACTATTCTTTGAAACATGAAAACTTACTTTGTAGCTGCACCTTAACCTTTTTGGCACTTATTATAACTTATATTTGACATTTTACTTCAATATTTTTAAAATTTAGTTAATTTACCACTCGACCCTATTACCATCTGTAGATATTGTATTTTTTGGATATTTATATTTCACAACAAGGTAGTGTAGTGACATAATATGTGTGGTGTGCATGTCACTGAGTAGCAAATTTCTTCCAAAGTCTCAGGTAAAAAATTGTGAAAATTGGTCAATATTTAGCGAAGATATGAAAAAAGTACAATAGCTTACTTTTTTGGCCCACCCTGTATATACACCTCCACTTGATGGCATAACGGTAGGGTCACTAGAATGTCGGACTAACCGTCAAGAGGTCGTGGGTTCGACTCCCAGTCAGGCCGCTATCAAGCAGTTACTATACTTGGATGGGTGACTGTCTGCGGTCAGGTAAACCATCTCGGTATATAACCAACAACAAGGTCAACTCAGCCTTCCATCCCTCCGCGGTAGGTAAATCGAGTACTGGCCTGTCTGGCTGAGGTTAATGCAGGGCGCGTTCACTTGTGTTAAGTAACTATACTTGATAGCGATCCGACCATAAAAAGTCCAGAAACCGATAGCCTAGTTATGTGAGAGCTAGCCTAGAAGCCTGAGATCACACAAAACTAAAAAATGAAATAACGATATGAGCCTAACTGAAACTAGAAAAAAAACCTGAAGCCAGAAAAAACCGTACGCAAGTCAAGACATGCGCAAAATCAGTATAAACTAAACGGTTGAACTGATTTTGTCGTACCGAGCGGATACATCTTGATCAGATGGCAGGCCCGGGTGTATTCGGGCAACTGGTCCCAGTCGACCTGTGCTGTGATGCCGGCTTTGAAGACGTCGTTTGCCTGTGCGAGCCACTCGGCCATGATGACGTATTTGTCACCGACCAGCAGACGCGTCGACGAACACATCCCCGGCACGTAACCTTCAACAGTCACGATAGGCTTTGGGCATTTTCGAGAGGAAGGCCAAGGCAAAAGTCAGTGCCAGGGCCGTCTTTTGCCAGCGCGGGGCCCTTGGCACAAACTTACCCGCTGGGTCCCATAGCGACTTGTGATCACACTACACCACAAACTTAAGTCTGTTGGCCTAAGGTAGGCCCGTATCTTGTGTGTTTGTAAACCTACAATTTCGCAAGCGGAGAGAGCGAAAAAAATTGGACCCTAGATTTCAGCTTCACCCCTTCTCTCTTCCCGCCACCTTTTAATTGAGTTCAAGTTGTGACCATAATTCATCCTTAAGGCGATGAGAATTATCTACAGAGGGAGCCAAAATGGCACCATTTTTTGTACACCTTATAATTTCAGCAAATATTAACCAATTTTCAAAATTTTTTACTGTCAGAATTAGGAGACAATTTGTAATAAAACTATCACTAAAAATCCCACCAATCCTTAAGTGTGTCGCTACACTACCTTGTGAAATATCAGACGACGCACTCAAGCCTGGCATGTGGCTCCCAAACAGCCTGAACTAAAATTTAGTCAATTATGTGGTTTGGGATGTTTTTTAACAGATGGCCTATCAATTTCGACGATTCACGACAGTCAACCAGCTGAAGCAAGCGATCGTCGCTGAGTGGGGCAAACTGTCGCAGCGTTTGGTTGATGGCGTCATTGGCCAGTGGCGTCGCCAGCTCGAGTGCGTCGTCCAGCAGCAAGGCGGACACATTGAACATTTGACGTAAAAACTGTGAGACATGACTTTTTAGACAATAACTGAGACAACAAACACGTTGTTTCTGTTGTTAATTTCTTAAAATGTGTTGTTGCAGAAGTTGTCTTATCTTAAATTGTTATTCTTCAGACACTGATATTTTACAAGGTAGTGTACCGACACATTTGAGGTGTGGCGGGATATATAGTGACAGTTTGATTACAAATTGTCTCCTGATTCTGACAGTAAAAATGTGAAAATCGGTTAATATTTGGTGAAATTGTAGCGTACAAAAAATGGTTCCATTTTTTGGTCCACCCTGTAGATTGATCGATCGATCCACCGTCCGAGAGAATTCCAACAGACAGCTGCATGCAAATTCGAATTTCCGACAGAGGCGGTTATGGGTGCTCAAAATTGCAATATTGCCCTTAAATTTTTTTTACAAAATTGGAGAGGTTTTAGCTTCAGCTTCAAATTATGCACTTCTGGGCGAAAATGTTTCTACAAAAAGATATTCGGACAATTTTTTCATGGCCGAAAATTTATAGGGAGAGAGCAACTACCGCCTCCTCCGCCCCATGGCCAAGACGTCCATGACTGATTATGTCATTAATGGGGTGTTTACACGATCCAGCAAACGTAGAGCAAACTTCCAGCAAATGTATTCAAAATACACGTGCTAATGCTGGACGTTTGCTGGATCGTGTAAACACCCTATAAGACAGACCGACGTCGGTGATGTTGACAAGGGCCGGCGTTCTTCGTCCCTTCATGATGCAGAACACTTCCACCTCGGCCGTGTAGAGGTTCTCGCGCCACGTCAGGCCGCTATCGTCCAGGAACGTGCGGCGCACGATCGCGTACAGAACTTGCTCGGCGTTCAGAAGTTTCTCCTCGACGCTGAGTGGACGCCAGCCGACGGGCATGGAGCACGATTCAACGTCATGCACTATCGCAGTCGCCACCAGCAAGACAACCGCCAACGGGACAACTGAACCCCAACTCATTCCGGTTTCAACTATGTAGAGAAAACTCACAGCAGTCGACATGCGTCGTCATTATTTATTCACCAAGAATGCAAGGACATAACACTGCTGGCAACACACCCTAGCCTTAAACAGCGCTTATCGTGGTCAGCTAATAACTTACCTCACTTGAAAATAGCAATAGTTCATGGCACAACTTCATGCGAGTAATTACAATCGTAAAATTACAATTCTAGATACTGTCTAATTTTAGAACACAAACCGCAGACGGCAAAACATCCCATACGTTAAAAACGCTGTTGATAAAAGTAAACAAATTGTTGCCCCGTAAGAAAACACATGGTTATTGTGGTAGAAAAGTAGGATGGTTTAGACAGCGCGATCGTTATCCCCACAGCGAGTGAAGGCAAAACACCGCGGCAATCGAGGTTTTTGGCGCTCATTTTGTCATTCGTCAGTTTAGGTAGGCCTAACTCGTGTTAACTATGCTAACCTTACAATGTTTTACGTACTCGGTACGGAAAACACAAAATTAAACAACAAAATAAAAAAATGCAAAATGCAAGTAAATATACAAACACACAAAACACGGAGGTGCAGTCTTTACGCTGCGATCAACCGCCTTTAACAGCAGTCTGCTGTCGTACGCTATATACAATCAGTCGACGAATGACTTTATAGGCCTACACGGATCTAACCGGACTTTATATTAGGGCGTAAGCGTGCTGCGTTATACCCCGTTTACACGATCAAGAAAACATCAAGCAATCATCAAGCAAACGTCGAGCAAACGTCAAGCAAACATCAAGCATGCACGAAGCATAGCCTACACGAAGCAAACGTGAAACAAACGTCAAGAAAACGTCGAGCAAACGTTGAGCAATTAGAGCACACACGTCGTGCACGTGTATTTTGAATACATTTGCTTGATGTTTGCTTGATCGTGTAAACGGAATATTAGGTTAAAGCCGCCAGAAAATGATGAACCGAAAAGTGCCTTGTGGACGAACAAGTAAAAAAATCGAACCGTAAAATTTAGCAGGACTGAAAAATGCGAAATTTTCGACCATAAAAGTGTTGCTAATACCGGCCGTTTATACGAGGAAGCTGGCTCTACAAGCGCACGACGTGCGTTCGTCGTGCGGTAGAAAATGGCAGAAAAATGAAATATGACCTACCAAGTAAATTTTCAGTCAAAATAGAAGACGCTAATCCAAAATCCAATACCGTTTCCTGGGATTTTTTTGCTGATTTGAGGTTTTGTTCAGAAATCTGTTATTATATCGTGGATATTTCCACAAAAACCTACGGTTGGTTGTTTCGAAAACACAAAATTTTTCGTTACTGTTTAGCCGACCGTACTTAAGTAACGGTCGAGCTTATGGTACGGTTGTTGTCTGTCGTCTGTCTGCCTGTCGTCTGTCTGTCGGTCATGGATGTATTGTGGCTAAGCGTTTGGTCGTAGGGAAAACTTTTTGCAGGAATAATTAGCCTTCTGACAAGGCTTCCTGCATACAAAATTTGAAAGATGCAGTTTAAAGGGAACATTTTCAAATTTTGGGTTCAATGGAAGAGGTGAAAATGTGCGTTTTTCAATGAAAAACTAGCCATATCTTGGAAACGGTCATAGATAAAGCTTAGATTGCTATAGATTACCAATTACTAACAAGAAATCGCACACGCCCTTGCAGATGAGATAAAAATCATAGACCTTGGATAACCTTGAAGGTCACTGACAACTAGTACGGTCAACTATTTTAGCGAAAGCTGTTTTGTTCTTCTAGCGAGCTTGCAATAAAGCGCACAGTTTATATCCAAGTAGTAACTAAAACCTATTTTAATAAACGTTAATTGATTAATGCGTTTGACCGACACTTATTCATGGACGGCATTTGCTTAATTCATCTTGGATGTAAACATAGGCCTAATAACTGCAATAATAATTATTATACGAACGATGTATGACATGTTCTGCACTAATTTTCGTTGACAGTAATTACAGCAATTTAAGCCTAGCTCGCTAACTGCAGGCTCAATTAATTATATCCCGGACTCAGCTGTGAGTAAATTTGCTCCGCATCAATTTTTTGTCGGCGTAGGAACTAGGTCCATCAACAGCGGGATAATTAATTCAGTACTTTCAGCGTCCTGTAAACATGTTCTTTGATGGATGGGATTTAAGGTCGTATATTCAGCCGGTTTCCACACCAAATCTCTCCGCTTTTCTTTAGAAAACCGAAACCCTTCTGTCTGTTAGTAATGGCGTCACTTGAGAGTCATATAGGTACCCCTGGAAAAAAATCTTACTTGGTCCAACAGCATTAGCAGGGAACACGACTGTGACAGACGGGCGGACATACAGACCACGCTACGGTAACATCTGTAGCAAAAGCCAACCAACTCGGCCGGCTAATAATTAATGCATATTTGTATGACTGATTATTCCATTATACCAAGGCGTACTCCGGCAAAATAATGGAAGTGAAGTGGCAGATTTTACTGCAGCTGCTTCGACAGTGTTCAGCTCAGAATATATAGGCCTATATATTATTATTATTATCAAGTGAACTATCGACAACGGTCTACCTCGGCCATAGTTATCACGAAGTCTTTTTCACATGGCGTATAAACTGCAAATGTGCTGCTCACGTTCTTTTCGTTTTAATGCCGAATCGCTCCCGCAGCGCAAGCGATTCCGCCTATTTCTACACAATTTTCCGTAGCGTGGTCTGTCTGTCTGTCGTCTGTCACATTCGTGCACTCTGCTTAACCGTTTGACGGTTAAGTAGGCCTACACATGTGAGTCTAAGGATACACTGTGTAAAGTGAAGTTCTTTGACTACCCAGGGAAAGAGAAGACTTTGAAGTCTAACTCTGAGCCAAAACATTACAAATTACAGCCACCTGGCGAATACAAAGGAGCGGCGATTCCGGCGTTTGCCACATTACTTCGATTCTTGTTAAATTTGATAATATTCTGTTGTTTTTAACGGGCATGCGGCAGCGGCCGCACTCTACGTTTTAGCTGACTGTCTGCGGATGAATATCTGGTGCGCGCTACTTAACGCTATAGTTTTCGCTGCCTATAGCTACTGCTACTAACGCAGAAGAAAAGACGATTTCAGACTCTGCAACAAGACGCAGATTTTGTTCAGCTTTCACAACGAAAACAACGTGCAATCGTCGGCAAGTTCTATTTGCCGGGAATAAGAAGACAGCGACTTCATTACGGTATGTTAACTTTTACACGTCACAGCTGAATAATTAACATATTTCACTTTTTCAAACAACAGCGCTCATAAATTTTCACATTTTCACGCTGGCTCATGTAGTGCAAAATAAAATCTCGTCGAATAACGCAACACGCCTAAAATCCGCTTTATCAGATGCAGTTTGTAAAGTTCGTGTAAATGAAATACACGTAGGCCCTAAACTGAAAGTGGCATGCATGCCTTGGCAATATTTTTAAAAAAATAAAGTTTGAGGTTTTGACCGATGGAAGAGAATAAGCGTGACCTCAAGGTCTCGAGTAATAAGTTTGAGAAGCAGAGTTTAGAGCATCTGTTTTGACCGCTGAATTTAGTTTAAATCGGCTAGTTTGCATGTCACAAAATGTGGCTAGTTATCCCATCCGGCTTAAGTTGGCTGATTTAAAACATTTTTGTACATACCTGTCAATTGTCTGCATAATAATTTGCAAAAATGATAAACACAATGGGCTATGGCAGTTTATGGTTTCTCGCTTATAAAGTGAAAGACTTGTTTGATTTTAAAACAGTAGGATTTATACATGTAAGTTATAACGATCTCGATGTAAGACTACAACGAAATTATTAATTTTTTTCCTGACGATCATCACACGGCTACTGCATTTGAGTGCATGATAAAGCTACTCTAAGGTTAATGAGCCGCAAATGACCAGCGGATGTCACGCATGTAGAGAGACGGCATCTTACGAAAAAAATGCAGCACAGCCTACTGTAGGGCAGGCCAGCTAAAGTGAAGCCACTTTTATTTTTTGAATAGCTTTGTGAAACGTTGGCAGATTTTAATAATTTTGGCACGCAACATCGCTAAGAAACTTGACATAAATGGCGTGCTGTTGGTGAGTTGCGTCGACGTCTACGCGCTTGCGTTTGTGCATGCTGGAGGAAGAGATTTTGAGCACATGCTGTAATAAAGATGATGTGATGTGACAAGTTTGACTTTGTTTAGAGATGATAGGTTTAACTGTTAATCTTGTTTTTGCTATTCAGTTAATTATTTTTTGAACCGACGCATGCGATACTCAGTATGAATTTATTGTTGTAAATAACCAATTTACGATTTTTGCATTTTACAAGGTAGTGTAGCGACAGTATTAAGGTGAGGTAAGCAAAACTACAGTTATTTACGTCAAGTTTTTTTCACGATGTTGCGTGCCAGAAATTAGTAAGAGTTAGCCAACGTTTCACACAGTTATTCAAAAAATAAAAGTGGCTTCACTTAAACTGGTCCACCCTGTATGTGCTACACGGTGAGTCCAAACAATAAACCTGAAAACACTTATCTTTGGCAAATACTGTAGTTAGCGATTTTCGAAATTCTTTCACCTGTAGTCACTCTCGATGTGTAGGAAATTTGCATTGGGCGCAGAAAGCGAACTTGCTCGATGGCGATGAAGTCTGATCAAAAAAACCCGTTGCACCGGTGTGCAAAAATATATAATTTTATACAACAGAAAGTAGGCCTATGCAATGTAGGCTACTTTATGCTAGTCGAGGGAAAACAAGAAAACCACAAAACGAAGTTATTACTCGAGTCGATAACTAATTAACCACTATCAATATATGTAATAGCTTAAGTAGCAAAACAAGAAATCCGAGCTAATGCTCATGATACGCGCGAGAGCCTATAGCAGTCTCTGTTTGCAGGTAATCTTGGTTTATCTCCATCCATTTCGTCGCAATTCACTTTTTTACTTGTGCTTGTACTTGTTGTTGATGAGCGAGGTAACTTCTCAGCTATAGATGTCCATATCTTTCCATGTCTCATCCAGGCGGTTCTTGAAGACGTTAACGGATTGAACTAAAGTCTAAGGTCTAAGACTAGGCCTATCCATTCGCGAACTCGATTTCGTTTTGCCGTTCCCGTGTTTTCCAGTCCTGCGTTTTCCGTTCCCGCGTTTTCAGTCGCCCCTTAGCAATGTGAACTGTAGAGGCCTATTAAGGCGAGTACAGAGCGACGTATAACTGAATTGACAAGGTTTAGTTTTTGACGAACTGACCAATGGGCAAGCACTGCAAATGCATTACAGTAGGCACCGTCTCACGGCGTCGGTAACTATGTGACTACGCGCACGTACGCGTAAATCAATCACCAATGGGCTCGCCCTGCTCACTCATTGGTCAGCTCATCAAAAGTTAGTTCATTTCAGTTACATCGCTCTGTAGGCCTACGCGCCTTATTTATGGACAGCCAGCGAACAGTTGCACTTAGCAGTCAGTCGCCGACCGGTCACTTTAACAGAACGATGTAATCATAGACTTTATTCTAACGACTGATTGCACACAATTGATTGATTAGCCGGGTGCAACTAGTGGGCATATCATTCTGTGAAATGAAGGCATCGCACGACGTTAATTGACGTTAGCTACGCTCGACGCCACTCAGGCAGACGACATGAGCGTTCTATTTGCTCCATGCGCCCGCCAGCCAGCGGCCACTGATGCAAGATAGACTGTCAATAAAAATACGAAGACTTTTTACTCAAGACGTCTTAGCTGCATGAAGAACAAGAACGAAGACCGAGAGCATCGTGTATTTAAACATGACTTTTCACACAGCGCAACATGGTTTAGCTTTTTCGATGGGTAGCGTACGGTGTACCCAGCTATATTTGCTGTAAAAAGCAAACAGAGATCATATCGGCCTAATAACGTATAAGCCCTAGACATAACTCACTAGCTGCACAAATCTAATAGTCGTTAGTCGTTGTGTCTGGCCGTCGCATTATCTTGACAGATGTTTGCTGTACACATTAAATTACGTCGAATTTAGGATGACAAATGATGTTGACAACGGGTCGGTTTATCATAGGAGTAGATGCGTTTCTGACAGTAATTCAGTGACAACAGTTTAAATACACTGTGCAAGTTGCTAGTTTTGTCTAACTGGACAAGACGCATTACACATAAAATATCAAATATATAAATTACAGACTAGGCCTAGTGTCAAGTCAAGACGGCAGGTAATGCCTGCGAAAATATCACACAAATAAAGACTGATAAGTTTAAAGATTATAGGCGGGCAGCGCCGTTGCTTAATGGGGTGTTTACACGATCCAGCAAACATCCAGCAAACTTCCAGCAAACGTCCAGCAATTCACGTGTATTTTGAATACATTTGCTGCCAAAATCGGCCAATGTTTCAATTTCAATGAGTTAGCTTATTCAAAAAATAAGAGTGGCACGTTTTTTGAGACACGGTGTATAGGCCTATAGCCATTGTCACCTTCGAGCTTTGCCTCTCGAGCTTATAACGTGCGACCTCAAGGTCATACGCGTTCTTTCCGTCGGTCAATAGTCAAGACTTCCAATATTCATAACAGATAGTTTTGTTTACAAAGATAGTTTTGTTACAAAGGCTGTTTTTAATTACAAGTAGCCTATAGCTTTAATCTTATTGTAGGCTACATGTTGTGCCTTTACATTCGTGGGTCACTCGTCAATGCGTAATAGTTCCGTTTTTACGTAGGCGTAATGGGGTGTTTACACGATCCAGCAAACGTCCAGCAAACTTCCAGCAAATGTAATGCTGGACGTTTGCTGTTATGTTATAATGGACGTGGACGTTTGCTGGATCGTGTAAACACCCTATAATGCTCAGTTTAAAGCACTGAGTAGCCCATTTTGTGCTGATGTGCCGTTAGAAACTACTCACTCAATCAGAAAAAAGCAACCTACACTGTACTAGATTAACATGTTTTTTCAACATCAGCATTAGGCCTAACTCTGTCTATGTGAGTGCGATTGTCAGAACAGTGGTGTTTCTGTGCGCTGGTGAGTGACCGGAAATGACGTCATCATGGTTGACTCGTGCGTTCGTAGCGGTGACTGTCGTCGGTGTATTGGCGCTCCGTGTTAGCTCCTCAACTATCCAGCAGTCCGACACTGGTGGTCACTCTGTCACCCGAGGTCACTCTAGTGGTCACTCAAATCGTACGAATCGTGGTTACTTTATCATTGACCACTTTGGCGGTCACACTAGTTGTCAGTCTGTCACTGGTGGTCGCTGGCCGTCGCCTGAACGCCTGCTGGAGGTCGCGCGACTCTGCGATGCCATCTTGGCCCGCTCTCACGATGTCACCGATGACGTCACAGACGTGCGGAAGAAGCGGAAGTGGAGTGAAAACACGATGATGACGTGGGGGAAACGAACTGGTGGTAGCGGCGGTCTGAACACCGTGTACGGGCTGAAGTTCTGCCAGTCTTTACGGCGAAGCCTCATCCGCCTCGGCAACGTGAATTTCATGGTGGCTTTGAACGAAAAAAACACAGGGTGGGACGAAAACGACTTGAAACTCTCCGACAAGCGGGCGCGAAGAGGAAAATGGAGCGAGAACACCATGGCTACATGGGGCAGGAAGAAATGACGAGAAGATAAAGGCCTACCTTTGCCTATAGGCCTACATAGCACGGCGGTTTGCTGTAAACGTGACAGACATTATTTTGATTCTTTAATTGCGTGTTTTACCGTGTCTGCCTTGATACGGCCAGGTCTAAAACGTGCATAAATTCCGTTTCTGCAAACTTCATTATTTCGCTAACTCTAATGGGGTGTTTACACGATCCAGCAAACATCCAGCAAACGTCCAGCTCCATTATAACATATGGGAGCAAACGTCCAGCAATTCACGTGTATTTTGAATACATTTGCTGGACGTTTGCTGGATCGTGTAAACACCCTATAACTCTAACGCCAACGTCCACTAGGCTTACAGGATGCAGCTGAAAAAAATTGGAGCACGAGTTGCGATTTCTCTGTAATGTGACTGCGTATCACATTGACTGGCGACGCTTTAATCCAGTCCTTAAAATTAGGCAGATCAGCTTTGATTAGCCTCTTCATTGGCTTATTATTGCAGAAAATAATATTATTATGTGTGTTATGTCTGTGGCCACACATCGCAGTACAATCAGCGTCGGACGCAGAACAGTGGATGCTCTGTTTCTGGTTGTATTTTGGCTAAACGGCAAGTCGTAAGGGGTCGGCGATGGTACTATCGAACAGTGTGCTGACGACTTCTTATTAACTGTCAATACAAAATAGTAACCATGTCTCAATCTGCAGCGGTTTGGCCGCAATTTTTTTACCTTGAGCGTGGCGTCGCCAGTTTCTATAGCTATTAGCTTGTTGGTCTTTTACTCAGTCACGTGGCGGATACCTACATCGTTTCCGTTTCTTACTTTAGGTTTCGTGAATCGTGGCGCTGTACGTTTCTGTTTTAACTTCCAACTTTTATCGGGTTCAGCACCTGAAGTAAGAGTACTCACTACGTACTCGTACTCACTACGGCGAGTCGTTTTCATCTCATTTTCATTCGCTAGGGGTCGCAACACTCCAGGCATGTGCCAAATTATAAGATTCTGTCTTCACCATTATTACCAGACATTTCCTAACTTTAATGTCATAGGCTTATTCCCTACCATTTCCAAGTTTTCTACAGTGATCAGCACTCACCCGTCGTTGCCAAAGCACATTTCCACATACCATGATACGCTTCATGATATGCATTAAAATCAGCTCCCTTCGCTAGGCTTAGCCTAGATTGTGGAGTAGGCCTATACACCGTGGTCCGCAAAAAACGTGCCACTTTATTTTTTTGAATAGCTCCGTGAAACATTGGCCGATTTTAATACTTTTTGGTGTGCGACATCAAGAAGAAACTTGATGCAAATGACTATAGTTTCGACCATTTAACCTTAATACTGTCGCTACACTACCTTGTGAAATGTAGGTTACTGCACCTGCTGTTAGCAAGTAGTGTCAACATCTACCGCTTGCAGTCGTGCTGGAGGACATTTTGAGCACATGCTGTAATAAAGATAATGTGATATGACATGTAAAGACTTTTTGAGAGAAAAAAAATCGGCAACTGTGTTTGTCTCTACTCAGTTAATCATTTCTGAGCCAACGCGTGCACTATCCAGTGTGAATTGATTGTTGCAAACGGTCAAACTAAGACTTCTGCATATCACAAGGTAGTGTGGCGACAGTATTAAAGTGAGGTGGTCAAAAGTATAGCTTGATGTTGCGTGCCAAAAATTATTAAAATCGGCCAATGTTTCATGCAGCTATTCAAAAAATAAAAGTGGCACGTTTTTTATGTACCGCGGTGTAGATAGTATCGCCTGTAATTGTTGACAGACACAGCAACTAACGTAATTAATTGACAAAAATTAAGAAACTAAAAATACAAACAGCAAGATCCACATTAGAGGTTTCAACAGATCCGGCCATACTGCAAAACCTAACGCATAGCCCAGTTTTCCAACTGAAAGCAAGACATTAGGCCTAACAACTAGAGAAGTCCGTTGAACGAAAAATTGGACCAAATTTGGACTAGAAATACAAATGCGGCCAGCATTAGGCCTACTGGTGATTATAATATAAGCGAAATTTGCAGTCCTGTAAGATCATGTTAAATTTAACAAGTAAATAAACATACCCTAATCACATAAGTTTAAGCCTACACTGGTAAATTATTTGTGTTCAGACCAGTGGCGAATCTAGAACCATTTGAGAGAGGCCAATGAGACCCAAAAATTGAAACTCAACGGTATGAAGTGTGAGGGGCTCTTGGAGAGGAAGCAAGCGAGCTCCTAGCCGCCAGCTACGGGGGAGCGCTGTAAGCTCCCCATTCTGGACAACGAAGGGATTTTTGCAGTTTCAGTCAGGACAGTTTTTACGCGCGAAAGCAGCTACTGCTTTCAGCGCGTCTTAGCCATCGCAATTTTGTCTGTCCGTCTGTCACACGGTGGATCAGTCAAAAACGGTGCAAGCTAGAATCACCAAATCTTCACCGTCGGCTGCCTGGAAGACTATTTTCAGGAACCGTAAATCTTTTCCATAAATTCGAAGGGGGTCACCCCGAACGAGGGCGCTAAATGAGAGGGGGTGGGCAAAATTTGCGATTTTTGGCCAACAAGTCGTTGTATCTCAGTAACGGTGCGAGATAGGGCCTAGGTTACTATTAATCAATAATAGGAAGTCGCACATTGGCTCTCGATTGCCGCCAAATTCAACCTTAAATGACCTTAAATGCGAAAATAGGGAGTTTTATGGATTTTTTGGCGATTTCGGGCTGCGACACAAATCTATATCATTCACAAGGTGGCGCCACGGAACTATCGTTATGCGATCCAGACAGAGAATTTGGTATTTGTATATTAACTTAGCGTGAACACCCAAATATTCAGCTAAACTGCTGAACCGCAACTGCTATAGGCTTTCGCACGTCTCGTGAGCATTAGCTCAAATTTCTTGTTTTCTGGACACTTGAAATAAAATGTTTCTGTCATGCGAGAACAATCTTAGTATTTCAATACTATAATATAGTCTGCCTTCTGATCATACTCATTAGTCATGACCATCTGTGTGGTCCGAGGGGCACCAAGGCCAGAGCTGGAAATAAGCTGGTTTTTAAAGAAATTTGACAGTTTTAAGTTTTGAAGGTTTTTTCAGTTTTTTTGGTTTAGTGTTCAATTAAACACCGTAAACAAAGTTATGACACAGGAAAAAGCACCTTATACACTCTATCCATCACATCATTACATTGTTGTCTATAAATTATAACATACGAACTAATTGTGTCGTGGACTCATAACTCGAAAATCACGATAAAAAATATAAAATGAAATATGATATATAATATATTTCAAAACAAACAAAAAACCTAAAAATTGGACTTTTGCGGTTTTAAGGTTTTTAAACAAGAAGCCCAGCTGTCGATAGGATAGACGACCGTACTAGTTGTCACTTGTCAGTGACCTTCAAGGTCATCCAAGGTCGATGACTTTCATTTCACCGGAAAAAGCGTATGCCACTTCCTATTAGCGATTAACAGCAACCTTGGCAAAATCTCCCACCGTTTCAGAGATACGGCCAGTTTTCCGTTGAAAAACTTCCATTTTTCCTACCCCCGCCATTCAACCCCCAATCTGATAATGTTCCCCTTGCACTAGATGGCTGAAATTTTGCATGCCCGAGATTAACACACATGGCTAATTATTCGTGTAAAAGTTTCCCCCTATGACCTAAAGCTTAGCCACAACACATCCGTGATAGACGGACAGACAAACGAACGACAACCATGCCAATAGCAGGACCGTTACTTAAGTATGCTTGGTTAACCCCCCCCCCCAAAAAAA
>Ga0056128_1005459_pt1 | contig 15995 bp, 7 predicted proteins | sample WorMetLIZISLAND2_FD_71113 | JGI IMG/M metagenome (GOLD analysis project Ga0056128, IMG submission 71113) | Marine gutless worms symbiont microbial communities from Max Planck institute for Marine Microbiology, Germany - Olavius geniculatus... ...
AAATTTTCGTTACCACTGCGTTAAAGGGGGCATAAGGGAACCGCTGGCAAAGCGAAGATGGTGACGCCACCTGGCGAATAGCTTTGCCTTGGCGGAGGTACCTGCGGGCTATGACTGCTTCCTAGTTCTTGCTTATTTTTCGTTGGCTGTTGTGATTTTGGTTGTCAATGCCCTATCAGGGAAACAGACTGGTAGCAGGGAAAGCTGGTCTCAGCAATAGAACCTTTTTATTTATCGGGACGTTAAACTCTATTCACATTTCAGTTACTCACTCAAATCAGTAGCATCTTGCCTACTTCGTTATCGAATATATAGGTGAAGTGCAGCGTCCAAGCCGCCCATGCATGTCAACTTATGCAACGACTTTCCTTGACCTTTGGATATTACTTCTGTGCCGCCACTGTCCGTCTTCAGACAGCGCCTCGCGACTTTTTTTGCTACTTCAGTGATCAGTCTTACTCGCGGACCTACTAATTTGACGCGCATATACACACCGTATCCGGAAAAAACATCCTGGACATTTTCCATTGTAACTTAATGTAGGATTATCAGATTTCAATAATTTTTGACAAAAATATTTCCGACACAACTGACCATCAAACGACCCTTTAATTTCCCACTGCACCCAATGTCTGTTTCTGCACTACCTGGCGAAAACAGAAACAACAAAAATATTGTATTTTTGTCCAAGCGAGCATTATTGCTTAACCAAAATAAAACATAAAGTACACATTTTTCACATTTCTGTCACTTGGGCTGGCAGTTCGTCAAATTGTTTGTTTTTAACTGCCTACAGTAAAAAAATGTTTTAAGTATCAGGACCACAGGCAGAGATGATTTCTGCTTTTGTTGACAGCAGTGTCAATGATGTTCTGCTCCAGACCAATCCAGACTTCACCAGTCACTTTTTGAATTCATCAACATTCCTGAACGTCATCTGGTAGATACATTGCTGCACGACAGTCAAACCTTGTAATCGACTGACTGGTAGGGGACACAGGTCGGAAGATATAAAATTTATTGAAGTTTTATTGTTCATTTTAATGCACATATCGCTGGTTTTGATTTTCCAGGTAGTGCAGAAGCACACATTAGGTGAGGTGAAGACTAAAACGGTCATCTGATGCGCAATTGTGTCAGAAATATTTGCACGAAAAATTATTAAAATCTATTAATCCTTTTTCAAGTCACAATCGATAATGTTGGAATGCTTTTTGACGTATTTTTCTTCATTTTAACCCATATATTTTGGTTCAGTTTTCCCCAGGTAGTGCAGAAGCAGACACTAAGTGAGATGGTAAAGTGGCCGGTCATTTGATGGCCAGTTGTGCCAGAAATATTAGTACCAAAAATTATTAAAATTGGTAAACCCTTCTTCGAGTGACAGTCGTTAATGTTCGGGATGTTTTAATCCGGACACGGTGTACTTAGACTGCGTGATCCTAGAAATAATTCACATTAATTACGTCACGTTGAACCCCTTCACGATAATGATAATTATGATGATGTTTAACATTTTGTCCGCAGTTTGATTTTCTTGTAAGTTCGCAGCCTTTGCCAAACAGTGGCCAACAAAGGCGACAATTACAATTAATCAGGTAGAAATAGAAATAGACAGGGTTAATAATTACCTGGTGATGGTGCGAAGAAGTCACTGAAAACGGTTGTGAGTGAGCAATAGCAATAGCAGCGGCGCTATCTCTCCAGCAGTAGCCGCTAAACGGTCGGAGTCAGTCGTCAGAAGTCTTTCGTCCGTACGAACGAACTTCTCTGTAATCTATTCGCTGGTTACAAGTACCAAAAGTAACGTCGCGGACGGTCCGACCCAGCACTAGCGGCCGGTTGCAGCGACTGACCAGTGGTCAGTACAGCGGCGGCAGAAGTAGTGAAGTCATGCTCGGTCTGAACTACAAGAGTGTTGTAACTGGCGACCGACCCGCACGGCTCGCGCGCCGACGCCGTTTTGACGATTACGCGGCGGCGCGCCTTTGACCGTGAGTCCACGCAAGCCAGCCAGCCCGGCTGCAGCTGCTGTGAGCGCCAGCCATGCCGCGCTTCCTGCGCGCTCAGCCGCCTGCCTCGTCTACGGAGGCTGCAGTGCGATATGACACGACGCTCCGATGACCGGGGGATCCGCAAAGATCATAAGCTGTGACAGTCTTTGTAGCTGACAACTCAAAAATGGCATCAAATACATGTCGGTAGAACAAACTGAAATGTTTGGTTAACATGGGCTAAGTAACTAATTTATTACAGGAAAACAGCAAATCGGAGTAAGTGGGGCGTTAACTTGATGATCTGGTATTCATAAAAAATCCGGATTGTATGAACTAAAATCTATTAATCTCGCCACATTATCCACTTTTTCCTCGAGCACGAACTAACGTTTGTATAGCTAGACGTTTATTCGCAGCCGGTCTACTACCTTAGCTTTCGGTTACTACTGCATTCTCGTCCCGTTCCTTGCTCCTACTGTCTGGATAAACTCTCTGCAAACACTAGGACTTCTAGTATTCTAGCCGCAGTTATAAATCTACAGTTGAAACTAAATTATTCACTGCAGCATAGAATAGTTTAGCATTACCAATGACAACGTGACCAGTGGCTTCTATCCCACCAAATCTGGAGTTGAACTGGGCGCAAGCTTTCCTTTCTTCCTGGCCCAAGTTCCCCCACTTTTGGTCCCAATTGTACCCCTCACTTGAGGCTTCTTGTTAATGGTGTATATTACCCAGTAAAAATAGAAGGGAAGTTTTGGTCTACACTGTGGACAAAACTCCCCCCCCCCTATTTTTTTACTGTGAAAAATAAGGGAAAGTTTTATTAAAGGTGTCGATTGATCAGTAAAAAATAGCGGGAAAAGTTTTGATCTACACTCTTAACAAAACTCTCCTTCTCTCCTATTTTTCACTGGGCGCAAGCTGCGCCCACCAGGTATAGGGATAGAAGCCACTAAACGTGACATTTGCTGGCTCTCAACCAAATTGTTTTTAGATTTAGATAGGATTTAGATTTTGCATAGCACGCTTTGGATCTTAGCGTTATAATTCAACAGCAAGGCGGTGCGCCATCTTCCTGTCCGCACGCTGAACCCTGCTCTGTCACAGCCTCAACATTAGAGTTGGTCCCGCGTCGTCGTAGCGGCGCCGGCACGCAGACAGACTCGGGAGCAGCTCGGGTCCTCGCCCGGCGGGCGGGGAGGGGAAAGGAGGAGGGCGGTCGTCGCCCGCCGTCTGATTCCCCTCGCTTCCCCGACCGACCGACCGACCGCCGGCGCGCCGGGTCGTCGCCTCGACGAGACCCGGCTAAATTATCTCATATTCCGCCATTGGCTGCTGCTGCTGCCGCCGCGGCTGCCGGAAAATATAATCACTCGCTGGCATCTCATCTTTCATAGTGTACCGACCGCCGCTGTTCCGATAATTAACGCGCCGCCCTCTGCAGCAGCAGCAGCAGCATCCTCCGAACGCACGGCAGCCGTGACTTGCTGATGCATACACGCGGCCAGTCGGTGTCACATTAAAATGCCTCCCCAAGAAACATCCACCCGGGGAGAGAATCGCGGATTTGATATGTCTCCCCTTAGTAAAATATCGCCGGCCCCATAAAAGTTTCCCCATTATAGGATCGCCCCCAGGAAAGTGGGTCGACAATTTACCGGTAAAAATTCGTCCCGCCTGGGCGGCCGCCGGGCGGAGCGGATTTTTGCCGGCAAATTGTCGGCAGGGCGAAATTTTTCTGGGGGATCCTATAATGAGACACCAGCCGGGCCGCTGATGAAAATCTCAAGGCCCTGCACGGGCCAAACAGCAAGACGTCTACACCCTGCAGACTATGTAGCACTAATTGCGTACGTTTTTCGTTTTATAAGCGCCGCCGTTGATGTAGGCCACATATAGTGCTAGTGCTGCTGCAAGCCACTGAGACCGAAACTTTGTTTACGTAATTATCTAGGTCTATATAGCAACGGTAAACTTGGTTTTTCTGCATTGGTGTTTTTACATACTTGCGAAGTTATATAATGATGATGACGATTATGATGATGCACCATATAAAAAGAACAGGGTAAAATCGTTAGAGTTTAAACATCCAAGTTTACAGTTGCTGAAAGTATTACACCTTGTAAGGCGACGGTGACCTTGGTTGATATTGATACCAGGAATTTCTAACAGTGATAGTCGTTCATCAGATCTATCCATTTATTTGCCCGGATTAAAACAAAAAAAATATATATAAGGAGCAAGTGATGATCACCTGCTCTGGACCAGAATACTTGGACACTATGACATTGTGCAAATCTGGTTTTTTTTATTATACGGTTGGGTTTAGCAATTACACTGATTTTAGGCCTTGACTTTGGCCACGTTAACAAGGCTGCGCACTATAATGAGCAGAGCGGGCCGAGAGGTCGACGCAGAGAATAGTGAGATGGGTGACTTCGGTTCGTTCCTTCAAGTAATCACTGCATACAGGCCTACGTACAGCCGAGCAGAGGTCGGTCGTGTACAATACGACCACTAATTGCACTGCTCAAGCGCAGCTCGCTGACGTCGTCGCGGCTACCGACGTCGCTCGAAATTAAAACCTGGCCGACTGCCTGGCGTTTGCCGAGCGCTTATCTGGGCAGGGAGGGAGATAGAGGAGGGTGGTCAGATACGAACGGACCTGCAGTACGGCCCAGTACTGTTCCGTATCATTCATCCGCCTAGCGCGGTGTAAACTGACCGTGAAAACGAGGGCCGGCCGGATGCGATTTGTTTATCTCCGCGACCTGCGTGCTTTCTACTGTGCCCCCGTGTTCGTCATACCTGCGATAGCGTTACCGCAATTAGTAATAATAAATAATGATAACACGATCGCCGAATATAAAGCTACGCCAAAGATTCGTCCGAGAAGTTGGAAATCGTAAAACTAGACAATTATTGAATAAGAATAAGAATATGAACGTCTTACCTTACATTGACAATATATATATGAAAAAGATCAATATTGTTTTCATCTTGCTGATAATAAAAATGTCAAGGTATTTCACCCACGACTACAATAAAATAAATCAAGATCTACTGAATCCAGTGCAAAACAATGACATGTGTCATGGCAATTATGGCGCATTATGCTAACGCCAAATCGAACGACATAAATCGATATCGGCCCAGCTCTAAATTATATCTAGAGGCACAGAGAGAGAGCAGATTTGAGCAGCATCTGGCACGCAGGCCATAGACTGCATCCTATATATGGCGTTAGTCAGCAATTATCTCGCGCTATCAGTCCGTAATTATGGCAGCTGCTGCATCAGCAGCAGGGCGCCGACGAGCATACGCGCACGATACATCGGATGTACGTAACAGTATCCTCCGCGGCGTATGACGCTCATGATGATGATTATACGACTGCCTATCACGTGCACTGCCTCGAACCGTCGCCGACGATGAGCTATATATAGGCCTACGCCACGTCCGAGAAATACTGCAAACGCCGATATGAAACAATGCTGTCCGATCATTATAGCCTTTGCACGCTGCAGCGAAAAGAATGGCTTCTTGTAAATTCTGGGATATTCAAATGACACAAATAGACGAGAACTATAAACAGATGGAATTTAAGCATCCCGATCTGTATGTCTCAGCCCGTTGGGACCTTGACCTTTCAACATTTGACCACAAAATTTGACTCATTTGTCTCTGAGTATGTACCAGAATATTCATAAGGAAAGACACGAATCACGTGTCGAGAATGAAACCACATAATCAGCAAGAGCACTCCGCTACCATGCAGACGGAAATAAAGACCGCATTGTTGTCAGCAGAAGGAGGATGGACACCTAAAACGTATGAGAGAAATACAGGTGATTAGAGATAAATATTTAGGAAGCCGTGGTAGCATGCAGCGAGAGACCGATCTGTCTGAAAACGTCTCATCTCCTCGCACGTGATGACGGACGGAATAAAGAAAGAAGAAGATAATAACATGCGGAAAAAAACTGCGATTCTTAACCTGTGGCTGCTGTGAGTATGGAGATTCTCGTGGGGATTCCCAATTCCCATGGTATGCGTATGGGATGGGTAGGGTATGGGGATTGGAATCCAATCCCCACGGTAGCCCTCCCCACTTTTCAAAATCGATTATCGTACCCGCAGAGCCGGCAGAACAATCGACCGACTTAACTGAAACCGAGTTTACCAAGACCGAGTTTACCGGCTCCCGGTGAAACTTTATTTTGGGTTTTCGGACCATATCAGTAATATGGTAGACGAAGGAAGACTTTGGGATCACGTTCCAGACATAGAGCCGGCCGGCCACTTGGATTAGCACAGGCTGCGCCGGCGCATCATCAGCTCATCTTGCTTCTCATCAAAACAATACTCAATCCAAGACGACGGGCAGGGAGCTAGGAGTGAAGATCGGCCGCGTATCGGGTCAGGGCTACGCTCGTCGGTCGATCATTATCCACAGTTCCATGGTCGATCGGCCTGGCGTGGAACCGTTATCAGCGTGTCTCTTTACGGTTCCTGTCTGCACGCCAAACTTCAGTCTTCTCTGTTCTCTACTCCGAGATCGTGTGATTCCAGGCAGCACAACCGTGCTGGGTAACGTAATTGAATTAAAATGCCAATCAACTAGAAAAGTAATTGTGAATTATAATTTTAATTAATTACAATGTAGCATACGACTGGAAGTAATTATAAGCGTTATCAATTGGCAAGTGCACAAATTGCAGTAGTGATTTTAATTGGATTGGATAATTAGCTGCCCACTGCACCAGCAGTGTTGGCGTCATCCAGCCGGTAGAGTGCTCGCTTGCTAACGTACTCTCTTCTGAGGCACAGGGAAACATCTGCTATGAGGGGCATGCATGATGAAAAACTGAAGACATAGCAGGCTGTCATGGTTACAATATACGGAGATGGTTTGAACATCCTCAAACGGTCATTCGTCCAACTAAGCTCAACGGTGCACATAATTTTCCTTTCGCCTCGCAGCGTTGAGTAACTTCGTTGATTGACAGTCGAGACCAGCGTGACGTTGTAGAACAACGCGCCACTCTCTCTCTCACCGGCCTGTTGCCATAACCTGGCATCGCAATCCGACGTATCAAAGCCTTATCCTCATCATCTGTCCATCTTCGTGACCTACCGCCCGTTCTGCCAGCCAGCCATAATGCTGCTTTCTTCCCGCCTTGCCGTGCCGGGCGTATACGGTATAAGGTCTCTTTAGCTGCTGTGCATATCTGCAACTGTTGATTTAATTACAGCTGCTCGTCTAGCGCCGCTCCTCAGCCGAGCAGTTCGTTCGTTCTCTGCCTGCTGCTGCCGCTGGAATCCTGGTTCTAACATTACGTACGGCACGCCGACGCCGACCCGACCGACACGCTCTTCTGGAGCGGACTGACTGAGATAACTGGGCGTGGTGGTGGCGGGTCCCGCGGCGACTGCTATTAGTTACTACTGACTATTACTCTTCACCTAGGAGGCCCTGCAGTCTCTCTGATACAGAAGTCCGAGTCAGAGATAAGCGGAAGAAAGCAAGGCGTAAATGATGTGCATAAAATTGGACCGAAATACAACAAGACGGCTTCCATATTCTGCGAGAGGAAGAAGAGCCGGTTCGTAAAATCAAAGACAAACACAGAAATGACACCGAGTGAAATTACTGCAAAAGACAGAGGACCATGGCGGGAGTTTTGTTTCGTATACTCTTGCTCCAACTTGATCATAAGCCTATTTTTTATAATTGTAACCTAAATCTTGCCATAGCCATAGCCACCAACACGATCATATCTTAGTCTCACGATTCTGGACCAGAGCTCTTGGAAAAGAATGCTGCCATATCGACTTAATTAGTTCCGAAGGCATCACTCTGCAGTCAGCGGTCTCGGGCTCATCGTACATGCCGGCGCCAGATCCATATAGGCCCTGAGGCAAAGCGACCTCAGTACGCCCGCGCTCGGACCGTTGGAAGACGTCACGCCGTCATGTCGTCTTGGGATAAACAGACTGAGCCTTGCTGTTTTGAGCTCGTCAAATTACGACGATGCCATCAATTAACCATCGCCGACGCAGCGCATATAGCAGCAGCATCAGCGTCAGCATATTTGCACTGTACTGACTGCGTGACGTCATGGGGAACACTTCGCGTCAGCGACTGTTCTAAGCAGCTGGCGCGTCGTATGAGAAGAGAAGACATTTTCTGCCGACATTTTCTGCCGAGTTGCGGAATTGCGGCCGCGCCCGCTTCAAGAATAATTGAAGAACTCGACAAGCACATCGACACCATACTGTGGGGCTGACGGTAGCAGCGAGGCAAAAAAGTTATGAGGGTCAGATTGTGATGCATAGCGATTTGCAAAGTATACTTGTAGGTTAAGTTAGTCCGATAACTGAAATTATTTTGTTCCACAGTTGCAACGACACTGTTCAAGCTACAACTCTCCTCCCGGTTTCATCACCACACACTAATTGTCACGACACAATCCTTGACTGAAGAGAGTCCCGCGAAACACCGCATTTCTGCACCGATTATAAGATTCTGGGCATGTGCTTACGAGTATACTGCCATGACCCCGACCTGTCACGTCTGACCTGACCTCATTAATAGCAGACCGTGTCATTGGTCAAGTAGAGTGCCACTCGTTGGGGAGTGATTAATGTGCGTTGAAATATGAACTACGCAGACAGTCGTGTATATATCATCAGATTAGTTTACCATGCACATGAAAGAATAAGTTGAATTAGCCCATTGTAAAAAGTGAAATTCATCTGAGTATATTGCTGGGATTTGAATAGATTACTACGAAACTAAGTGTTGCTTGGTGGCGCAGCGGTTAAGGCGTTCGACTCGCAATCGAACAATCGCGGGTTCCACTCATGTCCGGTTCGCTGCCATGTAAAGATTATGTGCAAGTTCTACTTCTACGGGTCACACCTCTGTGTCACAATGCAGCATAATTTGATACAATTCCGGCTGAAAGCAACTGAGGAAAGATAATCATGCAACTTGGCGGAAAGTAATAGCAGTCTGCATGCAGGCGCCAGGGCTGTGAATCGCCACGCTTACTCATCCAGTTCAACGTTCAACTTTTTTACTACAAAAATGGCACGACTCGAAAATAGATATAAATGAAGAAACGTTTTAAATTATGAAATATTAACAGGAATGTACCGGTTTTTACTGTTGCTAGGCCTATATCTACACACAAAAAACTTGTCAACGAAAAGCAACTTAACATCAAACAATCATTATACGAACATAATGCACTGAGTGATGATAATAATAATATGCTGGCCTGCTGTACAGATGACTGACGGATAAAACCGACCAGTGATCTGTTTAAAAGCCAACGTTCCCACAGTTGCAAAACTAGCCGAAGTCATAATCGGACGATAATTACTGCTGCATCATCATTGTCATTCCGGCCAGAGCTATTACATGTAGAGAACAATTACGCTGCCGGTCGACCACGTTAATTGGCCCACATCGTCATAACTAGATTCAGCTGGCTTCGACCAAGAACGAACATACTGTATGAGCGTGTATGGCCCATTAAAGACAACACGGCAGTGATGATGTTGATTGTTGACCTTGATGCATCCCGCATCCAACTGGACACATTGGGCCACACTCCGACGCCATCCGTGTCTGTCAAGAACTGTCACCTCTGCTTCTTCCCAGGTGAACCCCATCTTTTGTAAGTCTTTGTTGACTGTGCTCCTTCAGTTAGCTCTTGGTCGACCTGGTCCTCTCTTGTGTCCTGATACCTCCTAGTGCAATGCTTGACGTCGTATACGCTGGTGATCAATGATCGATCTGTATCACACGCTGTAGCCAGCAAAGTCTTTTTCTCAAGATGTTAACTATTTCATGTTTTGCTATCCAGTTCTACATTTTTTGACTTTCCAGAAAGTGTCGATCATGTGCTTTTTTGCCATCTGTAATGAGCAGCAACTTGTCTTTTGAGCAGTCTTCAGCTTTCATTGAAGTTGCCATTTTCAGCACTGTATACAGAAAAGTCAATAGAATTATTTTTCCAGACAACAACTGTCTTTATTTCCCAGGCTGATATCGTTGATTTGTCATGTTTTATTCACCAAAAAGAGAGACGCATTACGTATATAGTAAAATAAAAAAATAATATTAATTAAAACGAACATGACAGCACAGAACACAAAACTAACTCCCAGCAGCATTAACTGACATCTGCCTGAGTTTACAATACAGTTCAGATAAGTAGCGCAAGCATGCATGAAAATTGAAACGTCAGGCCAGACGTTATAATTACGGCAATTATCGTTGTTGCCATTGCTGTTTCTAATTATTATTCGTCTGTCGTGCATCAATTAAAACGTCCAGCAGAGAAAATCAATGTATTTATGACCGATAGATAGACAGGCAGATAACGAACGACAGATGCTGCGAAAGAAAAGTAGTAAGAAGACTGCTTCGGCATCTGTGTTCTCGGAGACGAAATACAGGAACTGCAGCCGATGCAACAGTGACACTTTGGGGGATTTGTGATCCAAAAGATCGTTACAGTTTGACGAAGTTGACAAACGGGCGGCGGGCAAAAGCGTTGTAAACACCATAACGAATTTCAGACAAACGTATTCGCAATATTCGCGGAAAGGAAGCAACAGTCAAATTAATCGTCGTATTCTGTTCTGCTGGTAGCCATGTTTTTCCCCCGAAACGTCAGAACAATGTCAACCGCAAGCAGCGCATGGCCATTAGCTGTAACAAGATGTCAAACAACCGCTAATCAGTATAATCGGCCCGAAATCGCAGCCGCTGGTTCAGCCTGGTTGGACTAATGAGATCTGCTCGTAATCAAAGCTGGCCGAGCAAGCGTCATTTCATATCGATTGCATCCGTGCAGTTGGACTATACAGCCAGCCAATCGCCCGTATAGACTAGATTCATTGTAGGATGCGTTCGTCGATATTTAGCCGATTGTCTCGTTGAATCGACCAAAAGTTCAGGCAAAAGTGAGTGAGACACACCACCCCTGCACATGGCGCATCACGACACTGGAGTAAAAACCAAAAGCGTCGTTGTAATCGGCGACGATAAATTCAACATTAACAAAGCGCCTGATATCATATACGGTTTTAATTGAACGAATACAATAGCCAACGTACGTATGATGCCTGCTATTCGGCTATTTGTAAAGCTCGGCTATTGTGGCGGCCGAATGTGTTGCGCACTGGACGCTGTCATTACTGTAAATATACGCACGATAGATAATTCCTGGTTTCATTTCATCGGTTTGACATTATTTTTCGATTTTTTACCTAACGTTTGCAGCAATCTCATGCAACAGCCATCGACGAAATTTCTGACAAAGCTTTTGTAATAATTGATGCAAGACGCACTTACTAGTTGTCTACTTACTTACTTACTTACTTAACCAGCATTCGGATCTATATTTCACTGCACTTCCAGAGTAAGGTCGGACTGTGACAGAACTATAGTTTCAAGGGTTGTGCGACATATTCCATAAAATTCGTTAAGGCCATGACACAATCCAGTCCATCTCTGTTCCAGTGCAGACTTTTCGAACACATTATCGAAGAATTTTCTGTGCTCGTCCGCTTCTGTTTTTTGTTGTTTTTGTTAACGGCTATCTTCGTCCTTACGACGGACTTAGCTGACAAGGTTTTTTGAGTGCTGCAAGCGTGTTCTGATAGTAATGGAACGTCGGCAGCGGTATACACAAGTCGAATTAAGTGCTTATGTTCAGGACTCGGACTTAAATCCACTGAACACGGACTCAGCTTAGCTGAGTTATAGGGTGTTTACAAGATGAAGCAAACGTGAAGCAAATGTATTGAAAATACACGTGCACGACATGTGCTCTAAGTTTGCTTCATCTTTGCTATAAAGCGTACTTGTAGGCCTAGATTCTTCATGTTTGCTTCACGTTTGCTTCGTCCTGTAAATGGGGTATAAGTTTTAACAACATGGCGTCATTAACATTTTCTATTGTGCCGTTGTTTCCACCGCATGCTCAAGTAATCGTGACTACACTATTTTACGAAGATGCTGATTGATAATGGAATTAGTTGGACTCGGGCCCGCGGACTGACTGGACTAAACTACATCACTGTAGGTCTACAAGCCGTCGTGTCGGACGTCCTGCGACTGTTTACCGACGACGTCGACAACTCCTGCAGTTTGACGAACACCGCAGCACTCTATACGACATACAGTACGACTGCGGACTGCGTCACTCGCAGCCAAATAACTCAATTAATCCGGACTCGGGCGAATAGGCCGCTTGTTCTGCGGCGGCATGACGTCACCAGATGCTGCTGCTGATGCTGATGCCTGCCGGCGGAGATGGAAGAAGCCCGGGAGAGAGAGTGGCAGAGGCAGAAGCACATCAAATATTCATCGTACCAGAATCGAGTCCGGATCTCTGCGTGCCCGTCCGGCGTCGCGTTAATTAAGGCGGAAACCCTAAAGAGCACGCGGACGGACGACGGGACGGGCCGAGAGAGCGAGCTGGTGCAGGTCCGGCGTGAATTGGGCCCCGGCCCGGCTGCTGAAAGATGCAGTTGGTCGCTCGCTGGGTGAACGTGCGCCTGCCCGATCGGTCCGATCTCTAATCCCGCAGACGCATTGCCGGGAAGCAATCGGTAATGTCGGCCAGACGGACAGACGGACGGACGGAGAGACGACGCACGTTCGTATAATTACAATCATCGCAGAGCCTAAGCGGTAGCAGTCAAGCCAGCAATCAAACAGTTGAGAGTGGATAAAGCCGACGGACCAAGCAAGCTTGGGTCGCTGATGGTGGTCGCCAAATAAGAGCGAGCGACGGACGAAACGAGGCAAAACAGTCGACGAAGGTTAACGACGAACGCCCGGGTAGGCACAGGGCACTGCAGGCGTGACTGAGCAGAGAAGAGAGGTACTCGGGGCTGTCTCCCCGCCACCTCACATGCTGCACCGAGCAAATCTGACCGGCACCGATTTGACGTGTCGCCCGGCCGACACCGACACCGACAGCGGCGCTGCTGCGGCGACGAGTGGAGCTAAAATCGATGAACGGATCGCGGTAGCCATCAGCACAATTAGCGGCACATTGATGACGGCTGCAGTCCAGTCCAGACCGGCGTACGTCTGCCGATGACCGATGCTGAAATTCACGCCTTCACCATGACCTCAACTGATGTCACTCCGGTTTACCGAGTTTGATCCGCATTAATGTAGGCTATTACATAGCGACACCACTTTTCTTCATATTCCAGCACAACCATTAAGCCATTCTTCACTTACTTTAATTTTTTGTGGACAACGTGCTCTGCAACAAGCACAATGGGGTCCACATTCATTTGTGGATTTTTTAGTCAATGTTGAGAATTCGTTGCAAGCATTTACAAACACGTTGTTGCATCTGAGCGATTTGTGAACGGATTTGGACGAAATAGGTTTAATAGTGGCCAAATCACCAACCACTTAGGGTTTGGTATAGCAGAAATTTTTGGACGATTTTTTTGGATAAAAGTTCTGAAGCGGGATGGCGAGGTCTTCGGATGCCAATCCTCGGTGGAGCCTCGAAGAATGCAATCTATCGAGTGTTCTCTAGTTATTAGTATTACTATCGTCGTCGACATCATCATCATCATATAAATGTCGTTGCATAGTATTTCTTAAAACTACCATAAATGAATTCGTGGAACAAATAGCTGCAGGAAAACTGTCAATCATAGAGAGTACCTGCTGTTCTGAGGACGTGTGAATAGCGGGAAGGAAGCGGCGGCGGCAGCGGCAGATATCAGTCGGGCGATTAACGACGACGACACACACATCTCTGACGTGACGTCATCACGCCGCCGACCGGAAATGAATGTTGGAGCGCGCGGCAACAATGGCCGGCCACGACGTTTAATCCAAGACTGGCCGGCCGGGCGTTTGATTTATTCGCGGTATGTATTTCTCTCGGTGGTGGTGACAATTGCATGCGACGAGCAGCAGCAGTAGCAGCCAGTGAGAGAGAGAGAGAGAGAAGCTGAGGTCGTGGAGAGGCGAGAATAAATCATAATTGTTGATTACGTTAATCATGGCTGGCGAAGCCGGTCGTCCTCGGACCAGATGGCGTGTGGGTATTGTTGCTGCTAGAGAGCCGGTCGCCCGTCGCCCGTCGCTCGAGCCCCGGATCGATAGATGCCGGGGCCGAAGTCGCGAAGGGCCGAGTTCGGGGGCTGTGGTCAGTGCCGGGCGACCATTTGCGTTTCAGATGAGTGTCGCATGGCGTCGCTTGGTGGAGCGAGTGTTGCCGCGTTACGTGACCGCAAAGCTAGCGCGACACCATTGCCGCGAGGAAGTCTACCTCCAATAATTTTGTACAGTCAACTGACGACCTTTAGACTTCAGTGTCTCTTCTGCAACGTCGCTGCTGTGCACTTCAGCCTACGACGCTACAAGATTTTTTTCAGTCATTTCAGTCATACTGTCAGCTTTGTTCTGCCTCAGAACTATAACAAAATAATAAAATACTAATAAAATACTGATAAAATACGGTTACATATGATATAACAACACAGTTGTGAACTTTCTCAGCGTAACCCTAATTTTTGGTGTTGAAATTTCAATCCCGAGTCTTATAAAATATTCATCTTTATTCACCATTAGGTAACCAGAAAAAACACGTACAGAAAAATTTTGAAACAAAACTTAACTGAAAAAACCTTAACTAACAGGCAATGTGCCCTTTTCATTCGTCTTTTGACAGCGATAAAGATTAAATATTTCTGGTCTTGGAGGCCACATGTCCACCATTTCTGGTAGCGGTCATATAGCCATCGCTTTTCGACACTTTTAAAGCCTTCCCGTCGTCCGCGAAAGTTTTAGATGTATCTTTGAAATTTTGTATTTTGATATTGTCTGCCATATTGTAGATTTAGAGATAGCATTTCCGGTTTGATGGTCATGTTGCTTTTTTCGATTATTGTTCAATTTCGCAATTTATTTATGAACACTGTTTTTAGATTGCAGTGGTTTAAATGTTTTTGCTGATAGAATTGCAATAATTGAAATAATACTTATTACAGTGGAGGCTTTATGAGTTGACACGATAGCTTAACATTTTCGCAAAGCAATTTGTGTCAGACGTCATGCCTAACTATTTCCGTTGTAGCCTATACAGTCGACGATCTGATCTTTGCATCTTGTGCCTAATTTATATCAGGAAAAACGGCTCCTCACAGTTCTGAAGAGTAATTGTAGTATTTTTTTAATAATGCAAAACCGAATAAATGTTGGGGTTTCTGTTTTGCCTCCATTAGTAATGTGATGGTAAAAATCGGTGCTAGATTAGTCTGTTTTAACAATGCAGCACGCGCACAGCGTGGACGTGCCCTAGAACAATGAATTTAAGATAAGGAAACAGAGTAGTGCAGCGGGAAATTTAATGTGAGGTGGATATCTTAGCACGAATAATTTTACATTGCAACCGCAATCACTGCTGACTGTACGCTGTGTTTTGGTGAGAAAGAAAATCCACACAAATGTGATAGTGAGGAAGAGAAGGGCACTCGGCAGCGAGCCGCGACAAATGGCATTTTGTTTAGTTTGACAACAGCTGGTAATGGGATGAGGAGGACGGATCTGAGCAACTGGCGCAATCAGCATCAATGTCTTGGCGCCGTGCAGCAGCAGCAGCAGCAGCAGATCGTCTGTGCGCTCGCTCGGTCGCTCGGAACGACTTAGATATTTCATAACCGCGCCGACGGCGACGCCAGCGCCCTGCCAGTCACGTGGTCATAGGGGCACGTGCTCCCTCGATCCCTGCATGGCGAGCAGGCAGAACGATCGATGCCAGACAATGGCAGAATTAGCAGCCGCTGCAGGGCCGCGGGGCTGCACTGTGCGCGCAGGTTGCGTCGTTTATCCGACGGACGGGCGGTCGCGCTGTCGAGTCGATCGCGACCGACGTCGACGACGATAACGCGGCCGCGCCGAGCCGCGGGGCCAGAGCCAGAGCTCGCTCCGGT
>Ga0056128_1005461_pt1 | contig 15987 bp, 10 predicted proteins | sample WorMetLIZISLAND2_FD_71113 | JGI IMG/M metagenome (GOLD analysis project Ga0056128, IMG submission 71113) | Marine gutless worms symbiont microbial communities from Max Planck institute for Marine Microbiology, Germany - Olavius geniculatus... ...
GGATGTTGGGTTTTCACTTGCAACAACAAAACAAGCCAACCAGGGATAAATGAAGAGGAAGACGTTTGATGTCCACTGCTAAAACCACATCTATATACCATGTGACTTTTGCATTTTTTCCATTCATAAAATGACTGAACAATAACTAACGTGGTTTCATATAATCTAATCACTATAATCTACATGTGTTTATTGACTTGTTCATATAAGGTGTACCACGTGACAAATACATTCTTTTAATCAAATACATAAGGTCTTTGAACATTTATTTCCAATATCATTGTATGTACTATGGTGTCAAAATAAGTAGAATTTAGTGTAAACGGTAGCCATTTTGGACACCATCTTGAAATTAGGCATGTAAATCACAACTTTAGCCTAAATTTGATGATTCCATTGGTTTTGTTGCTCCAGAAAACCTATGTTTAGATACTTTGTTTGTAATTATATCATGTGTACTAGCGAAGGTATTGAATTATTGCTAAACGGCGGCTATTTCGGCCGCCATCTTGGATTTCGAACCCTTAATTAGAATGTAAAGAAAAAATGTCACCCTATTTTTTTCAAAAACTTATGATATCTTCTTCCAAAATCGAATGAGTTTTTGCTTTTACCAAACAAAATACACGAATTTTTATTTCATGACAAATGAGCCTACACTATAATGCATTACAGTAGGCACCGTCTAACGGCGTCGGTGACTATGTGACTATTACGCTCACGTACGCGTCAACCAATGACCAATAGGCTCGCTCTGTTTGCCCATTGGTCAGTTTGTCAGAACTCAAAAACTAAACCTTGTCAGTTCAGTTTGGTTACGTCGCTCTGTACGCGTCTTATGGCTGTTGGTTAGTACTACATGCTCAGCTGTCTGTTGTAGGCCTAAGTCTAGTGTATTTTACGCCTATGTATGGTAAGAAATCAGAACGAGTCGTTTTCGTTGGTAGACAGGTTTCACTTTATTGACCGAGTTTTGCGCGATTTTTATACGACGTTGACCGCGACCGCTGACGAGCGAAGCAGCTCGGGGCGCTTCAAAGTCATGACAGAGTTTTTGACGGCGTCACATCAGCAGCATGGAGGTCTGCAGGCGAACTGAACGGCGGTCCACGGCGGCGGCGAACACAGACACGGACGAGGACGACTCCCATGTACGGATCAGATCAGCGGATGAACTTGGAGCTGAGGTAAGGGATACTTAGTTTCGTGTTCATGTAGGGCTGACGTACGCGGCTTCGCTCGTGCTTTCGCTTCTTGCGGCGCTTGCCTTTCCTCTTGCCACCGCATCTCTGACGCGTCGACGCGCGGTTCAGGAGGTCGACTTCGTCGTCACGGTAGAACGCAGCGGCGCCATGAACAGCTGGCCGACTGCGGGACCGACAGCGCCCCGCCGGTTCCTGTACAAACAGTCAGCACGAGCACGTTGGTTTATTTGGCTCACAGACACTGGGTGATTTCACTTTCGCCGAGCTAATTCGCTAAGCTAAAGTTCGGTTTAAGTACATACCCCTTTAGCCAAAAAGTAAAGTGATTTCGCTGAACAGTTTCGCCGAGTGGCTCAGCGAAAGTCTTAAAACAAAAAGCAAGAGTCATCCACTGCTTAAACTGCTGCATAAAGTACCTAACATCACTGCTGCAGAGACAGCAAAGCTTGAGCACTAAAGGTCGCTAAACACCAAGGCCTACAGTACACAGACACGAGGCATTAACTGACATGAATTGGGCAAATACGAATAAGAATACATCACAAATACATTATCATCTGTTCAATCAGAATTGCCTATTGCTTAACAACAATGAATAGCAAAAGCATGCTTAAAAGATGATGTCTGGGTAATATTTTCTGACAGACGCTGGCAGAAGGTCGGAAGTAGCGTTCGGTTTGTGTTTTATGGTCGCGCAGTCTGAAGCGCACTGCGCAAAACACAGGCCTGGTAGCGTCGATCTGGCTGCGGAAACGGCATCAGTGTTTTGCCAACAAAGAAAATCTTTGCAAATCCATTCCGTAACATTCCATGAAAAGTCTGTGTGTTAAATCTACAGCAGAACTTGTCGGACTAATGGTGCATTTACGTTTGTTCATGTATTGTATTCAATTATGAGCAATGGACACTGTAGCTCAAAGCAGGCGACATCGAACAAACTGTGTAGCCTAACGTCAACGACGCGGCTGCATTGCACATCAGAGAAATTACCGGTATATCGTGCGATCTGCATCAATTCAGACTAGTAGCATAGATTCTATACGTCTGCTAAATGTCATCAAGACCAATAATTACACGTAGACCAGCTACTGAAAATGCATCATGCAGTAGGCCTACTGTTGAAGCTTAGTTCTACCTCTCGTTCGGCCTTGTCCATGGTCTGACGATGACTCGACGGCCAGCGAATTTCTCCTATGCACGCGGCCAGCTGAATTGTCGCCGCTTTTGTGCATTTCGTCGCCGAGCGTCATTGGCGTGACAATGATGACGTCACGTTGCCCTGGGAGTCTTCTCAAGCTCAGCTGATGCACGGTGACTGATGTTACGTATCTGCTCGCGTTTTAATTCACAACTACGCCAAGCTAAATCCAGATTTAAGACCCATAAGCCTACTAGACAAACTCTACATTGCCAGTTGTTATTTTTAGTTTATTTATTCTTCTCGTAAAATTTCTGTTTTGACGATATGAGGTAGAGATTAACTTCAACTATCAAACTGAGATATTTTAGCTAAGCTTATTGATTACCTGGGATAACCGTTCTGAAAATGACTTGTCGAGCGAGAGTGAAATGATTCGCGGAGTTCTCAGCGCACGCTATTTAGCATAGTGTATCGTATAGTATCTAGGCCTATAGACAATTTAATACGTTAGCCGTATAGTCTAAGCGTACAAGCTATATTTTGAAAGTAAACAAGGCAACAGGTAAGATAAAATCCTGCTTGATTTTTTGCATGTTTCGCATTTTTTAAATTTGTAACATTTTGTATATAATACAGTAAAGACTATTTGTATTTTTTATTTACGGAAACTGTTGTGAAATTAAAATGCAAACAATCATGAACAGAGGGAGAACAAAAATTTTAGACCAACACTAGGCCTACATGGCATTGTGTTTAAAATTTTAAACCAAATATTTCATAATTAGCTAAAGTTAACACGGATAACGGAGAAACATGTTTCGTTTCTGGAAGCAAAAAGCTAACTGTCGCTAGGGCGGGCGGACCGTACCGCCACATGCAAAAGCCAGCGTACGACTTCCGTACGACTTCCGGTCGCGAAAAGAAAATAATTTTAAGAGTGACTGCAGTCATAATATGTACAGTGTACACACTTTGGTGACGCTACTATATCGCCAAGATACGATACGGTAATACGGCGCACATGACTGATGGCTGCAGGCAGCAGCTTTGCATTCACAATTGCGGCAAAACCGCTGCAGATAGCGACATGTTTACTATTGACAGCCTACAGGAACTCGTCATGCCTGTATCAAACAGTACCATCGAGTCACCGACCCCCACGACGTACCGTTTAACCACACTACTGCATGGTTGGCATAGCAAAAAAGTAGTGACCCATCAAGGTCTCCAGTGTCAATAATAATATTTTTGTGTCATCTGAAAGAGCTTACGCAACGTTCTGTTAGTGATTAATAGCCACTTTGGCCTTATCTCTCACCGTTTCTGAGATACGCGGCGACTTATCTGCTGAAAACGCCTATTTTTCATACGCAACTTTGTTCAACCCCAAATTTAAAGTTTTCCTTGATGTGACACCAAGCTAATTAATCATGTAATTATTATCTTTTACGGTAAAACCTACCGTTTAGCTACAATACATGCATTGCAGTCAGACGACAGACAGACATATCGTACCAAAAGCTCGACCATAACGGTCAGCTAAAGATGTATTCGGTGTCATTGTCTTCTCTTCACTGTTCTTCAAATTCGTATATCAAACTCCGGGCGACAGAAAAAAACAAGACGTAGCCCAAATTTTATCCTGAAAAATTGCATTTAAAAACAAAGTGTAAAGGAAAGTGCCGTGCTGTCGCAGCAAACACGGCGCGATGATTTTTTTTGTTTACGACGCTGCTTTTGGGTGACGTCGCACGTAGCCTACGTTACGTTACGGATGGTAATAAATGAGTATAGGCTAATCGAGTTAAGGCAATACGTTGCGTGCAATTTATCTCACCGGAAATTTGAAGATGTTTTCTTGGCACTAAGTCACAGACATTGGGCTGGGTTCCTGGGAGCTGGATTCCTGGAAGCGATGACCCTGATGTTACTTTCCAAGTGACCCAGCCACAACTACAGACGGACGGACAGATCTACGGACGGATCAACGGACGGACAAGTCAATAACACGCTTTGCACTAAATACACTAAATACATCGTGCGGTAAAACGGCGTTTTTACGCGCGAATACAGCTATTCCATCGCAATTCTGTCCGTCCGTCCGTCTGTCTGTCCCTTTGTCACACGGGTGGATCAGTCAACAGCGGTGCAAGCTAGGATCAAAAAATCTTTGCCGTCAGCTGCCTGAAAGACTGGTCTCAGGAACCGTATAGCTTTTCCATAAATTCTGAAGGGGTCATGCCGAACAAGGGCGCTAAATGAAGAGAGGGAGTAAAAAATTGCGATTTTTAGCCAAACAAGTCACTGTATCTTAATAACGGTGCGAGATAGAGCATAGGTTACTAGGCCTATTAATCACCAATAAGAAGTCGCACATTGGCTCTTGATTGCCACCAAATTCAATGACCTTGAATGACTTTGAACGCAAAAATAGGGGTTTTATCGATTTTGGCGATTTCGGGCTGCAAAACACATTTCAAGAGCGAATTGCGCCAAAAATCAATTGAGACAAACATGAAGTAACTGCATATGAAATTTTCAGCCTTTAACGTAAATTTCGATGGTTTAAGTCTGGATTTTCTATGTTCAAAGAAACCTGCGCACGAAGACATCAAAGAGTGGTACCCCCGTAAAACCGTTATTTTATCGTTGTTGGTCAGTCTTTCGTGAAAACGGTTGCAGATAGGCAAGGACATGCTGCCTGTCACAACAAGCAATATAGACGAGCTTTTCAGTCGTATCAACATCGATAACTTCGAAAAACCCTGAATTTTAAGAGGTTTTTCATTGATTTTTGCGATTTTCGGCTGCAGCGCACAATTTAAGAATAAACTGCTGGAGATAGACTGACAGTTTGCGAACAGCAACTGCTATAGACTTTCACGCGTCTCGTGAGCATTAGCTCAAATCTCTTGTTGCGCTACTAAAATGTAAGCTTAAAGGCATACGTGCTGTTGCTGCTGAGGACGTTTCTATGGCAACGTGCAATGATGACGTTATTGTCGTGAAACGAGCAGCTGATTGGTCGCTGAAACTATGTCAGCGGGACACGATTAGGCCGGCACCTCGCGCGACTCTTCGCCGACGACACGAACGAAGCTTCACTGCCGGCCGAACGGAGCCGAAGAGAGCCAAAACTTCGCCATGGAAGACGCTCTTCTGCCAGCCATATCCGTAAGTAAGAAGATCGCATTTTATAGCATGCTGTCGAAGATCTAGCTTTCTGTTATAACACGGGTGGTTAGCAAGTTGAGCAATAGTTGTACCCTACTACAGCATTGAAAACAACTAGGTTGACCTAGAGAGCTAGACCTACATTCTCTTTTACATTGGCCTTATAACGATAGACCTAGTAGCAATGAGATAGCTTACTTGGCAGAAACTGCAGCACTGCAGCAGTATAGTTTTATGCGTGGTTTATAACTGCACCTTTGGTGAGATTTTACTGTACTTAGCGCAATAGAGATGCTTCATGATACTGCGCTGTAGAAAGTCAATATTGGCATTGACATTGGCATCACACTGCAGTTTACAATGCAGATTTATAGGCCTATAGCAAGTAGCTAAACAATTAGAGCAGCTCTGAGTCACGGATCAAGCGCTATAGACCTAAGTTACTGTTAACGCTTGGGACGCTCAGCAACCAGACAGCCGGCCGCATATCATGTCGGTACCTGTATTAGCTTTTGTTTGTGAAATGAATGGATAAGCTAGACTTGCAACTGAAACTGTGTGAACGATATTACAGTGGGTATAAATGATATGCAGCATCTGTGTTGGGTGCGTAGTCTTTGGATTGTATTTTGATCGATGTAGGCGGACGGCCGCATACTGCGTCGGCACAGGGTCGACGAATGCTTCTAATAGCAGTAACGCCGTATGGAATATGTTAAATCCACGACCTTTTAATTGCAAGTCCAACGTCCTGACGGTTGTGATTGTGATGTTTGTGAACGTTGCAGGACGCGGTCGAGAGCGCGGCAATGACGGCCGACAGATGTCAGGGTGAAGTGTGTCGCAATCGGTCAAGAAGTCGACCTTGTCGTTGGCGTGGGTCCTCAAGGTCGCGCCGCGGGCGTCGCCGCCGCAGGGCGTCCAAGTCCAAGAAGTCGCCCTTTCCGCGCACCGTCCATATCCCTTACATCAACAAACGACGTCGCTGAGAGGACGATACACTGCAGCTGGCCGGCGATGTGGCGCTTTCACATCTCCGCGTAGTGCTACATCGTTTCCTATCGCTTTGACATTATAAGCGAGGGGTCGCACACGCGCTTCCTGTCATATCGTCGCAAACCCTCGCCCGTTTGGATCAAAAGCGAAAACTCCGGCCATTCTAGCCGCTACGCGGTCGCGCCTACATACCGATCTCCTCTGTATATGCGTTGTTGTACGCGTCGTCGTTGAAAAAAATCGCTAATAAAACTAACTTGTTGCACGTTGCGTTCTGTTGGTTTTATGGTACCAAAGCACACGCGTAGGTTTACAAGCTGAAATAGATGGGGACGATACGTAGGCCTACAGTAACACGACTTGTTTTCAGAGACAGCGGATAGAATGTTGTGGAATTCATGCCCAGATAACAAATTGAACGACGAATAAGAAGCATTCGAGAGTGCATATCTTAGTCGATACTTTACATTCTCGGATGCGTTCAAAACCGCCAAAATTTAATCGCGTCTTATCCTGCCAAAATTTCACCATTAAAATACGTTGCTAGAAAACAGATAAGCAATCGAGGGTGAAGCATAGCGTATAAAATAACATTATGCGTAGTTTTGCACTCAACTAGGCTAGTTTTACACAAGTGTTTCTAGTCTGTATGTAAACACGTCTTAAACCTTTGCAACGCTGAAACATTTTGCGAAATGTTCTGAGCGTAAAACGCTTCTGGAAACGTTTAAGACGTGTGGACGTGCGTTGTTTTACGCTCTGAAACACAAATGGCAAATTTACGTTTCACAATGTAACAACGCCCTAAGATATCACGAATCCGCGGGATCCTTCTGCGCCAGTCACTAGTTCTGGTTTCACAATTTTACAGTAATAATTTTTGATACATATAAAATATTTCAAAAATAAAGACAATTGGCACACATTCAGTTTTTTAATTAAAATAAATATCGTTCATGTTTGTACTTTGAGAGTATTACTGTGTAACTCAGTGCCTATAATTCTAATATTACTATAAAATTCATGGTAAAATAGATTATTCTGGATTTTTAAAATTTGGAGAGGGGTCTAATTTTTCTCGGTGCAACAAGGCCTCCAAAATCTCAATCTAGGACCGATCACGTGATGTATCGCGGTAGCCAATCATGAGCCAACAGATGACTCGGGATGTTGATATAAGAAGACTTGTTCGTTCAGTTAGGCCTACGTAAGAAGAAATCGCGAAAGTCGCTACAAGGCTGCTAGCTGGTCGGCGAAGCCAGAAGACAAACGTCGACATCATGGCGACGGTAAGTCGTAATTAGTTTTATGGATTTAATGAAATAAAAGAGATATATGCCGAGTTAAAAAGAAGCTACATTCATACAAAGGCTGGGTTTGTATTCAGAACGCTGGCTTCATTGCCATGACGACAAGCTGGTTGTAGCGTCTGGGATCAGCAAATTAAGACTTTCAATATGACCACGATTTTACCAGATGTAAGGACTGCAGCTGAAAGACCGACATACCTGTTGTCGCCGTACTTGTCGGAAATAAATTATTGAATTCTGTGACTTATTTATCACTATTGCACACTGCGATGTCATCCAAAAGCGCGGTGGTAAACATACAAAAGAAACTTCTATAGGGCCTACGCTTCAGCAGCAGCTAGGGCTCTTGTTTTATCGTAGCCATATTCTACTTTGCAAGACTTTATGGAACTAGCGCTATCAGAAACGACCATTTTCAAGCAAAATGATATTACTTATTATGCTGCTGTCATATTAGCCTCGCACTGCGGGTTTTGCCAATCAATCCGTCCGTCCGTCCGTCCGCCTGTTTTGTATACGGGCCCCTAAGTCGAAAACAAAAAAGCGCAGGCTGTGAACGTTTCTTAGGGTGTGCAGAAGTAAAAGATGTGTCATCAATTTCAGCTTTTTAGATCAAAAGTAACGAAACAGCCGCATTTTGTGTGAGTTTTGATTTGCTGAATGATGTCTGTGATTGTGTGCAGAAAAAACGCAGTGCTGAACTGGACGTGGAGAAAGGATTGGAGGACAAGCGTTTACGTAGTCGCAGCCGTCGCCAGGTGCGCTCCGAAAAAAATTGTCGCTTAAATTGTTTTTGAAACAAAATTTATTTTAACTGCGCTATCATTCTGTTACGGCTTTTTGCCCAGATTTAGTTCAGAGACGTCGCTTGGCTTGCATCTCAGAAATTCCTTCTCCTTAAATTATTTATCCAATCTTCTTTACAATAATTATTAATATCGCAAAGTTAGTCTCCTACCTAGTATTATGCCCAAGCTATAGCAATGTACCTATTTAGTGTCTAGCCTAATAGTCTAGCTATACAACATTGTAACTAGTGTTACCTATGAAGTAGCCTATTGCAATGATATACAGAGTCGTTTGAGTTAACCTATAAAAAGTAGGCCTAGGCGCGACAGGAAGTTGCAATTTTCCGACAGACACTGGAAATGTTCGACGGAATTCTGACAAACATCCTCAAATTTCTGACAAAAGAAATTATGAGTGCTCAAAATTTTAATTTTGCGTTAAAATTTTCTCCAAAATGGGTTTTCAGCAATAAATTTAGAATTTTAGACGAAAATTTCTGGACAAGAAAAAGATTTCCCGACAGCCCAAAATTTAGAATTGCCCCCCTCCCGCACGACGCCCCTGACGATATCCTGAAGTTGAAAGTTGATTTGGTGTGTTTGGCTGCAGGGTGCAGCGTCGTCGAGCAGAGGAGTTGATTCACCTCTCATCGTTGATCCTCATTACTTCTTCGTGCCTCCGCAGCCGATCAAGTTTCCCGCCACGTTCACCATGTACAACGAAACCAGCGGCCGCAAAGGCATCGTCAAGTGTCGAGGTCGGGCCACCGGAAAGAAGAAGAAATCCCTCCAGCCCAGAGATTAGGATTGCATGGCCTGCTAGACATTTGATCTAGCCGACGATCAGATATGAGAGACTTTGAGAGTTGTCGCCGTGAAACACGCGGTTAATTTCCCGGAGTAATTTAACCGATATAGGCCTTCACAATAGGCTATATGCGGTCTTCGCCCGCCGGCCAAAGCTAGCAGACAGACAAAAAAATCGCAATTAATCCGATGATGTTCGCCATTGTTCGCAAAAGAATTCGTCAGAATAAACGTATGACTATCGTTCCTATCTTTATCTTATAACAGCTATTATTAATTACATTTTTAATTCATAACTCAATGCATGGCAGAGGTCATGCGGTAGGCCTAGCTGGCAGGTAGCATAGCCTCCGAAACTGCAAACAGGGCAACAGCATGTTTGCATTTTGTTTTCTTCCAAACTGTTTACATCATTGATATATCTATCAGCAGGGTTTCGTTGAATTTAAACCGACATAATTTTGGTTACAAATATTGAACGCTAGCACGGTGACCGTGTGACTGTGACTGTTCTCCCGTGCCAAAATGTCACGCGACGCAACTTACTTGAACTTAGTACCAGCTGTTTCTTACGCTTGGCAACGGTTGGTAACTAGAGACGCTATCGTCAGCTGACAGAAAACTTTCGAAAGTAAACAAAGCCATAAGTTGTTGCATATTATTTCACTCCTACAACTAGCAGCTAGTCGGTGGTAAATTTCATTGCCATGGTGTAGTTGATTTTACCGCTTGTTGTGACTTTGAAAGTGAAAAAGCACGTGATAGCAAAACGAACATTAGATATTCCGAACTCCGTACTTGCTGTATAGAGGCGTAAAATATGAACACTGTTGCTCGTTATAATTACTGCTAATGTTGTGTATATTTTACTATTTGAGTTTATTCCGTGTCTGCGTTTATTTGCGAATTAATTTTGTGTTCAATTATTGTTGTATCTAGCAATACGATGGCTGACAGTGGTCTGTCGTCTGCATCGACGACGTCTACGTCATGTGGCAATGGCGGCACGGCTGGAATGACTATCGATCAAATGCACGGTTTGCTCAAAGAGTTCCGTGCCGTCTATGAGTCGCGTTTACGCCGTTTTGACGAGGCTGAACCGTGCGAGGATACACAAAAGGTTGTTGGCGTTGGCTATATCTCTAACTGCGGGTTTTACGGCGATGTGTCAAATGCCAATGAGAATCGGTATTGTAGGTCCCGTTGCTAATATTGGCTCGTTTCTTGGAGTCAAACTGGCGGCTTTTGTTGTTGTAGGCCTAATTAGTTACAGCAAAACTCTTAGACAAGCTGGCTGTAGAATTTAGAAGCGGTTTTTAAAGTTTTAGATCGAGGTTCGGAATCTGTTTTACGTGTTTTGTACACAAACCCAGTTTCTATAGGCCTATTTGATGCAGTGTACAGGCTCGGGCTTTAGATCACAGCTGCAACCACTTTCTGAAATTTGGCAAAGACAACTTTCTTTTCCTTTCTTTTTCGCTCTTGCTTTTTTCGCCTTTTTCATGTAGTTTTTCAAATTTCCACCTTTTTTCTACTTCACTTGTTTGAATGCTGTATTTTTTTCTGTGATCATTTGTCAGTCAGGTTTGATTATTGTATCTAACATTTCAGTGTTATTTTCGACCTTCTGTTCTAAACTTCACTGTGTTTATTTTGTGTATGCCTTTTGTAGGTCTATTTGTTCTCATGCTTTTTTGCGATATAGGCTAAACGATGCTGCTGTTAATAATGAGTATTAGTATTGTCACTGCATTATCCTATTATGCGTTATGCCAGTGGCGTCATGAGTAAAATACAGGAGGGGCAGAAAGTTGCAATTGTTTCGACAGACAAACTGATGGCTCTAAAATAGAAGCGGTCATTTAAGTATTGAATAAAGATTGGAATTTTTTAAAATTTTTGACAGAAGAAACTATGGGCGCTCAATTGCAATTTTGCCCCTAAAATTTTTTAAATGGGGAATTTTTAGCTCCAAATTTTGTATGTTCTGACAAATAGAAAATTTTTCGAGGGACTAAAATTTAGGGAGGAATGCCATGACGCCAGGTCAGTTGTGTTAATGTCCTCAGATGCGGGTTTGTATCTTGCGTTCGTTCATCGACGATCTGTCGGAACAGAACGCTGTGCTAGTGAAAACATACGAGGACCTTGAGACTGACGCCTTCGAGCGTGTAGCTCGTCTTGAAGCACAGCTACGGAAAGCATCCGGCATCATCAGGGTAGGCCTGCAGCAGTATACATGGCGTGTAGTGCGTGTTCATGAATATGAAAAGAAGGGACAGCATAGACAGCATAAGAAGCATAAACATTTGGTGTTGTGCCCGGCAGCCGTTTTTTATGATCGATTTTTTCACTATTTTTTGCTTTCAAAGAGCCGTAGGCACAAGTCTCCCTATAATGTCCTAGTTGTCTCGTGAAAAATATAAGTCACAAAGTTAAATTTATCATCACTTGGTTAACTTAGTCGATTAAGAGACTTTTTCTTTTAAACTCTGCACTCTGCTGTAAGCAATCTTTGAGTATTGTTTTGTCTTTTAGCGGAGCGGCTGCTGTGATACAGTGGTAAAGCTGGCTCGCTCTTACAAAGTAACTGTAATATAGTAACCACTGACATTTATCATAATATGCGCAGAAATTGTCTGCCTGTTGTAGGACTGTAGAGCTAAGGGGCGAGAAAATGAGAAGAATTTACAATCAGCAATTCAGGAACACAGCAAGGCCGAGCGCTGTTGCCGGGTAATGTACACTGTATTCCAGTAATACTTAATAAGACTGTTTATCTAATAAACAAAGCAAATGCTCAAAGTGTTGCCCGTCAATTCTATGACACCGGCGCTCAGACGTTTCCGCCACTGATCGATTGCCTCGTCAGTGACATGCTGCTGCAGATCAGACCATGCGGCAATCAGATCATTCAGAGCTTGCTTTCGTAACATGAACTGTCTTCTCTTCTTACCTATCTTTACTAACGCTGCTGGATAATAATTTCATGTAACAATTGGCTCTTTCTGTGGCGAAGACTTCATAGTTGATGCTGCACTGCATGCCGTACAAATCTAGTTGCTAGTTTTTACACGGTACTGTAGCAACATATCTTTAAGGCTGCGAAAATTAACGATAGGTGTAGTGCGCTATTTAATAATCGCGTTGTTGCATATTTCCCCAAAATGTGCCAATGAAAAAAATGAAAATCTGTCAATTTTTGACGAAGACAGAGACAGATAGCTTACTTTTTGACCCACTTTGTATTTTGGCATAATAGTAGTATTTATTTTAGCATTTTCGATCAGATCAATATTTTGTCAGTGAATATAATGCTCTGTATATTTAGAATGCTTTCTGTATAGGATCTGCAGGAGCAGAACGACACGTTGGAATGTCGTCTTGCGGCAATGAAAGAAGAAATTGCGAATCTAAACCACGACGTGACGACGTTAAGCTCCCTCATTTCTCACGCTCGCAAATTTGGAACATGGAATGTAAGACTATAGTATGACTTGGTTTAATTAATCACTATTCTCTTTAAAGTTAGCCTATTATTAAACTCATTTGGTGCACTTTGGTGTAAGGGAGAACAAGTGCTCTTTCTTTCAATTTGGCCTGTCTAGAAAGTCTCTTCGTGCTTCTAGCGCCATTTTTATTGCGTTGCAATTAGAGTCATATGCCGACCTTGGCGCGACTATAACTATATTTATATCAAACAAGTAATTTGAGCAAAGCTCACGTGACGCGCGATAGCATTGGTCCTGCCACCTGGGCAATCAGTGTAGGCCTACAGCGTGCGATAAAACAATAATGCATCTTGAATGGGTACCCAGATTTGAGACCTCCGTACGGAAGACTACTTGAGCCTAAAATTCAAATGGTTAGAAATGCTAAAAATTATATACGCAGATTGTCCAGGTTTATCTCCAGCCATTTTAGCGCCATTCACTCTTTCAATGTGCGCCGCAGCCGAAAATTGCAAAAAAACTTATTAAAAACTCTTATTTGGGGGGTTTAATGTCATTCAAGGTCATCGATGTTTACACCATTAAAAAGCACGTCACCAGTGCTTGTTGCGACGGCAGTATATCGCCATGCGCAGGCTCCTTGTACTTAAGTGGTCGGAACTTGGACTGCTAAAATTTGCATTTAATGCTGAAAGTTTCGTTTGCAGGCTATTTTAGTCTATCTCTAGCCATTTCGTCGCAATTCACTCTTGAAATGTGCACTGCAGCCAAAAATGGCGAAAAATTCACCAAAACTTCTCTTTCAAGGGTTCAAGGTCGTTCAGATTCATTCATGTCGATATAACTATAAAGCTCATCACCAGTGCTTGTTATGTTAAGCAGCATACGTCTGTACCTATCTGCAACCGTTTTCACACTAGATGAGCCAATAGCGGCAAACTAACGTCTTTATAGGCGGTACCCTTCTTTGATGTTCTCGTTTGATGGGAATCCCCTCACACAGGAGCACGAAATTTTGGCAACAAAAATAGAGTCCTTAACGACCTTAAGTAAGGCAGCCCACAGTGAAGATTGTGTGATCCTGGCTTGCACCGTTTTGATAGTGCTTCAGAGTGTGACAGACAGACGGACGCCTAGATCATGGCTAAAACGCGCGAAGCATTTTGCTGTCGCACGTAAAAACGACTTCTAGTGCGTCGTGAATAGGCCTAAATGCACTGAAGTTGCACTGGCATTAGCCAAATAAAACTTAGGCCTAGTGTGCAATATTTTCAGTTAATTTGAAAGGTGCACACAATAGCTGGCATAAATGCGAGTTTTTACGATAATGATAAGTTACCTGCAGTTTTATTATGCGAGTAGGCCTACTTTTTTCCCTAATATTTGACTTTTTATTGATGAAAATGATATGTCAGAACTGTGATACTGCGTCTGTTGTAGACTGATGTCGAGTTCTGCGTCGTCAGCTATGAGCAAGTGTTTGACGCAGATTTACCATCACCAGCGTACGTCAGCAAGATTTATTATGATACGTTAATAAAAGTTATAGACTTTTTTCCAGAAACATATGAAAATTAATGTGTATCTGTGCCACTGAGCTTGCCTCTAGGCGTTCTTTGTCATGTCATCATGGTTAAATATTATCGCTAAATGTTCTTGATGCTTTTCTGTGTAAGTGGTTTTCGGATGTTTTATTAAGTTTTTGTTTTAAATTTCTTAATATTTGTCGACTTTCTTGTTTTTCCTTTTTTGGCTATAGCGTAGGACTATTGTATTTTTCTTGTAGGCTATTGTATTACATGTAGGCTGTCATATTCTAGCATATTGTATTTGCTATGTCTGTATGATGCCATAATGTGTTGAATAAACGTTTCTATTAAGTCTGTTGTTCTTAATTCGAGTTTACACGATGTGTTTTTCCGTTTTCTGCATTCACACTTAAACTTTCTCAATTTTGTGTTAAGCTTGTAATCACACTGAAAGTGAAAGACGAACTGTGCAGGGAATTACCCACGGATGTGTCTGAAAAAAATGTGAACAAAGATCGCCTTCAGTCTGACATGCAAGTTGCAGAGATACGCATTGCTGAGCTTCAGACCGAGGTAGAATTTCAATACTTGAAATTCAACCATAATTTATGTGAAGCATTTTACTCCTCGCTTTTGTGTTTTTTTTATTGAAATTATTAATTTGTCGTTTATTTTCGTGACTGCGGGTATAGATAAACAAATATTTTTCACCTATCTTAATGCATGTAGCTTTGTTGTATAATAATCGTCTGAAAAACTGCGTGAGTTACTGATAATTTTATGTTAAAGTTTTTGTGTCATTGTTTTTGTTAAATTTGTCGGCAGATTTTCAAATTTTGTTGCTTTTGGTTGGGCGAGAAAGTGTTAACCAATCCGACTTGTACTAAGTCATTGGCGTAGTCATAGGGGCACTGGGGCCTGGAGCACGTGTCCCCCTAGGAGTTTACTCAGTTATTCAAAATAGTGCCCAAAATGCACCACACCCCTTCATTTTACACAAAAATTGTAAAAACTTCAGACCTGTCCACTGGTGGGAAGGAACACCCCTATCCGCACTTTACCTTCAAGCGCCCCCCCCCATATCCAAATCTTAGCTACGTCGTTGTACTGAGTTCATCTGCAACAATTTTAAAAAGTTTTTCTTTTAAGGAACCTGGCATATATAGCATGGAATAGTTATGCCAAAAACGGTTTTAAAATTTGCATGTGCCAGTATTGCTTATAGTGTGAGTAGGCCTACAGCAACAGCAGTTTCATCAGCATGCGCAAGTCACACTTAACGTAAACGTGAAACGTAAGGTCCTTCGCAAACCACAAGGCCCGTGAATGGCGCTGATCTCCGTTTTTCTTTGTTCTCAGCCAGACACCAGTTTCCGCTGCCAGACCACGGATGTATAGACTATGGCGTATTAAAAGAAGTCACCTGAAGCTGAAGTCTTTTTGTACACTGTGTCTCAAAAAAACCGGACCCATATTACGTTTTGAAATAACTCCAACAAACTGTGCCTAATAATAATAATGATTAGCTGAGAAAAATCATCAAAAGGTACTCAATATCGTAGTGTGTTACGGGCTTACGATATTT
>Ga0056128_1005464_pt1 | contig 15981 bp, 9 predicted proteins | sample WorMetLIZISLAND2_FD_71113 | JGI IMG/M metagenome (GOLD analysis project Ga0056128, IMG submission 71113) | Marine gutless worms symbiont microbial communities from Max Planck institute for Marine Microbiology, Germany - Olavius geniculatus... ...
CATTCCGTTGAGGCAAAACCACGAATGTAAAGCGTGCAGACAGCTAGTGAGGTTAGCAATATCTGATGATGGATCGGACGGATTTAACGCGATGAAGAGCTGAGTGTCATCAGCATATTGTTGACTCTTAGTTGGATGGTGGTGGTGTTATAGCTCTTAACAGAGCCCATTCCAGAGCTACAGAGCGTCACCTGCCATATGGGATCACACAGTGTTACTGCCACTTGAAACAGGTGAATGCGCCCTGCCTTAACCCCAGCCAGATAGGTCGGTACTTGATTTACCTACCCCGGAGAGATGGAAGGCTGAGTTGACCTAGGCGGCTGGTTACATACCGAGATGGTTTACCTGTCCGCGGGCAGTCACCATCACAGTACTAACCCATCCCGGCGTAGAGTAACTTTGTTGATCGAATTAAATGTGTTATTGCTAAGGCACGCCACCAACTTGAATGATCCTGGATGATCCGACAAGAATCCTAAATGTTCTACTTGCTTGAAGCAAATCTGGAAATCTAGGCCAGTTAACAGGAGATGAAAATAATAGTTTTATTGCAAGCACATTTTAAGCATTTTTAATGTCCGTTTTTTGCAAGCAGGTTATGTCTAAGTAAGTTAGTAGGTAGGCAACCGTCAGCAGTATGCTTGTAGAACAAGAAGCATGATCAACAGAGAGCGTGTGCTGCTTTTCAGATATTTGTCCTGTTAATCACTACGAGAAAACTTTTTGGTATTTTATTGGATTTTGGATCTCTCCTGACCTCAAATCACAGTGTCAAAAGTTTCTGTTTTTTATTAGTAATATATTATTTAAATTTTATGTTGGTGTTGTACTAAATGTGATGCGTTGCAGATTGCAGCAAACATCAGTCCAACACTGACGCGGTTCAGCAGTCGTTGTCATGTACAAGTGTTGGGTGTAGATCTCCCATTGTCTGTTATCAAGTCACTAGTTGTTCATTTGGACGTGAGTGTTTTCAGACAATATGATCTTATACAATAGGATAACAGAATTTTGATGTGTGGTCAAAAAATGACCAATATTCAGCATAGGTAGTCACACAGAACCAAACAGAAAGTCGATGAATGAAGTGAAGAGATTTGTACCGATTTCTGCAGCAGTCATTTCTGCTTGCTGAAAATTTTGTGGAAATGTGTTGTCATGCTACTGAGTTATGAAAGAAACAAAACGGGTGTTCTTTTATTGAAACATCGTGCAGAGTAAGTGACCAAGACCTAGACTGCATTTTTTAGTGTCGTGATGAGGACTGTAGTCTGTAACTAGCAAGGGAAACATGGAGAAACATGGAGAAATTGCCAGGGCTGCCTAAATTTTGGCCTGTCAGAAAACTTTCTTCATCTGATAGTTTTCTTCCAGAAATACAATATTTGGTATGGGCTTGCAATCCACCACTTATTGTTGAATTTGGGGCAAAATTAAAATTTTGAGCACTATAGTATCTGCTGTTGGCAATTTGCAACTTCCTGTTCCCCATTTCTAATCCACGGTGCCGATGATGCCTAGACCACATTCCTGATAATTTGGTAATTATTATTCTGCTGTCTGGTGTACAGTTAAGCGAAGATGAAGAGACGCTAACTGCCAGTATTACACAGACTGTCAAAGAGTACGTAAGCCCGCTGAAAATCACATCATAGATTCATTTTTGTATTTATAAAAATTTTCATACATACTTATATAATCTTACGGACTGTAATGGTAAAATGGTGTAGCCAGCAGTAGCAGAAAAAACATACAACTGCATAGTTTCAGGCGAGTTTGTTATGTTATAAGTGAGTAATTCTGTGACGGATCATGGTGACACAAATCAGTAATTTTTAGTTTTTTAATAATTAATTACCATGAAAACTTTTGTGGTGCAGTCATGATATCATGGTTGTTACTGCAGTACTGCTTTGCAGAATTCATTTTCCCTGACTTTTCATGACAAAATGAGTCATTTTCCCTGAATAACTTGTTCACTCAAAATACTAATGTCAGTTTTCATTCGTCTGCAATCATCCTAGAAACAAGGGTGATGGAACAATTTTAAAATCGGAGGTACAAATAATCTGCGAGCGAAGTGAGGAGAAAAAATTTTGAACTGTTGTATGTAATACAATTACATACAACAGTTTTCCGAGAGGCTATAATTAATGGCCCGCCATGCGTACAACAGTTCAAAATTTTTTCTGCGTCTTTGTTAACTATTGCACCCCGGTACTTTTACATTCCATGACTTACCTTGATCCTCGGTGAGTTTGCCCCGTCTTCCCCTGACCGTAGGAACCGTGTCATACTCATGGCACAGCAGTTGTTGTAGGAGTCCACCCAGTTTGTTTGATTTCCAACAGCACCAATTGTCACCAGGTTGGATTTTTTAGTTTGCTATAAGTTTATATTTATATTATTATTCAGCCCCAAAACTGATACTTTGCCATCCCAGTACTGTCAGTATTTATATTTACTGCATTATTTTTTGGTGCAAATGTGTCTTAGCATTAATTATTGCTACCTAGTTAATAGTGTGGCTCGGTAGTCTAACGGTAACGTGTCGGACTTGTAATCCTGAGGTAACTCAGAGGCGCAGGTTTCGACTCCGCACCACGACACTGCCGGGTAACGACCTTAGGCAAGTTGTTCTCACACGTGCCTCTGTCACCAAGCAGTATAATTTGGTACCGGCTTCGCCGCTGGGACGTAAACAGGCGCACCGCGCAATACACTGGCCCTGTATCCGTGGTCTCGCAGTGTAAAAACTGGTGTCTGGCTGAGGGCCTTAGGAAATGGAGATCAGCGCCGCCCTATGGGCCGTAAGGCTCGGGAAGGACTTTACGTTTTTTTTAGTTAATGGTAATCCTGACGGTTTAGAATTGCTAATTTTCTTGTGCAGGTATCCACGACACAAAAAGTACCTGACAAAGATTGTGAATGAAATTTCTGACTTGAGATTCTCAAACAATAAGCAGTAAGTTGTTGTGCTGTTGATAAATAGATCGCTCATTTATTCACTTCATTCTATTTGCCTATTGTTTACCTGATCTGTGTCTTCAAAGCACAGCATTACACATTACTTCTCATATCGTTGGTAACTAATTTCATTTTTCCTGCCCAGTAGCCACTGAAGCAGTGAAAAGTGGGTGTTGAGGGTAGGGGTCTGGGGCACCAATTATGGAATTGCAGCCCTGGGTCAGCCCCTAGAAAATTATCAATATAGGTGCAAATCTGTGCTATTTGACATCAAAAGTGGGATGGAAAATTGAGGCTTTTGCATTCCACTTTTAAAAGTGTGATAGAATTTACCATTGAGGTTCCACAGCCACTGTTTGTGCCTGATTATGTCTATGCAACGTATGAGCAATTTGTCAAACCTTGCTGATTATTATTACAGACAGCACGTGTGCATTGTTCTGTGCAGGTTGAATTCTCCAGTGATCATACTGTACGCTCTGAATGACGACGCCTTCCGAGTGATCCTATGACAGCCAGCCACTGTCTACATCTCATCACAGGATATCGAATGCATCACGTATACGGTCAGGAGCTGACAGAAGCCAGTCAAATCTGCTATTGTGAGACATCTACAGTACCAGTATTGTGAAGAAGGGAGGAGCAAGGAAGAGAGAAATGAAGACCGATGTTTTGAGACTACTCAAACCTTTGGATTTCTTCATCTCTTTTGGGCATTTGCTCCCTGTAGGCAATGCCTGGTGCAGTTGTCATACTGAACAAGAAGCAGATGCGCAAAGAACAAAACATTGGTGTTGAATAGTTGCAACAGCAGACCCAGGATTTGGTGGACCATGGCAAGAACAAGAGTGCAAGTATAAGCCTATGGGGGGGTCTTGGGGCAAATGCTGCTGAACAGTCTGACTTGTTTTGCCACACTGTGTGCTCTTCATGTCATGTCGTGTCTCGTGTCGTAATCTCTACTCATATCCAAATGCAGCGAACATGTACAGTTGATTTAATTTATTTTTTTTCTACATATTTTGCACATATCGTCATGTGGTGATGTTGTAAATGCCAGTTGGTATAACAGTATTTGATTGTGTTTTTCTCCTGTGTGACGTCCATTACAATTGTATTAATATTATCTACTCGACATTTGTCTGGAATTGTGATTAACATAACCATTCAAAAGTATGCAAGAACTTCAACGAAATGCTTATGGAGGCTTAGGATTATAAGTCTACAGGGTGCAGCAAAAAAGTAGCCCCTAAAGTTTTTCGCCGTTTTCTCAGCAACCGCTTGGAATTTTAACTTTAAATTTTACAGATTTACAGAAACGTTCTACATCTAACTGCCAAGCGAAATATGATTCTGTTGAAAACAACGAAATTATAGACTGCTGAACATGACCGCCTACCGATTTTTAGCATTAAAAATGTTTAAGCTAAAAATGCTATTTAATTTTCAAAAACCGGTTACCACGTTATCTATCTGCCATGAATTTTCACAGCAGATATAATCTTCGATTTTTAACTGTCACAGCCACAGTGATGCTGTGTGATTAAAGTTCCAAAATCATCGAAGCACAAGAAAATCTTTGGTCCGAATTACTGAAACAATGAGAAAGAATCCTTGGATAAGTTCCCAGCAATCTCCAGGGGCAGTGCTGTTATGACACATCTCTGCGTTAATTTCTCTTTGTTTTAGATATCATACAATAAAAATCGCATCAGTATTGTGTGAATAACACATACATTACTCAGCATCAACAGAGAATTAATATTATACAAAAATATCATGAAGTACCAAACAAAATGTGGTAATGTGTACAACACAGTAGAAAATACAAACAATAAATAATAACAAAGAGTAGAATACATGCTCGGTGGATGGACAGATTCCATGTTTCAAACGCAATTTGGTAAATCAAATTCTGCCGATGTTGCCAAAAATATTCAAACTGTGGGCATATATATCTGTATGCACATTCATAAAAAAGTGAGCCACAAATGTTTCATCATATTGACTGATACGTAAAATTCTTTCACTGGCACACTCACAAGTAAATTTGTACTGGGGGGAAGGGATGAGTGTCAAATTAAGGTTGCATCACACATGAAAAGCACTGCTACATTAACTTGTGAAACGAATACTAACATTCACTAGGCGTCTGAGGTTTAGCCAAATCTATAATGATCACTAAACATAGATTTACTAGGATGAATGTGCCAGTGAAAGAATAATTTGTTAAACTAGTGAATATTACATGAAACTACTGCAGGCCAGTTTAAACATATTGGCGATGGCAGAAAAACCACAGTAAATTAGAGAATACATAAATTTTACTGTACAAAAAAGTTATTAACAATTAAATACTATCAACAAAAAGCAAACGAACTAACATTTTACATGTACTAAAATTCAGTTGTCAAAATGTCTTACCACTTCCATGAGATAACGGTATTGGAACGAAAAAAAGAGGGAACAGTATTAGTATACTGCTAAGAGGAAAAACCTGCCATAACAGCATTAGTCATAAGATAAGACTCTGCTGATCATTAATCTATGCAGCTCTATTGGGTGGGCCAAAAAAAGTGACACCCGTTTTCAACTTTGTCGATATAATGCTGCATATAAACTGCAAAACACCAGATATTTACACCACTTGAACGAGGGTAACATTTGCTATTAATTGTTCACGGTTTAAATGTGCTCATTTACTAAAAAAATCAATTTTCATAATTCTTTCGGAACCCGAGTGTTTCTCCCATGCAGATTGTGAATCAAACAGCATTCTTAGTTAGTTAATCCAACCACTGTGATGAAAATTAAATTTAATGATGCATAAATACAACTCACTAACATCAGTACACAAAAAACGATGTCACTCGAGGTGAATGATATGCAAGTAACCAAAAAATGCAAATATATTGCATCAAACAAGAGAGCAAACTCAAATACCAAAGATGTGTCACTTCTTTGGCCCAATCTGTATTGCAAACTGAATAAATAATTAAAACAAAACCAAATATATACAGCTTGGTTGCCTGCTCAGTGAGTGAGTGAGTAGGGTTTAACGTCCCGCCCGACAGAGTATAGGTCATTTCGGGGATGGCCTTTCCAGACAAAATTGCACGTACACATAATAAAAGAACACAAGAGTTTAAGCTTTACAGAAAGTTTAACCTTTATGAAACACAAAACCTAAAAACAGCCTGCTCAGCATATAGCCAAGAAACAATAAGCAACGTAATGCTGCAGTGATAAACATCTCAGCCATTACAACTCAATTACCACGGTAAGCCAAAAAGCTAATTCGCAAAAACACTGCAATTACTTCCTTAGTTTGACCCAAAATGTTATAAGTCCCAGACCTGGTCACTCAACTACTTCACTACGGGCAACTGAACTCCGAATTTGTCTTACCCTATCGTATCAGTTATTAATAAGTTAGTAATGCCTGCTATTAACCTACTATTTTTCAATTCTCAAAATAGTAACAACGCTACAAAATATACTACATATCCTGGCATTCTCATTCTCCTGGCACCACAAAACTAACTGTATCAGTCTTACGTCATATCACATAACATTCTTACAGACGTCACTTTCCCCACAATGCTTTGTGAAAGCACTTACGTATTAAACAGTACTTTATGACGGGCACTGTTTTTCCAGATTTGCCATGATTAGCCAATGATCACTAAATATTGAGATTGCTGGGGCTCTGTTTTTACAGGCTCTATGTCCCACCACACACGTACACTCAGTTTTTGCTTAGCCTGCCCATTTTTATGGAGTTATTCCATCTGAGACCAATCCCAAGTGTGATTAGTCTGGGGATTGTTGCGGCAGTAGTTTAACACACCAGACACCCTTCCTGCAGAATTATCACTGCTAAGTTGGCCAAGGCAATTTGCCAGACTGTCACTTTTGATTACAAATCTAAACAAACAGACAACAATTACAAGGGTCGTTCGATAAATAAGTTACAAAACAGTGTCACTCTGTTAGTTTTACAAATATGAAAAATCCAAAATATACGTTTTGTAGAGAATTTTAGTCTGAACATGTGCAGAAATTTTGATGTCATTATTGTGACGTGTGTTATTTTCCCACCAGTAATCTATCATAACTCACAAGTGACAAGACAAACAGCATAGGAACGAAAAAATGAATAAACATAACAAGTTAACGCCATCTCTTTAAATGCTCAAGACTAATGTTTTATTTTACGTCATGTTGTCCGAGTTTGCTCAAACATTTGTTCTATCTGTCAGCAAACTTTTGAATGTCCGATGCAACAATGATGCCGGCTGCTGTCCATGCTGCTGAAGACCGACTGATTGCACCTCAGTATGATAACAAATTTCTGCTCATCTGGCATTTTCTTACACCAAACGTGAACTGTTCACTTCGTAGAGCACTCGCCGCCATACACTGGATGCATCTCACGTGGTTCGTTTACGCAGATTTTTTTTCGGACATTAATCAAAAGAACGCGTCAACATGAATGTGGCAGTATCCATGGATTAGACTGTTGATCGTCTCTTCAACTTCGTTGAGCACACCAAAGATTTAATATATAAACTTAAGCAGGTGCTTGATGAGGACTACAATAGTCTGACACTGATAACAGGTCAAATTAAAAAGCTTGATGCCAATCGTAATTGCAAGAAGCAGATGGTAGCTGTCTGCGAAGCAGAAATGTTCCCCCACCTGCAGGTGGCAGCGATGGAGCGCACTAAGGTTCGTAAGGATGGCTCATGCCCAGGATCCAATCTTAAGTCTTGGATGCATCTCAGAGTGAATCTGATTTGCATTTATTTTTTTTTGGCCACAAAAATACAATAACGGCACGCTGTTCGTTACAGGAGAATTTCAGTGGCAACGTCACTGTATTTAATGCTTATAAATGACGTCATCATCATAAACTCGGAGCTGCTACTCGGAATTAAATTTTCTACAAAATGTACATTTCGGATTTTTAATATTTGGAATGACGCTGTTTTGTAACTTAATTATCGAACGATCCTCGTACAATAACCATCACTAATGAAACACATTCAGTGGTGTCGTGCCAGGTTGTGAGGGGGCAGAGAAAACCAACTGCCCCATCCCCTAAATTCTACCCTGACAGAAAATCTTTTGTTGGACATGTTTTCGTCCAGAGATACAAAATTTGGGGCTCAAAATGCCCTATTCTGCAGGGAGGGTGGAAGGGGGGGATTTGATCCAAAAATTGAAATTTAATACATGCAAATCTCCTCTACCGATAATGGAAGTTTGCTGCTGTCTACCGGAAAACTGCAAATTCCTGCCTTCAACGTGTTAACCCACAACACCACTGCATGCATACAAAAATGCGCGCAGTTATTAAGTCTGCAGAACAGTGAAAAATCACACTTATGCACGCAACATATTCAAGTGGCAGAAAGCAATGTCACGAGCACAATGGATATCTCACAGCCACGAAAATCAGAAGTGTGCAGAAAACCAAAAGTCTGTTTGGTTTCGGTTTCAAAAACTAAGCAGCACCATCCAGAATTTTCAATTCCATTATGTTGGTTTTCCATAGCATTTGCAAAACCAATCCCAAATCAGCTGGTCACAAGAACTGCAGTCAACAACACTGGAGTGCAAACATATGCATCTGAAGTGGAAGGCCAATATATTAAATTTCATTACGAACTTAAAAATTATGTGTAAATCATTTCCAGAGGGTAGTTGACCAGTTGACTGCGGTTACCTGGTAACTCCAGTTCCTAGCAGAAAACAGAAAAAGAAAACTGTTCCTTACCAATTCCAAACCAAAACTGGTTTTAAAGCAACCAAACAAACGACAATTCGAACACTAAAAACTGTGGTTATTTTAAAAAAGCAAAACCAAACTACAAAAGAATCATTCTGCACACCCCTATAAAAACGTGATGCCAAAAAGCTCACATACTGAAACATATACTGAAGCATGTGTTCTAATGCTCGCACAACACTCATTAATACTTTGTGCTGCAGCTCAACTTCTCAGAAAAAAAAACAGAATGTTAACAAGGATGGAAAACAGTCTAATGGCCACATGCTTGATGGCATTATTACATCGAAGCATAATTACCAGTACCCCTAGTTTTAAATTACACAGACTTTGAAAAAATTTAGCTTTCGCTTTAACACATGCACAAAGATGCATGCGTTACTGTCTGACTGCCGTATCAATAACATGCTGATCCGGTTCATCTGTCATAATATGTGAACACAGTCATCCATCTTTTCTAGACCATCGCTGCATTACTAACCAGTAATCACGCTTTGTAGTCCACCAGGTAAGGTCGGGGGCTGTATGGCAGCCAAGGCATAGGAGAAATGGAGCCTCTCTTGCTTGCAGCATTAACTGTCTCAGCAGCCTTCCGTTGATGCGGACACTAAATGGTAAAGGCAGGAAGTGAAGCGGGTAAGTTTAGTAATCTTCATGCAGCATTTTCTAGTGGAAATCTGTATGGAAAAAAGCCGAATAGCAAAGTTTGGCCATTTGGTGCCAGGGGTTCCAGTAATTATGCCTCATCGTGTAGAATACATCATGATTAAATTACTCAAATGTGAGACAATCAATATGCATGTACACAAAACCCCGTATCGGCTGGCTGCTATATGTCTAGACATGTGTAGACATCAGGAATGTTTAACAGGCGTCAAGTCTTGTTCCTTGCATGAGTGGCTTGCGTTTTCTCGTTTCAGTCGACCATTCTCGCGTGAAAGCCAGTCTATCTCTTTACCTAGCGTATCCATACCCTCCTGCAGCAACACACATAGGCAATCTTACTGTCTCCATGCTGAACTGTGACGTAACAATCACAGTCTTCCGTAAACTAAAGGAGAATTGAAACAGCAATTAATATGAAAAAAACTTGTTTTCAGGTTTTCTAAAAACCTCAAATCCTCAAAAGTCCACATTTTAGAGCTTTTCGTCTTCTCCATTTATCACGTTGCTTTGTAACCACGGACATTCGTCACAAAGGCCTGTGTTCAACTAAAGCGACTGTAACTTCTATGATGTCACTAATCAACAGTTTGTTAATGTCAAGTCATGACTTAAAATTTTGTGACTGACATTGTTGTTTCGCTAGAGTATTACCGTGCAATTGCCTTTACTGTAGGTCCCACAGAAAAGCCTCAGCTGTTCTTAATATTTCTCACAAAATAACAAGTGCTATTAAGTTCTGATTAAATGTTGCTTCTTTGTACAAAAATTTGTTGATATTGGACCAGGATTGTTAAATTTATTTGAAAATGTATCAAGGGTCCAGGTTTTTTTGGACACAGCGTACATTATGTACAGAATTGACTTTTTTACCCCTTTGCCATTTCACCCCCTGGCTGATCTGTCCCCTGTCGCATTTGCCACCTATACAACGAATCAGCAAGACACATGAGGCGAATCAGCCAGAGGCAAAATGGCAAAGGGGTAAAAAACATATGTAAATGTATTTGTTGCATGCTACTAGCCTTGAGCTTGATGTTCTTGAGCAGAGAGTCTTCAAGTAGTGCTTGCAGTTTGCTGTTGATTTCCAACGAGAGACTCAAAGTCATGCCTTCGTCCAGTGTCTGATGACTGTATAGCGACGCCATTATGCCACCCTTCTTACACATGTTCACCTGGTTCAACCAGCCAATCAATGAAGCAATCAATTTCATATGTCTGTCTTTAGACAATGCCTTAGTTCTGCCGACTTTGTGGGTCCCGATGCTGCGATGTTACAGACTGGAGAGTGCGGACGGTGTTTATGTAGATGCATGAGCATAGGCCTATAGGCCTACGTGGCTTTAGCCTCTGCAAGCACAGCAGATCGGCGCGGGGTCACTCGCTCGTTGCAGTCAGTCACTGGCGTTATGTAGCCTACACCAAAAAGAGTACTACCCAGTTCACAACCCCTCCGCTGCTCGCCCTGTTCACACGACACTGACTGTACGAGTGCATGACGAGCAGATGTCGTGTGCTCGTAGCCTCGTAGAGCCAGCTTCATGGTGTAAACGGAGTACCTGTATTAATGCCGTGCAACCAAACAAATTCAAAGGAAAAGGGCGGTCGTTTGCCTCATCGGCCGATGCATCTGTTCCGTCATTTTCATTCACTGCCTTACGTCCATTGCAGCAGTTACGTTACGTGAACAACGTCAACTGTGCTGCGTCCATATTCATTCACTCAGTCAGTCAGTCACTCAGTCAACGGATAAATGCATGAGTAAATAAATAAATAAATTAATTAATCCAATTGATGGATCGATCAAGCGATCGGTCAATCAGTCAGTCAGTCGATTTTACACATCGGACACCCAACTAACTATTAGTATTAGAGCACTCAATGAAAGGCCAAAAGTTGAAAGAAATGTTCTGTAATATGCTAGTATAATGATTATAAGCTGCTGCTGCTGCTAACCTTGGCTCTGTCCGACGACTCTGAAGCCAATGTCCCGGCTTCCTCTCGCACTACGTAACCCTGAATAATTCTACAACACAGATGCATACAGTTTCTTCAGAAACTTAACTACCTGGAAACATTTCATACCACAGCAGTTATGTATGAACCTGCTAATGAAATGGTAAAAAGGTAAACTTTCCACCTAGTCACCATCACCGCGTCACAGCTCATGTGACCCTAAGGTCAGTGCTTATTTCCATTTACATGCTCCCTCCCTCACTCCCCTCCCCTTCCCCCCAGCTGGCAGTGAGCTGCAAACACAGCTCATTTACGTGAGCAGAAAGCCTGACTTCTCTCATATACTGCCATTTATCTTCCCAGCAATTAAGCTAGTACCTAGTTATACTGCTAGGTGACAGAGGCAAACATGGGTGAACATCTTGCCCAGAGTCAGTACCTGGCAGTAGAGTAGCTGGGAGTCAAACCTGCACCATATAAATTGCAAGTCTGACAAGCTAACCATTACATCGCCGAGGCAAAAGCAGAACAGCATAAGTTACAAACCTCGACTTTCGATGAAGTTCCTCCACCAGATGATCGATGTGGTCTTTCAGAAACTCAATCTTTTCGTTCTTCTTGATAAGCAGTGGTCGGAGGACATCAGCATCAGTTGGCAGTGGGCTGCTGCAGCTGGCAGACCGACTCTGCACTTCCTTCGCTGGACTCTGCTCCTGAGTGCAGCCAGATCAACAATAACATACCGTAAATACAAAAAGTTAGAAGGTTAAAGATCATCCACGGCTTTCAGTGGTAACCCATCTCAAAGCTACCTGTCACATGGGATCAGGTGGCTTGTTGGCATACCAGTAGTGTGTCGGACTTACGGTTGAGAGGTTATGGACTTGACTCCAGGTTGGGTCGCTATCAAGTGGTTACTACTTCAATGGATAACTGTCTGCACACAGGTAAACTATCTCTCTATATATAGCGAACACCAAGGTAAACTCAACCTTTCATCCCTCTGAAGTAAGAAAATTGAGTACCAGTCTGTTGTCTGGGGTTAAGGTGGGACACGTTCACCTGCGCCGGGTGGCAGGTAACACTGTGTGATACCATATGACAAGTGAGGCTCTGTAGCTCTGAGATGGGTTACCATTATGAGGTACAGACCAATCTTTAACCTCAAACAAAAGCATAAAAGTAGTCCCAGTCTCATACTTAACACAATCATTGTAGCTACAACTGATCCTGGTCTCTGAGAAACAGCGTGGCATAACTAAGTCGCTAGCACCTGGAGGCAAGATAATGCACGGTGCCCTCCATGCCCCGGCTTTTACTGCTTTTTTACAGTTACAAGAATCTTTATGATACAAATTAACGTGTTTCTTGTCGGTTGATTTGTTACTAACAGCTGACTGAGTTCATAAATTAATCAAAACTGAGAACAGCGATACTGTTTCAAAAAATTAAGCCAAGACCACAAGACTGCTATTGCTGAAATGTTGAAAAGCACCAACCCGTGGCATAAGTTCGGCACAGTTGGTCACTGGCAGACTGCCGGTGGTTTCCAGAGACCCACAGGAGCCATCCTGAGACCCGACCGAGCCAATACTCATGCTGTCTGCAGGCTTACCATTCACATTCTCCATGCGCCGAGTTGCCTGCTGCAACTGTCTCAGCAAATCCTATAGCATCACACAAGAACAAATGGATAACTAAATAAATCGTCATTGACCGTCATGGACTCAGCCTGCACCAGTATGCCCATGACACACAGGTTTACATCAGCACACTGGATGGTGACACTGAGGCTGCTGTCCGATGTCTCACTGCATGTCTCGTCAACATCGAGGCATGGTTGAAGGCCAGCCGACTTCGACTGAACCCAAGCAAGATCCAGGTGATGTGGTTGGGTTCTCCACAACAGCTGGCGAAAGTCAACGTCTCAGAGGTTCCGGTGGCGTCGGCACGTATCAACGTCTCGGAGATGGCGCGTAACCTCAGCGTCATCGTCGACAGCCAGCTGACGCTGTCTGCGCAGGTGGGAACTGTGTGTCACAGTGGCTATTACCAGCTACAGTAGCTCCAACCGCTCGTCAGATCGATGTTATCTGATGCCGTCAAGACGCTGGTCCAGGTGTTTATTTTGTGTTGCCTGGAGTACTGCAACTCGATGTTCTACGGCATCACCGATCGTCTGATGAGCCGGCTGCAGTGTGCTCAGAATGTGACGGCATGTTTGGTGTCAGGCGCTTGACGCTATGACCATATAATGCCAGTGCTATAGGAGCTGCATTGGCTTCCGGTTCGGCGTCGGGCGAACTTCAGGATGGCCACTCTGGTCTACTTGTCACAGTCTGGTATGGCTCCGCCTTACCTGTCAGCTGGTCTCCGACGAAGGTCGTCGTCAGCTGCATTCTGCCAACTCAAGGACATGTGTCGTCAGATGGACCTGCAGCAGCTATGGAGACAGATGTTTTGCTGCTGCAGGTCCTAGGCTGTGGAACAGTCTGCCAGCTCATCTGAGACAAACTGACATTAACTTCGAACAGTTTAAGCAACAGTTGAAGACATTTTTGTTTTAGGCGTTGAGAGCATTTGATCTTTAAGATCGTGAAACAAAGTTGGTTAAGCCCAGAGCAAGACTGGATGCTAGAAACCTACCACAGAAATTAGTACAATTGTAAATGGCATTGAATGTTAAAAAAATAGAAATTTAGATTTAACTGGAGATGAATATAATCCAAGTCCCCTTTTGACAAAAAATATTTATGTGCTGGTACATCAAGTTCAAGCAAAAGCTATTCCAAGATAAGTCCACTAACATAAACATAAACATCTGGCCCTCCCATTACCCAAGTTAGCGCATGAAAGCACAGATGGATGATCAGAAAAGATCAAACTATGACGAATTACGACAAAAGGTCAATCAATATAAACCTTGACGCTGTTGGCATGGCGTCGTTTCAATGTCTTTATCTCGTCTTCCAAGTCCTCCAGTCTACGCCTTGCTGCATCCACTAAATAACAAACAATTCATGCCTTAAAACTAACTAAGCATTATCAATTTTTCTATTATCCAAACCAACACCAGGCATGAGTTTGAGTCCAGCATTTTCGAGGCCAAGGCCACCAAGGCAGTAAGAAAGAAAAGTAGTTTGAGACAATTTTATACGGTGCATCAAAAGTCAGCTTAATCTCACTGAAACAGTAGTGAACCCTGAAAATGCTCAGACAAACATGGCTTCAATGTTTCACACTAGCAAGACTAATTATAATAGTCAAAACAAGAAAAGTCGACATAGTTTCAGGGTTACTGTAAGACTAGTGACTACAGGCCAAGGCCAAGATTTTGTCCTTGAGCTGTCCTCAAGGTCAAATACCCCACTCCTGACAAATACAAAGCCATCAAGCTGTACTGAAAATGACGAAGTGGCATAGTCAATGAGAGCCCTGGGGAATTATTCAGCAAAGTTCAATAGTTGCTTACTTTTATCCTGCTTGTCTTCCAACTGTGCCTGTAAACTGCTGATCTGCTCTTCTGTTGATAATTTCAGATCTGCTAATCTGGCCTCCTACAAACAGACAACATATTAATTTACAAAAATTCCAGATGCCTTTATCCCTTACAGCATGAGCAGATACTATTTCTAGGAAATATTTGACTCTGGCACTACAAAAATCATTTATTCATTTTATGAATATACATATTTCCAGATAAAAACAATGGCAGGGCATTTGTTGGCTTGCCATGACTAAAAAAGCAACGTTTTAGGGTTTCCAGGACCAAAATGCTGTGTTCTCTAATAAAAAAGCCAATTTTACTGAGCAGGGACATCAGGGATCTTTCTTCGCGAGATACTCAGCTGATAAAATCAGTAAACATTACTAAAGTGTACTAAAAACTTACTAAAAGTTTCGGTTTCTTTCCACGTATGGAAATTTTAACTTCAAAGTTCCGAAACTTTCCAGTATTGTTCATACTCTATGTACAAACCCCGCAACAGGTTCTGTTACACAGCTGCTACTGATGACCTTCAATTTAGGTCTTGCAACTGTACATATAATTCAGTTCCAGACATGAGAGTGGTAGCATAAATCATGACCATTCACTTAATAAAAATATGTTATCCGAGTTTAGATTTATTTCTAATACAAGATACAACAGAGCAACTGAAGCTGTATTTTACAATAAGTAAAACAGACCAATCAGAGATACAAATAAATTCACCAGTGTGAGCTTCTCTTCCAAGACAGTTGCTAACTGCCCGCTAACTGTCTGAAGTTCACCAGCCAAGCTCTCGTTCTACACATTCAGTATTAACAAGACAATTAATAACTACACTGTGTCTCAAAAAAAAACCGGACCCCTATTACGTTTTGAAATAACTCCAACAAACTGTGCCTAATAATAATAATGATTAGCTGAGAAAATCGTCAAAAAGTACTCAATATTGTAGTGTGTTACCGGCTTACGATATTTCATAAAACGGGGCACCAGCTTAGGTTAGATGTGGATGAACTGAAGCAGCGCTTGGTGGAGGTCTGGTCTGGCCTACGGCAGACCATTGTCGATGACGCAATCGACGAATGGAGAAGACGTCTCCGGGCCTGTG
>Ga0056128_1005466_pt1 | contig 15979 bp, 12 predicted proteins | sample WorMetLIZISLAND2_FD_71113 | JGI IMG/M metagenome (GOLD analysis project Ga0056128, IMG submission 71113) | Marine gutless worms symbiont microbial communities from Max Planck institute for Marine Microbiology, Germany - Olavius geniculatus... ...
GAAATTTAATTCTTTAAAAGTCCTGTCTGCCAAGTTTCCAAAACTGCAAATGTTTAAGCAACTCTGAGCTCAGTGTCACTGATGAAAAATAGTCTGTACTGTAGGCCTAAGTTAGCAGTTGTTCTCTTCGCCTGCTCGCCATGAAGCACTAGCCTAAAACTCTGTATATGAGGCTGGTTTCGGATGTCCTGACAGTGACAGTGTTTCAGTTTCAGTGGGCAGTTACCTGGGCACTGGCAATGTCTCTGCACTAGCACGCCTACTAACAACAGGCAGTCTGTGGATGCTGCCCAAGTCATGCTGTTGAGTCACCAGGCAGATGACTTAACAGCATGGCTTGGGCAACACGCAGCAAACTCAGATATTACCTGCATTGCAGGACCTGTCTCAGCAGCTACAGCTGCTAGAGTGACTGCAGTGCAGTCCACGTTTCAGCTGTATCACAGTGGCTCTACTTAGTGCTCTCAATAGAGGCAGCACGGCTGGCTGCTAGGCAGAAAGATAGTGCGGGGGGGGTGGCCGGGGATCTGCTATCCGTCCCCGGGGTAAAAATCCGGGGACGGCCTGTCCGGGGCCCCGGGGTTGGCTTCCCTAGATCACTATCATGCTCTGCCCCCTCCATAGCATGTGCGCTCGATGCCACCTAGTGCTCGATTACTTTATCGCTTTTCTGACCACATGATCTACACATTTATGCTTGCTTATGAGCGTAACTGGCATACACTTAGTACTGACTTAAATTTATTATTGTCAAGGAAGTGAAGTCGCGTTATGTGATGTGTTGCACCTGATCTATTGCTGTGACTGTCTGTATTTGGCCAAAAAGATGCTGTTAACTGACAACACGTTGTAATCATACTTCTGGTAAAACCATTTGTTTGATGCTTGTATTATTTGATTTTAGAGACTTAGATCATATGTGTGCAAATTTATTTATTTCTAACACTGTGCAGTTGTTGCTGCATGGACTATTGCATTCTAGAGATTTTGAGAATATGAGTCCTACTGTATATAGCTTCACCAAAGATGTGAACTTTGTTAGCACATTTGTCCTGTCTCTTGCCATTAGCGAGTCTGTGGAAAATGCTTCAATAATTACTGTCATATTGAACAAACATAAGCAACAGTGTAATGACAAATTACTCATCAATGTTTGTAAACAAGTTCACCAAAAGTTTTCATTGCTACCAGCTGTATATAACCGCATATTTTCTAAAAAAATAGCTGAAATCAGTAGAGCTGTCAAATTAACGTGTTAATTAACGCATTAATAAATTAATGCGAATTAACAAACTTATTTATTTCATTTACTAAATTCTGTAGAGCAAAAGTTCCAATATTCCGTTAAACTGCGGTTATTTGACAATCGAATGATTTGAATTCAAGTAACTAAACGGTAGTTGCCGTTCCATGACTGGTAGCGTGGAGATCAATTATGGCTCATATCACACGATGCCTATGTACTGTGATAATGAAGAAGATTAATGTCATTATTACTGGGTGAATAATGATAAAATATAAATATTTTTGTCAAATTCTACTAGATTTTCGAGACAAATCAGGAAATTTAAGGCAAAAGCGACAATTTCAGGAACTCAAGGATGACTGAAAGGCCTGAGCCAGTCGCAGATGATGGCAGGCAGACTTATACTGCTGTAGTAGTACTGTTCATTTGATAGCAGCTAGAGTGGCAGATCTTCGGTCGTTGTTTTCAAACAAAGCGCGTATGACATGTTTGACTTCGCCGGCCGTCATCTCAGCTGCCAGTGGACCATCAGACCAACGGTCGGAGATTTCGTGTAGCCTAGCACTCAGCAGGAACCTACAACAGCAACAACTACAACCACTACTACTACTGCAACTACTACTACGTCATCTCGGCCACCAGTGGACCGTTCAGTTCATATGTTAGCAGATTTCATTAAACCTGGCACTCAGTGAACCAATGGTCAGCAATTTCACGGAGACCAGCATTCAGCAGGAACCAGCAAAACAACAACTATTACTACAACAGCTACCAATACTACTGCTGCTACTTAAACTATTATTACTACAACATTTCAGCTGCCAGTGGCCATTAGACCAGTGGCTTCATGTAGCCTTGCACACAGTAGGAACCTGTAACTGCATTTACAGGGTGGGCCATAAAAAATGTGGCACTTTACTTTTGTCCATATCTTCGCCAATTAATGACCAATTTTCAAAATTCTTTCACTGACACACTCAGCGGACAATTTGCAATAATGTGATTATTATATATCCCACCACACTATAAACACATAACATTACCTTGTGAAATATGCATGTATAATGATAATAACAAACGAACATTTTGGTAAAAATGGAAAAAACACACTTCTGATCAACATAGCGGTGATGATCTGTATAACACTAGACTGTGTGGGTCTAACACAGTCTAGTGTCATACGGATTATTTGCCACAATGTTGGTTTGAGGTGTGTTTTTCATTTACTTAATTGTTTGTTATTATCGTTAGGTTTTCTTACATTTATGTTTCACAAGGTAGTGTAAAGACGCATTTATGGTGTGGTGGGATATATAATAATCACATTATTGCAAATTGTCCGTAGTGTGCCAGTAAAATTTTTTTTCAAAAATTAGTCAATTATTGGTGAAGATATAGACAAAAGTAAAGTGCTATGTTTTTTTATGGCCCACGATGTACTTACCCATCTATTGGTCTGTCCTGTATGGGCTACAGTAACAGAAACCGAAAGGCTCAGAAAAAAGCTGGCATGACTGTAACCCAGGGCAAAAGTAGGCATAATTGGTGTGCCAATTTTCAGCTAAAAAGATCAGGATAAAAGTCAGGAACATGCAACTTGGACACTGGACAGCTACACAATGTCGGCAATGGGGCGACATATTTTCAAGTACGAGGAATACTAAAACACATAACAACCTGGTCTCATGTAGTCGGGCCCAGCTGGGAACCAGCTTAGCGAGTGGAAGCTCGTGGACCAATGACACGGGAGTGATGACATCACGCTCAACTTGATCGCAGAACTTTGAGAGAAGACCAGACAGTGAATGTGCGTCATCCTCAGGAATATCTTCTAGCGACAGGATTTTAGTTACTAACTCCGAAACCACGGAGTTCGTCAGCGTTCCTGCAATAACACGTCATTATATACTACCACTACTATTGCAACAGCAACTACTACTACTAATGTTACTACTGCGACTACTAGGCTACACTTAGTAGTGACAGGACTTTCAGGATAAGCTATGACACGACTAAATTTAGTAATTTTCCTAAAATATGACCATAAACATCATCAACTGGAACAAGAGTACTACAACTAGTATTACTACCTTGACTACTACTACTACTACTACCACTACCAACAGTGACATGGTAGTTATTTTCTGACAGATACTAAAATTTCAGACAAAATTCCAAAAGACAGTTGCAAATTTCTAACAGGGTGCTCAAAATTTAAGCTCTGCCTCGAAATTTTCTCCCAAAAATTGGATGTTTTCAGTGCCAAATTTTGCATTTTTCAACGAGAATTTTCTGAAAAAGATTTTCCAACAGCCAAATATTTTGGAGGGGTGGTCCTACCCCCGGGCACTACGCCACTGACCACTGCCATCTCCACTGACCGAGAGACTTGGCATAGATATGAGCTGGGAGAACGTTCTTCCAGACACTGACAAGATGGCGTAACTGATGAATAACTTGTGAGATGGCTCGTTGCACACTGTCATAATTATCACCGTCAGTCAATGCCACAAAACCTAGACACACATATACAGTACAAATAAACAATTCAATCGATCAAGTTTATTCTAAAATGAAAGCTGCGAAACTCAAAGGTCCATGAAAACCTTGTCAACACAGAGAAAGTTACATTTTAAAGTCGACGATTTGCAGACATGAACGTAAAACACACGCTGCCATGATGGCCAGGCTGCACAACCAGTGACGTCATCAGCATGGTCCATCAACATCAAGAATATTAATGGCCTAGCCTTATCTAATGACGTCACTGGCTAGGCCATTAATATTCATGATGTTTATGGGCCATGCTGATGATGTCACCGATTGCGCATGTGCCTTGCATAACGTAACGTAAAGCCACATTTTCGTTACAAGCAGGCATTAATTTCATCTATTTATAAAGCTTAAATCAACATATTATATATGCAAGGTGTAATATCTAATTAAGAGCTACATAAATTGCGTGAGTGAGTTTGACCGTGGCCATGGACCTTTCGTGCAATTATAAATCTTCAGAACTGCTGATTATCAAAAATGTGTAATCATTAAACTTTCAATGAAAAAACTGTCACATCTGATTCACCTAATATCTTCAAAGAAAACTGGGAAAAAGTGAAATAAATCAAAGATGGGTCTCTTTATTGGCAACTGAATCTGCTATACCTACTTGGGCTGATCCAGTTATCTAGTAAGGCTTGTCCTCTTGAGTTTCCAGTGAAATAAGGTCACAGTACTTAAAAGGCATTATAAAGCAGAAAACATTATAGCTTAATAGTGCTGTCATTCAGTGAACTGCCACTGTGAGAGTTCACCTGATTCATTTGACTGAATGTAGCACGAGTCCCAGGTGGCTGCCGACATTTGGACCAAGCCAATCAGCTTGAGCCTCAGATCTGCCTAAACTGCCAGCTACAGAACTACACTCACCATCGCCATTTATTACTACTCAACCCAAAAGCTGATACTCATCTTACCATACCATGGAGGGTATAAGACTGAGTCGACATCGCTGACTGGCTTTGTACCGAGATGGTTTACCTGCCCGTAGACAATCACCCATCCAAGTACTAACTGGGCCCGCTGTAGAGTCACTTCATTGATTTGACTCAACACGTTACCACTACTCCACAGCCTCAAATTGTTTACGGTTAGTGTTTATAGTCACTAATAATGTCTCTAGATATACCGTGAGCAATGCCAAGCGACTGAATCAGCTGAGTGCGTTGTGTTGACATCTGTTCCATGAAGCAGCGTGTTCCTGAGCGGCGCAGGACAGGCACAAGGTCAATGAAAGTAACCGAGCTGAGAGGTGTAGTAGTAGCAGTAGTAGTCAGAGGTGGGAGATCCAGTTTGAACTGATGACCGAGTAGCATGAGATGATGAGCAACATACATACAATCATTGTGATGTATAGCTGTACACACAGACAGACACACATTAGTAGTAGTAGTAGTAGTGGCAGTAATACTAAAACAACTAGATGGTCGTTATAACTCCATCGACCACTATGCCTCCACCAATATGTGACAACTATAAGGCTTAAAAAGTGCATTTTGGGGCATATTTGACCATACTGTGACCTTGACCCTTCCAAGCCTTTTTACCTCCAAAATTTGAAGCGTTCGTCATTGCCCCGAAGTCCGTTAGTGGTGAAAGTTTGGTCAAATTCCGTCAAAAATACCCAAGATATCTTGCTAAAAAAGTTTGTTCGAAACTCACGCATGCACGGATTCATGCACGCATGCAGAAACACTCTGGGAGCAACATTTGCCTCCGTCCATTGTGTTGGCGGACGCATATAAAGAAAAGTAAAAGTGGAATTCAGTACTCGACAAAGCACTGCCTGTTCACGTAAATTTTCTGTCCAGAAGCACTTTACAATCTTGAAAGTGACAACTGATTCGCACAAGTTAATTATACTGCAGTGCACCATGTGGCCCTCAATTGCCCATGCCAGACAACAAATAGACCTGAAGTGCAGCCAGCAGACATACCACCCACCAATTAGCCGCACTATCATCTTCACCCATAGCTACTACTAAATCCCGCTAAAGGTAAAAAGGCAGAATTAATGTAAGCAACCAGTAGACTAACGAGCTTGCAAATGACTCAAAGAGATTCAAACCATGACCTAAGGTGGCAGTTCTAGATAATTTGCACCTAGCAGTTAGTAGCTGTACTAAGTAGATTATATCACTTAGTAGTCTTACCTGCTAGCTGAGGCAGCGTAGCCAGTAGTTGACGATGATAGACTGGCACGAGGCTTGCAAACATCTCAAACATGTTTCTTGCTGTGTACAACAGTTGCACAGACGTCTCACGGCCTTCGCCACTCATCATACCATCACTATTTTCTATGTTTTCAGTCAGACCGTCACTACTGATGTCGTTGCTGTGGTATGTTGTCACGGCCTCACGCAGCACACTAATGGCAAGGTCCACCAACTTCTGAGCCATTACACTGACAAACAACTACAACACAATTACTACTACTATAAATGCTACTACTACAGCTCTGCTTTGCACTAGCAAGATTCACCAGCTCGGTACGTGACATTTGGGCGCCGCCGTTTGGGTGCCACCATTTGGGCACCTAGATGTATAGGCGCTGGGACGTTTGGACGCCGGACGTTTCGGCGCTGTGTTGCTTTAGTGCCATCTCCATCTCTCTATCTTATGTAGTCATTGTTCTCCATATGAATTAATGTATGTTTACTGCTTCACATGATAAATTCAACTTTGCTTCTTAAGGCCAATACTACATGAGTGTTTACTAAAGTAGGCGTTGTACGTTCTGTATGCGGTGGGCGACTTCCTTTGGGTGGTCCATTGTGACCATGCGTCCATCTGGCACTGTTGTGGAGATATGGCGCCTCAAACGTTGGATGCACAGAAGGGAAAGTAAAATGGGAAAGGGAACAGGGAAAGGGGAAAGAGAAGGGAAAGGGAAAAGGAAAGAAAAGAGGAAGGTGGAAGGAAGATAGCTTAAGAAAAGTTGAAAGCACGAACGCACGCACGCACGAACACTAAGGTGATTTTATACTCTGTCCAATGCTATGCATTGCATTGGACAGACAACTAGTTCATTGTACGTTAATGGCAATGACGTGACACAGCACCGAAACGGCAGCGCCTAAATGGCGGCGCCCAAACGTCCTCAGCGCCCAAACGTCCCAGCGCCCAAAAGGTGAGCGCCGAAGCGATCGCTCGCGCCCAAATGGCGGTGCCCAAATGTCCTGCTCCGCACCAGCTTATGAGCCAAAATACTGATAAACTATCATCAGCAGCAGTAGTAGCACCAGCAGCAAAATTTGCACAGACAGCTAGGTCCATTATGGTAGAGCTCATCCCATTTGGAGCACTTTAAGTAGGCAAAGGTTGAACCCAATAAAGCTAGCACTCAGCCTGAGTCAGCTGGATAGCCGGCTTTGTCAACAGCCAGCACCCTTAATTGACCGAGTCAATAATGCAAACAGTACTGGCAACACAACCTATGTAATTTCTACTATTATACAAAATTTGACATTTTTTCATCAGCAGTTGCCATAACTGTCACCAGTACACATAAATAATATTCCTCCTCCGACAAAAGGGGTGGCCAGCCCAAAGTTGGACCGGGTGGCTCAGTCAAATACAAAGACGGCAAACTCATGAACAGTCACCCATCTCAAAGTTCACTACACAGTGTTTCATAAAAACCCCTTTTTGTTTTTTCACAATTTTCTCAAATGATGATCAATTTGCACAAAATTTTTACCAGTTGTAGCTGAAGAAATACTAATTCAAAATATTTCAACAAAATATGGCAGTTGATTAAATATTCTTTGCTAGTCGTGACGTAATGCTGACGTCATAACGTGTCACGGGTACAAACTTGCTAGTCTCAAATGGTGCTGTCAGTTGCTACCCTGCTTCAATGGTAAACTTAATCTGGTTCGCTGATGAAGAACGTTCATCGTGTCAGCACTAAGCAACATGGGATCATGAAATCAGGCGTCTTGTGATTCAAAAACGCAACCATTTTGCAAGCTTGGTGTGCTAGTGCACTGGCTTGCTCGAACATGTAAAAGTCCAACTACCCACAGATACGTATATGTGATTGTTTTGCATGTTTTTGTGGCTGCAACTGTAAAACTTCAAGAATTTGTCATGAAGAAACCAGATTTTTCACCATCAGAACAGGGTAGCAAGTGACAGCACCAGTTAAGACTAGCATGTTTTTACCCGTGACACATTAGCTGCGTTTTTCATCAGCAAACGGGGCGGGGCTGTTCACTGCTGACGTCATGTTTATTTACATATTCACGAAAAACGAACTTGGTCTAACGCACATAGATAATTGAATATTTTAATCCAGTTCAATGTTACAGACGATAAAAACCATTGAACTAAATATTATATGTAATTATTATATGATATTCAGGCCTAGTTCAATGATAAAAACTGAATATTTTAATCCAGTTCAATGTTACAGAAGATAAAAACCATTGAACTAAATATTATATGTAATTATTATATAATATTCAAGCCTAGTTCAATGATAAAAACTAAAACAACAACAGACATGCCCACCACAGAGTCACGAGACTATGGTAGAACGACTACGACCACAGTTTTATCTCGGTAAGCAGATCGCGTTAGTGGTTGACCTAGTTGAATAATGAGCGTCCAAATAAGGCAATAGGGGCGGAGTCTGGTAGAACAGACACGCCCTGTTAGCTGATGAAAAACGCAGCTCTTATGACGACAGCATTACGTCACGACTAGCAAAGAATATTTAATCAACTGCCACATTTTGTTGAAATATTTTGAATTAGTATTTCTTCAGCTACAGCTGGTAAAAATTTTGTGTAAATCATCATTTGAGTGAATTATGAAAGAAAGAAAAAGGAGTCTTTTTTTATGAAACACTGTGTATAAAAATCCATTAATCATTACAATACTGATTAAAAAATATGGTCAAGTGAATGTCACCTTATGTAGCACTGAGGAAAGGTGAAGAGAGCATCTAATTTGACATCTGCAACCTCTTCGGTGGGTTTCAGTTTCTTTGACGATGACGATGAAGACGTGTTTGGAACAAGTGGTGTAAATGCAAGTGCATTTGTTAAGTCTTCAGACACCTAGATTATCACATACCACCATCATGAAATCGTACAAAGTACAGAAAACGACATATGCAAAAAAAACAAGAACGAAGAAATAACTGGTGCCATTCATTACACAAACTCAACACCACAATATTTATCTTGCTATAGAACAGAAGATGTCTGCTGGCATGTATAACACACTGCATTTAAACATAATCAGTTTGAGAAAAACAAGCTGCATGACTACAGCATTCTACATCACTTCGATCGATGGGAATACAGTCAATAAACTGACACCATTGGTCCAGTACACCCTCTCACACCATACTGTATGCGCATTGTGCAGGCAACCTTTCAACTTCAGATCTGCTGAAATTCCAAAAAGATCACATCAGTACTACACCATTCCGTACCTACATGCAGTTCAGACAAGATCTGAAGTAGCTCTTCATATATTGCTTAATAAAAGATTCAACAGCTTATATAATAACACCACAATCAACTGCCACAAAGCCTCAACTATGCTGCACAATAAACTGGTTGTGCACAACTGCATGTTCAAAATCAAATGATTATGACAAACTACCTGGACAATGTTATGAATGTCAGACTTGATAAGCTTGCGAGCTTCATCCAGCAGCTGAACACATCTCTTGTTCGCAAACAACGAGTCAACATTTTTAACATATTCCACCAATGTTCCGTTCTCCTCAGAGATGAACCCAAACCTAACCAGCTTGCTCTGCAGCTCTTCCACGACCGTCACAACCTTGGTAAACCCAGCCAGTTCCGATCGGGTAGATGGAATGGCAGCGGACAGACAGTTGTTGATCAGTGCTTGCAAACATGCAGCACTGCACTCGGCACCAAACACTGACATTAGGCTGCGACATGATTTTACATCTATTGCTACAACACAAAACAATATTTCTAATAGTAGTAGTAATAGTAGCAAGATAGCAGCAGCAGCAGCACTAATAATAGAATACAATACAACTAAAATAAAATAAAATGCACTGTCAGAATGAAAAACACACTGTACACATATTAATAAGATCAGATAAGTTACAGTGAAAAACTAATGTTCGCACAATGTAACAATGAAAAAGCTACTCGACTAGTCGAACTAAGTGTGAAAAAAGAATAGAAGACTATTTATAATGCTGGCATTAACAAACCCTTTTTATCCTTTGCTGCCAAAACTGCATCTCCAGTGTCACGAGAGGAAATATCATTGACAACATTTATATCAAGCAAGTTGCTGTAGAGAGACTCCATCATGGTTGTAAACACATTCAGTTTCTGCACAGTGTGAGTCGTAAAGGCACTGTCCATCCTTGCAATGACCTTAAACGACACTGAGTTAGTAACGATATCTTGCTTGATCTCAAGGTTACAAGAAGATTCCGATGACAAAAGCTTGCTGACAATGTTTGTCATGACTTGGCCAGAAAACTTTGAAATGACAGTGGAGAGCAACCCAAGGTTGTGGAGAGACTGGGAGAGTTGTTCAAGCACTTGGTGGGAATCAGGTCCGGAGGCAATGGTCAGGACTGATGAAGAATTGCTCCAGGTTATCAGCTCCGCCCATCGACCCATCACACAAGTTTTCAAGTTCTCCTCCAGCGCTGCCCTCTTCTGGCATAAATGCGGAAAAACCACGAGATCATTTCCATGGGTGTTATATATGCCGGATAGTACATCACATAAGGAACCATTAATTCGAGTTGCCTGTTCATAGTTTTTGGCTGCAGTTAGGTTCTCGATTTGTTGAAAGCCGTCGCTGATTTTCAGAAGCTGCACCAGAAGATTAAGAGTTGCACTGCACTCGCTGCACCGCTGCTGTAGTCCATCATAGTCACTGGAGGAGACTTGCAGCTGAGCTTTGATCTACAAACATGTAACATCAACAATGTTCCAAGCCATCAGCACATCACCAAACAATGAGTAAAATGTACATCGCAACATCAATAAAATGGACAACAGGTATGAACCTTATCAATAAATTAGTAAACATCCATAAGCTAAAAATGCTGATAATGCCAGCTGGTCTCAGCCATGCCAGAATAACATTGGCTGCTGTGACAGTGCAAAAAATTAACAAAAACGTTGACCAACGATTAGTCTGCACGTTTGTTTGACAGTAGGATTCATTATTCAGTAACTATCAATAAACAGAAAGTTGCTTTACATCCTTAAGGCATACTGACAAGCCGTACCTGTTTCTCGATGCTGGCAAGTTGTGTGTCGATGCCATCACGAAGGTCAGTGACACGAGATCGAAGCTCCTTAGTGGCATCAAACAACGGAAAAAACTCGGCATATTTCTGCATCAGAGCATCGTGGACCTCCATTTTCACTTCCTCAATCTTACGTGCCAGCTGACCGAGCTTTGTACTCAAATCGTCCTTGTCCAGTCGACCTGTAACAACAACACCCAGTGAATTCAATGAATAAGGTGAACAACAAAAAACCTTAGCTGTGCCTATATTGTAAAAATCAACTAGAAGAAAGACGTTAACCTGGAGAAAATTAACCGCAGGGCCGCACAGTTTGTAACGAATGACTATAAGCTACAAAGCAGTGTAACTAAAATGCTAGACAAGTTGGAGTGGCCTTCCCTGGAACATCGACGGAAAAACCAGAAACTAACGACCATGTTCAAGATGACTCAGGGACTAGTGGCAGTACCATCTTCATATCTCACACCAGCAGATTCCCGTACCAGAGCAAATCATATCTACAAGTTCAGAAACATTTCAGCATCTTCATCAGTCTACAAGAATTCATTCTTTCCTCGAATAATTCCGCAACGGAACAATCTAGACAAGAACACTGCTGAAGCACCATCTCTGAGCTGCTTCCAGAATTGTTTGCAGCCATAGCCCATCTGTGTGTATTCCATGTTGGCGCGATATCCCACCGGGAGTTGGCTATGGGTAATAAGCGGATGTGCGGATGTGGCAACAGGCAAAAGGCGGATAAAATCTGTGGATGCTAACTGTGGATGTGTGGGTAAAAGACAGATGTGTGGATAACAATTGTCACGTACATTACCAGTCATGAAAGTTCAGTTTTTCAATCATTCGCTCCGCTCTATATAGAGTCTGCCGCTGTGAATTTCTTCACAGTTTACACTCTACAGTGTAGAGGCCTAGACAATAGCCTAATTCCTGATTGCTAATTCGTCTAGGCATTTACTCGGAAAACAATATTGGTCTGCTTTGTCACTTGACGACAACAACACACAACGGCAAGATACAATGATGACGACGCAGAACGACGACGGCCGGATGATGATGACGCACGACAACGCACAACGACGACGTAAGGTGCGTTCGCACTGCATGCGTTTTAATGCGCATGGACGATCTCAAATGTATCCGCTACTCTAGAGTGAAGTAGCGCTTGGATTAGGGCTTTATTGAACAGTCAATTGAGATCGTTCACGCGCGTTAACGCATGCAGTGAGAACGCACCTGTAAACCTAGTGACGTAACGCGATGACAAACGACAACGGATAACGACAACAATGACTACTGAGTGCAGCAAGAAGTTACTATTGTAAAGCCAGATTTACCAACTTTCTTATTTTGCCAACTTACGATTTTAACTCGAACGATATATATGCAAAGTACAGTATAATAACGTGCCAGTCACAAATCATGGCGCCCAAACATCCGGCGCCCAAAGGAACCAAATTAATGCACGGTTATACAAACTCACCGGCAGTAGCTAATACAGCCGTCACAAAAGACGGCGCTGAAGACGCTTCCATGTCTCAAAATACTACATGTTTATCTTTATAGCGCCAACATTTCTGCCACGAATATCTATTTCTCTGTATCATAAAACGCAGTAACAATACACACGGCCGGCCGTATGCATGTATAGGCAAATTAGGCATGTGCACAAGGCCAATGAAAAAAATAGTTACCAGACGCGAACAGTCGTGACGAACAGTCTATAGGAACAGACTTTACAGAAATTTTTGCCCTAGAGTTATTGCTGCCACATTTTGCACATTTACTGCACCAAAGCCGTGCAGAGGAAGATTGCTAAGATTTATTATTATATTAAATAGTATATTTAATCCATTCATTGATTGTAAGCTTCCCCAGTGAAGAATTTGAGAACGAGTGGCCGTGAATGAATGTGCAGGCACTAAAACATCGACAACATGAGTGACGTAGGCCTAAAGCATTTGACATACGAACCCCTTGTGTCCACTGTCAAGGCATGTAGCTTGCATCTCGGCGTTGACATCTGGCATTTTATGATCCGTTTCTATAGGCATGTGCGGCGTGCTGGTTTCGTCATTTTTGCATTGTCTAGCGGCGTTTATCTAAATTTATTAAACTATTGGAAGGCTGAGTCTTGATTCCACGTCTAAAAAATCGTATTGTGGTCAACCTGGTAGGTGCACCTTTTATGCATTCCATTTAGCAATCTTTTCATGGAGTCCCGCGATGTCCTGCGGTTATCAGACATATGACCTAATGTAGCTATTTATGCCCTCTGATGCCAAGTTAAAAATAAATACACGTTTCTGAAAGCTGTTGTTAAAAGTTTGCAGCTCATTCCACCTTTGACAGATTTTTAGTACACAGAAAAGCCTACAGATGTAAGACAAAAATAAACATTTTAGATTTTAGATAGTAAAAATACTGCAATAGTAGTCAGTTGTGTGTATAGAAATTTTCGAATTTGTTCACGGCCGGCCGTGTACGTCGTTGCCGTTTTCTATAAATACGGCCAGCCGTGTGCATAACACCAGTCATCAGACTGCGAAGTATAAATAAGTAAACGATTAGCATAACATAACGCACCACGCCAGTAGTTTTGACGCTGCTGGCCGCTGCTCAAGCGCTCATTCGAATCGGCAGTAACGACGAGTTATTTTTCAATTTATTCCAGTTCACAAGTTTACCTATACTTTACTAATGTTCTGCCTTAGCAACGTTTGTCTGTGAATTTTTCACTCAGCGCACGCTACGTTCCTAACATAACGAACAGGAGTATATGACATCAACGTCGGCCGCTCAACTAGGCCTACTGCGCTGTATCGTGCGTTATTGTGGCTAAACGGCAAGTCTTGCATAGTCGGCGATGGTACCATCGGACAGGGCGCGCTGGCGACTTCTTATAGGCCGGATAGGCCTAGACTGTCAATAGTAACGTACCATTTCCATCTGCAACGCGGTTTGGCCGCAATTTTCAATGGAAAGTTTTGAGCTATAATTAAGTGGCTCGTAACTCGGAAATGGTGAGAGATATGGTCAAGATTACTATTAACCACCAATAGGAATTAGTGGCAGACAGTGTTTCTGTCGAGGTGCACCGAGCCAAATAAACTGCGTTTTGTTTACGTTAAATTTCAGCCGGTTGGAGCCTGTTACAAGTAGGCACGTTAATCGGTAGATGGGCTCCAATTTACGGGGCGCCTTTTAAACACAGTTCTCCAACGCCTCACGTATTGATTGACGATTGATTGAGTGATTGACATTAGTACGTGTAATGAATATTGAGGACCGTCCGACCGAAAGAATGTGAAAGAACTTAAAACATCCACTTCGTATTTAATTGTATGCAACATCTGGAATTTAAACAGAAAACAAGAACAAGAAAGCCAAGCTGTCGCTAGGGAAGACGCGCTACAGCTTATACAGTTCTTATCGCAAGCACTGAGCTTCAAGGTCATCCAAGATCAATGATTTTTATCTCACCTGAAAGGACTTATGCCACTTCCTATTGTGGTTAATATCTCTCACCATTTCCGAGATACAAGCCACTTAATTATAGCTCAAAACTTTCCATTGAAAATTGCGGCCAAACCGCGCTGCGGATGGAAACATGGTACGTTACTATTGACAATCTAGGCCTATCCGACCTATAAGAAGTCGCCAGCGCGCCCTATCCGATGGTACCATATCGCCGACTATCCAAGACTTGCCGTTTAGCCACAATAACGCACGATTGGCATACCATTGTGCGTTATGACCCTTGAAAGTTATCCAAGGTCAATGATTTTCACGCCATTTAAAAGCGAATATGCGACTTCCTATTACTGACCAATAGCAACCTAGGCCTTATATCTCGCACCGTTTAGCCACAATACATTTGTTACAGACAGACGACGACGACGACAACAGACGACAACTGTGCCAAAACGCCTACGACAACATAGCTGTGGCGCGTCAAGAACTACATTTCTGTCACTGCTAAGGTTCATTTTATCAGTATTTCTGAATTAACCGTTGATACAAAGTGACATTTTTCGGACATAGTCATGTTTTTCGCACGTATGTTTAAGTTGTGCTGGTTTTGTACGGTACGTGGTGGGCCTACTTCATTTCTGTCATCTAACCAAACTGCAATGTACGCCGTGAATGGTCCGTATCATGGGCTCCGTCAGAGGGGCAGGGTGTAGGGGGGGGGGCAGCTGCCCCTTGTGCCCTTGCGCTTGCCCCCCGCCCAGCTGCCTCCCAGAAGAAATTTTAATGGTGATAAAGTGCCCTCTGGTAACCATACACATGCCAAGGTGTGACTTATAAACGTCATTTTTGCGTTTTCAAATATTAAATTTGTGGTTTTCATTGAACGTCCAAAAGCTAAAAGTGTTTCAGCTTCATGGGGGCTTTGCCTCCTGAACAGCGGTTTTGCTCCTAGGCCCCGTCACGTTTTTTGATGCACACAGCAACTGGATATAAAAGGTCGACATTTGGCCTACACACACAAAAAATATTGCTCCTCCCTGTGCTTTTGCCCTTGCCCCTCGTTGCCCCAAATTTACATTCTTAGCGCCGTCTATGGTCCGTACGCATTAAGGTGTTAACCAAAGAATCATTAAGACAAATATTGCTGATTTACTTCTCTTCTTTGCAGTTCATAGCACCGTGTCTGAAAAGACATTATAACTTTTCAGTTTGTCTGTATAACAAAATATGAAGTACATAATTACAGTTACACGCATAACAGCATATACAAAACGTGTATAAAATAATACCGGTATGCTTGCACACACCATTGTATTTTGCGTGTGTACCGCTTTCATGGATCATATACATGTAGCTGCTGACTTATGCAAGTGATCTTACCAGGGGCGGCGATTATAGGGGGGACGGGGGGGACGCGTCCCCCCAAC
>Ga0056128_1005467_pt1 | contig 15978 bp, 7 predicted proteins | sample WorMetLIZISLAND2_FD_71113 | JGI IMG/M metagenome (GOLD analysis project Ga0056128, IMG submission 71113) | Marine gutless worms symbiont microbial communities from Max Planck institute for Marine Microbiology, Germany - Olavius geniculatus... ...
GGCCTGCAGCTAAAAATAGATATGGCCTGACTTGTCGTCTGCTGCAGTCTCGGGCGTGCTCGAGCCTAGTTACAGCTCCATGGGCTAAGTAAGAATGCGTGATGCGAATAAATGAAATTTATCAAACGCTAAAAGTTTTATTTAGCAACTTTTAACACTGCAGTTAGTTTCAATAGTGTAATTGACTTGTCAGAAGTCCTTTACGATGCATGATGTGATTGCAGCTTCTCCTTAGCGACATTAGTTTACATTGACAATGACCGACTTAATATTTACGTCAGGTCGCTGGAGCGACTAGATAGTTCGGACGTCGGCGTCTAACTAGTGCCACGTCGTCGTTATGCATACCGACTTAGCACTACGTCCGACGTAATTCGATTTTAGTTTGGAAGTAAAGTTACGACGTTGTTATGCATACGGCCTCACAACCACAAAGTAAAGGGCTGAGCTGACCTTAGCACATGATCGGTTGAAAACTTACTCCCAGTAAACTTACGAGGTAAAGCACGTCCACTGACCTGGTCCACAACATAAGCTACTACTCATTCCCCATCCCGCTGAGGGTAGAAGGCTGAGTTAACCCCAGCATGCAGTAGGTTACTCAATAAAATCACGAGGTAAAGTGTGTTCACTGATCCGGATCATGACCATACATTTAAACTACTATTAATTTCCCACCTGATCAAAAGTAAGAGGCAGAGTTGGCCGAAGCTCTCAGTAGGTTAGAGCTAAACTCACTAGGTAAGGTGTGTTCACTGTTCATTTCCCATGCCGCTAAGGTTAGGAAGCTGAGTTGATCTGAGCATACAGTAATGGCAATAAACTCACAAGGTAAAGTGCGTTCACCCACTAGGTAAAGTGTGTTCATTGACCCAGTCCATGAGCTGTTCAGTTGGAACATTCTGATACTCGCCAACAATGTTCCACTGATGTTGTAGATTTGACCAGCCCTCGACAGACATCAGAGCTAGCAGGACTGCTAGCAACGTGTAGTGGCGGCGCACGCTAACGACCCAACTAAACAACTGACATGACGCACATGACAACAACCACAGATATGAAACCATAGATATGTAGACAGATAGACAGACGTACGACACTGTATGTATTGACCAGCCCTCGGCAAACATCAAAGCTAACGGGACCGCTAACAGCGCGTAGTGCTGACGCATGTTAATGACCCAACTAAACAACTAACATGACAGCCAAATAAACAAAAAAACCACGGCTGGTAATGACAAAATTTCTTTAGTAGTTAACTCATTGAAAACTAGAAAAGCAGTCAAAGCCCGCAGGTACCTGTGCCAAGGCTATTGATTTGACACAGCTTGTCCGACGAAAACAAACAAGCAGAAGTTTTGAGTGCGTTTCAAACTATGGTTGCATTTTCTACATTGACCTAGTTCAATGTGACCTAAAAAACCTTGATTCAACGCCATTTTATTCGCTAGGTGCCAGAACCATGTTCGCTTTGCCAGCGGTTCCCTTATGCCCCCTTTAACGCAATGGTAAAATTTCAAAGTGATCCAGAATCCAGGACTCCTGCCGGATCACGCCCAAAATTGAATCACTGGTAGTTTATGCCATGCCCGACACTCCCTCAAAATTTCAGAAAGATCCGTCCATAACTTTTCGAGTTATCTTGACCTTAGCACAAACAAACAAACAAACAGACAAACAGACAAACAAAGTCTGACAAAAACATAACCTCCTTGGCAGAGGTAATTAACGATTTTGATTGAAACTAACAGTGGTTATTGGGCAAAAAATGCACGTTTCTGTAAAGCAACTTGAAAAGTTAGTCAGTTAGCAGCTGCCACAAATGTCACTGACAACTAAAACTCAGCATGGTCAACTGGTCATCCCTCCTCTATACGTGGGTGGCGCAACATTTGAGTACCGGTGAAAGTAAACATGTCCATGGTCTTGCAGTGTAAACTGGTGTCTGACTAAGAGCTAAAAAACAAAACATCAGCATCAAATCTCCGCCGACATATACGATATGGGTTTATGGCTCAGAGAAAACTTTATGTTTTTCACTACTGACTAACTTACATTTACTTAGCACTTAGATCCTCCGGTCCTTGACAGGACAATTGGCAGCAAAAGTTCGCCATCTGCTTCTGTTTGTAGCCACAGCCCGGACGCTGTTCCAGTCGACTCCTCAGTCCACCAGGTCTTCTTAAATGTAGACCGCCAAGTCTTCGTTGGACGACCTCGTCGTCTGCCACTACCACAATGGGTCCATGACATGGTGTGATTGGCAAGTCGTCCAGGTGGCATCCTGATGATATGGCCTGCCATACGAAGTCGTCTCTCTGCTACAATGTCCTGTAATTTTTGCTGCCCAGTCCGGCTTAGCACCTCCATGTTAGTCACGTGGTCCTTCCATGTAATGCCCAAAATCTTCCATAAGTTGCAAACTAACGGTATCAGAATGCCAAAACCTTCACAGCAAATGGCACTATCTGCCGATATGGGTGTGAACATTAGACCTCCACCAAGCGCTGCTTCAGTTCATCCTAAGCTGGTACCCCGTTTTATGAAATATCATAAGCCCGTAACACACTACGATATTGAGTACCTTTTGACGATTTTCTCAGCTAATCATTACTATTATTAGGCACAGTTTGTTCGAGTTATTTCAAAACGTAATAGGGGTCCGGTTTTTTTTTGAGACACAGTGTAGTTACTACTTGTTACCTGTCGTGATGCGAGGAGAGACGTCAGTAGACACATGTGAGGCGTCCAGAACAGCTTGAGTCGCATTATGATGACGGCCAAAGCAGTGAACAGAATCAGCTGAAAGACGTGATACACTAGCTGAAATGACACAAAAACAACCGACCGACACTTACAGATTTATGCCAAAATTCCATTACGCCGACTTTCACCGAAACTTCGCCGCGGGGAAAGTCGTGGACACAAATCGTGAAAGTCGCGGACACAAACGGTGACAAATCATGAAACCATAAAGTTTCGGTGAAAGTCGGCGACACAAACCCTGAAAGTCGCGGACACAAACTATCTCGACACGTCGAGATGTTTGCGACAAAGTCCATGACAAGTCCGCAACAAACCCGTTTGTGTCGCTCTAATGGAATTTAGCCCGTTGCAATGCACGGGGAAAGTCGGCGACAAAATCCGCGACAAAGTCCGGAACAAGTTCGCGACAAAGTCGCGGACTTGTCACGGACACAAATCATAAATGTTGGCGACACAAATCATGTCGCCGACTTTCATGATTCGTGTCCGCGACAAGTCCGCAGCTTTGTCGCAAACTTGTCCCGGACTTTGTCACAAAGTTGGCGTAATGGAATTTGGGCTTAATTAAAGAATATGACACATTAGCTGAAACATCACAACAACCAATGTCTAAGTAAGCGAGTGATAAAGTCGCCACCCATTCCGAATTTCCAGAACGTCAGCGATTTGCCTGACACAGTCTTGCATTACATCAAGATCTGCCCCAAGACCTGTCCTGGATTTTCCTTTAAGCTTAAAACTCCATAAATAATAACAATGCTCTTTATTTTTGGCGCTGCAAAATATCATTATGGTGCCGTGAAATGTGACTTGAAACTACTGAGAGATTTCCCATTTTCCCAATCATCAAGATTAACAAGAATACATTTTTAGCTTCAGACAAGTCATTTTTAAGTCAGGAATGGACTAAAATCGTTTTCGTTACAGACCCCACTGGGGGAGCTTACGACGCTCCCCAAACTTCGTAGTTAACCAACAACCACATCTCAGTGTCACTCTTTGTGCCCTCCAATATTAGACATGGTCGACTCAGCCTTCTACCCTCAGTGGGATGGTAGAATGAGTAGTAACTCATTTATATGGGTTACAGAAGGTGGGGACCTTGGCATAGCTGACTGGGGTTGCCTAGCCGGCCGCTGCGCCAGCCTGTGCCTGCAGGCTGCACACGGTGGCCGTGCGGCAGGTGGCTCTGGTTATTGACGAAAGCGCATTACAGGCGTGTGCGCGCTCGCAACGACGCGCTATACAAATTGACGACCTTTACCTTTTTACCTCTAGATGGAGATCAACACCAATGACCGTTAAGCCGGGACAAAGGCGAGATCGTTATTTAGTGCCGAGCAAAACGCACTTTGCGTGGAAAGAGCTGATTGATTTTATTGCAAACTGACACACACACCATGTACAGGCATACTAATCACCACCAAAGTGTTCCATCACAGTGTAGCACGGTAGTGCGTAACACTGTTGTAAGGGCGACTATCAGTCAATGGGAAACCCCAGATTTTGGGCACCCGTAGCCTCTAAACCCCTGAATCAATTGACTTAAAATCTGACTTGGATGATTACGTCGGCCGTCTGACCCTACGTGCCAAAAATGGTACAAATTGGCCCAGCGGGGTCGGCGGGGCAAAGGGGTGAAATATAATGTTCAAAACGGGGACACGTAACAATAAGCCTAAACAGCGAAGTCACGTAATAGTAGTCAGTGCAATGAGACGTTGTTAGTCATGACTGTAAGACCAGGCAAAAAGTTCAGTTTTCAGTCTGCTGCGGAAAACTTGCAACGACGGAGACGACCGGACTGACTCCGGCAGACTGTTCCAGACCGATGCAGCAGTCGCTGGAAAGGTGCGGTCGCCAATGGTAGAACGCACAGTGCGTGGAACGACCAGTGCTGATGTAGTCGAAAAGTGAGGTGTGACACGCGCTGTTTGTAATGAGTGAGTGACGAGCAACATTAACATAGTTTACTGGCAGCAAAGCCACTTGGTGCTACAACGATGCTAATTATAATAAATTATTACATAGAAAACTATTCAACAAAACAAAAAGGCAAAAACTTACAATTATTCAAAACTGATTCGACAATGATGAACTTACCTCAGCATGTGGCTTTGACCTGTATTGCCTGAAAAAGCACAAACATAAAACATGATTTTACATAACAATGTGAGTGTCACATGTGTGACCCAATATGTCAACGGTTACTTAATATATATATATGCAACTTTATTCACCATAAAATGGTAGCACATATAAAGAAAAAAACAAATATAATTACTCACATACTTACAAAATGTCTACATGGTGTTTCATAAAAAGGAACCCCTTATTCTTTCTTTCATAATTCACTCAAATGATGATCAATTTACATGAAATTTTTACCAGTTGTAGCTGAAGAAATACTAATTCAAAATATTTTAACAGAATATGGCAGTTGACTAAATATTCTTTGCTAGGCGTGACGCTGACGTCATAATATGTCATTGTCAGGGGTACAAGCCTGCTAGTCTCAACTGGTGCTGTCAGTTGCTACCCTGCTCCGATGGTGAAAAATTTGGTTTGTTGACGACAAATTTTTGACGTTTTACAGTTGCAGCCACAACAAACATGCAAAGCGATGGCATTTACATATCTGTGGGAATAGTTGGAATTTCACATGTTCGAGCAAGACAGTGCAGTAGCACACCGAGTTTGCAAAATGGTTGCGTTTTTGGATCACAAGACGCAAGATTTCACGTCCCCATGTTGCTCAGTGCTGACACGACAAACACTTTTCAATAGCGAACGAGATTAAGTTCACCATCAAAGCGGGGTAGCAACTGACAGCACCAGTTGAGACAAGCAAGCTTGTACTCACGACACATTATGACGTCAGCATTACATCATGACTAGCGAAGGATATTTAATCAACTGCCATATTTAGTTTAAATATTTAGAATTAGTATTCCTTCAGCTACAGCTGGTAAAAATTTTGCGTAAATTGATCATCATTTGAGTGAATTATGAAAAAAACAAAAAAAGGTCCCTTTTTTATGAAACACCGTGTATATTTATGCTAATCTCCTCAATATCACGGTTGCTTCAACACACAGTTCAGCAGTTCTCATGCTTGGATGAACACAACAAAAAGCTTAATCACTTAATCACTTTTAGCCAAATGAGTACTGTCTAATATACACGGTGGGCGACTTCGCTATTTGACTTAGACTTTCACTGAGCATTTTCGCTGAGCCAAAGCTAAAGCTAAACGCTAAAGTCTGTACTTAGACCAAAGTTCAACTAAACGATTAAAAATGGCGGAAAACCGGTAAACTTAACAGGAAATAAATCAACCAGTTACGCTTGGACTTGCTTATTTAATTGCACGCAAATGACGTAATTACGTAACATCTTACATCATTGTGTAGCCATTACGGCATTTATTTATGGTACCAGACTGTTTTAATTCACTAAACTATCCATGTTAGTCGCCATGTTTTCGCTCAGCGAAATTACTTCACTTTTTGACTTAAGTAAGTACTTAGACCAAAGCTTAGGCTCAGCGAAAGTCTCAGCGAAAGTCTAAGGCAAAAAGTGAAGTCGCCCAGTGTCTGGAGAAAGTCTACACTTTTTCCTAAATAACTTCGTCAAACTAAAACATACTTTTACAATTTTTGGCACACATTATGCTGATGATACGCTTTACTAAAAACATCTAAAGCTTATTTTTAAAATCTACCTGTCACTAACTATTGCTAATGAAATCATGATGTCATTGAAAATGCTGCTTTCGTGTAAAGATAACGTCTCAATGTGCCTTTGCAATATGAAAACAGAACAACTGAAAAAATGCAGTACAAACACGACAGATTGTTGGCATAGAAATAAGATACTTTTTACCAATTTTTTAAAAACTAGTTTTGCTTTTTGCCATGATAAGCATCGCCATCAAAAAATGCAGAAAATAGTCCTGTCACCTCGTAGCTGCTTGTATTGTAAACAACAGTAATAAAACTTGCTATTAACCAAATTTTGAGTCAAAAACTTCATGCAAAATATGCACTGTCACGACGCTAATGCATGCTGCAGAGACGACACTGATAACGGCTGCTGCACAATGGGACGAAATAGGCAATAACTCGGCTTCGGTAAAAAAAATCTGCAAGATCTTTGGGTCTATAGGGGGTTTTCGGGGTTGGGCCGTCAAACGTTGCCAACCAAATTTTGCCCCAACAGACCCTCGTTGCCATGGCAAAACAAAATGTCGAACAAAATGGGCTATAACTCGGCTTCTGTAAAAGATATGTCTTGAATCTTTAGTTGCAGCTGTAGCAGTAGTAATACTGTAATATCGACGTTTAGATTGGTTACAATCTAAAGTATTTCCTGTTTCACCTTGAATGCAGTAAAACGGCATTTTCGATGATGTCATAATTATGTCAGCAGTACACAGTGATATCGTAATATAAAGATAAAATTTTTCAACAGTTTAATAAGGTAAATACTCAAGATGAGTTGTGCCAAAAATTATGAAAATATATTTAATTTTGTCAAAGATATGTCAAAAAATACTGTAGACTCTTTTTTTCCAAACACGACGTACACTTATAATCATGCATTTCGTTCACTTGGTGCTAAAGAGAAAGACTGCAAATAAACGTACATATCACAGGAGACGTCTGGAGAAGACTTGAAGACATCGTGTACAGTGCCTGTGGTCGGCTGATATGAGGAATATTTCGACAGCTTGCCACTAAGCAACGCAGACAGCAAGATTCTTGATAGAGCAAATCCAACCAGAAAAACGTCACCACGGAAAAGGACATTCACAGTAATTACGTACATGTAGCGGTAGGCGTGGTGTAGTGGTAACGCGTCTGATCCGATCAGCGAAGTTACTGTACGCCGGACCCGGTTAATACTGCGATGGGTGACTGCCTGTGGGCAGGTAAACCATCTCGAGATGTAACCGACCGCCTAGGTCAACTCAGCCTTCCATCCCTCCGGGGTAGGTAAATCGAGTACCGGCCTATCTGGCTGGGGTTAAGGCGGGGCGCGTTCACCTCTGTCGGGTGGCAGGTAGCCTAACACTGTGTGATCCCATATGACAAGTGACGCTCCGTAGCTCTGAAATGGGTTCGATCATTAGGAGCTATATGCGACCTTTAACCTTTTTTTAACATGTAGGCAAGTGAGTAAAAAAACGCAAAGTCCTTCCCGAGCCTTACGGCCCATAGGGCGGCGCTGATCTCCGTTTCCTAAAGCCCTCAGCCAGACACCAGTTTTTACACTGCGAGACCACGGATACGGGGCCATTGTATCGCGCGGTGTGCCTGTTTACGTCCCAGCAGTGAAGCCGGTACCAAATTATACTGCTTGGTGACAGAGGCACATGTGTGTGAACAAGTGAGTAACTAAACAAAAAAGTAAGCAAATACACGTAAGTAAGTAAGTACCAATTTATCAATCGATCGATCGATTCAACGATGCCTTAGCACTAGAGCTGCTTCAAGAATGGTAGGAAAAAGGCATCTTGGGATGACGATATCTGGGTATGATTTTTTCTAAAGCGCCGGGTAGGTTTTCAGTGTTCTATACACTGGTAGAAAGTCATATACACTAAGGTAAACAACGATCAAAATGTTGAAATACACAATTAGCAAGTATTCAAACAGTTCACGATACATAATTAGTCGAATCAACTTTCTCCTTCTTCTTTTTCCTTCTTCGGCAAAAGTAACAAAATGACATCAAAGTATCTGTGATACCGTTTCTTGAAAGGACTCGCAACCGAAGGCGGAGGACAAGACTGTGACTGGGTCTCAGAAGAACCGTTGGTTTTGACGGCTTCCGACGCACTCACAAATTCATTTCGCGTCACCTACACAATCACACACAACCCATCCCGTTGCTGTGAATTTTTTTTATCCCGCCTTGCAGACACAAAATAAAATCGACTTACGCGCTCTCTGGAGAAAAAGATGACCTCAGATGCTTGTCATCATGTGCCCTTTATGATGTTTTCTCACAGATCGACGTTCATCGAAAATTCACCGACCAAATTGTTTACGGAAAGAGTATAGCTCTTCATCGAAACCCATCTAAGAACTATGGAGCGTCACCTGCCATATGGGATCACAGTGTTGCGACACAGGTAAATGTGCCCACGTTAACCCTAGCCAAACAGGCTGGCACTCGATTTACCTACTCCAGAGGGATGGAAGGCTGAGTTGACCTTAGTGTTGGTTACACACTGAGATGGCTTACGTGTCCGCAGACAGTCAACCGATCCAGGCAGTAACCACATGATGCAACCCGACCGGGAGTCAGAACCCATGACTTGCTATCATAAGTGCAACATCCTAACCGTTACACAACCAGGACACCAGAGTTGTATTAATCGGCAGAATTTTCTAATGATCAATCGTGCTTAATATTGCAGCAGCAGTACCAACTGGTAGTAACGACAGCACCTGGTAAAAGAGACCCCCAACAACAGCGAGAACGGACGGTGCAAGCAAAGTTTTCAACACACGTACAGGAGTCTGACACACACACATATAAACACACAGAGTCAACTGTAACTACGGTCAAGATATCAGTGTAGACTGTAAAGCAATTCGAATGCTGTTTATTACCTCACTGCATTGAGTCTGCAGCAAGAACAATAAACAAGTAATTTGAGCAAAGCTCATGAGACAGCCTAGCAGTTCCTGTTCACAGGTTTTCTTGGTCTATCTTCAATCTCCATCCATTTCATCGCAGTTCACTCTTGAAATCTGCAGTACAGCCGAAAATTGCAAAAAAACACTAAAACCCCATATTTTTGGTCATGGTCTATCTCCAGCCATTTCGTTGCAATTCAATGTTGAAATGTGTGCTGGAGCCAAAAATTGTGAAAAAAATTCACCAAAACCCCTCTTTTGGGGGTTCAATGTCGTTCAAAGTCATCGACGTTAACAAATCTAAAAAGCCCGTCACCAGTGCTTGTTACGATGTGCAGTAAGTCTGTATCTATCTGCAACCGTTTTCACACTAAAAGAGCCAATAGCAGAAAAATAACGTCTTTTTAGGAGGGTACCCCTCTTTGACGCTCTGGTTCTAGTTCTCACCAAGAAGCATAAAATTTTGACACTAACAAACTAGTCCTTCGAGCAGCCCACAGTGAAGATTTCGTGATCCTAGCTTGCACCATTTTGACACAATACCGCAGTGTGACAGACAGACAGACAGACGGACAAACGGATGTCCAGACGATGGCTAAGACACGCGAAGCATTTCATGCTGTCGCACGTAAAAATACAACTATAGGAGAGATTCAAAAGATTCATAAATGAAACACTGTCAAAAATTAGCTGACCAAACAAGAAATTTGAGCTAATGCTCACGGGACGCGCGAAAGCCAAAGCAGTTCCTGTTCGCAAACTGTCAGTCTATCTCAAGCCATTTCGTTGCAACTTTTATGGGGGTACCACTCTTTGATGCTCTCGTGTGCAGGTTTCCTTGAACCTAGAAAATCAAGACTTGGACCGTTGAAATCTGCGTTCAATGCCGAAAATTTCATATGCAGCTTGTCCATGTCTATCTCAATTGGTTTCGGCGCAGTTCACTCTTGCAATGTGTCTCGCAGCCCAAAATCGCCAAAAAATCAATAAAATCCCCTATTTTGGCGTTCAAGGTTATTCAAGGTCATTGAATTGGGCGCCAATCTAGAGCCAGTGTACGACTTTTTTATTAGTGATTAATAATAACCTAGGCCCTATCTCGCCCCGTTACTGAGATACAGCAACTTATTGGCCAAAAATCGCAAATTTTGCCCACCCCCTCTCATTTAGCGCTCTCGTTCAGGGTGACCCCCTTCGAATTTATGAAAAAGCGTTACAGTTCCTCAAACTAGAGTCTTCCAGGCAGCCGATGGTGAAGATTTGGTGATCCTAGCTTGGACCGTTTTTGCCTGATCCACCCGTGTGACAGACGGACGGATGGACAGAATTGCGACGGCTAAGACGCGCTGAAAGCAGTAGCTGCTTTCGCGCGTAAAAATGGTCATAAATGTAAATGGGTCGACATGACTAGTTTTATATGTATCTGTTGCTAAATGCCAACGCACACGTGGATACAAGAGGTTAATGGTGTGAAGCAGAATGACTCATAAAATTGGGAGTTTTTGCTATAGGATAGCATACATGTGTCCATAAGCGCTTTACAGTCTTAACAGCTGTGATAAAAACAACTGAACAGAATACACAAAGTCATCTACGTCAGTTAACGTGTTAACTGTGAAGACCTACCAGAAGCTAACACCATGACCTTATAACTTATGAGATGATCTACTGGAATTGTGAGCTATTAAATTGATATCACTCTCTTTTCTTCAAACTTCTCAATCCTCAGCCAGCTTCCCTGACCCATTTCCTTGTTGCTGTGCTATTCTACCGCTAATCTCGTGGTCGCTATACTATTCTGGTTATTCTCTCTGTTAGTAATGTTTTGTTATTATTATTTTATTCTGACTCTGGGATGAACTGGGGACCTATTAGCATTTCGCTAGTTCATCCCAGAAAGTGTATGATTTTAAAGTGATAATAAAGTCAATTCGGAAACATCTAATTCTTATTTCGTTTCCTCACATTATATTAATTCACGCCAAACTCATTCAAAAACACAATACATACAAATTCAGTATTTAGTCTATCATTCCTAAAAGAGTTGTGGCGACTACGCAACGAGCTCTACTTATCCAGTCGGTCCGCTGACAATCGCGAACGTCTGCCAACTACTGCTATCTAGGATCGCCACAGCTCTTTTATACCATAATGCTCGGCGGCTAAGTCTATTCCAATTTATTTCCAGGTGCGGCCTCCAGGCATCTCAGAGTTCCTGAGATGCCTAACGCCTACAATCTGGTGCGACAAGGCAGCTCTCGTTGGAACAGTGGTGTGGCACGGCGTGGTGATTCGCTGGTCGCCCGGTGAGCATTATGAGTCCATAGCATGTCCAGCAGACTGGTATGGATCTGCCTACCGCTTGGAAATGATTGCTATACTCAAGTCAACGGAGTCGGTGTTTTAAGAAATTAACAGATTTGGCTATTACTGTCAGGATCCACTCAGACTCAAGACAGGTATTGAGACATCTTGCGGGGGGGCCTGGCACTGCGGGATGAAAAAACTGGCAGCGGAATTTTATTAAAAAAACTTGTAGCCATCATTGACAGAAATACTGCAAACGCTGTGCAATTTCTACGGGTACCTGGCCATGCAGGAGTCAAAGGAAATAAACGGGCAGATGAGGTGGCAAAAGATGGAAGTCGACAAAATCAGTCACAGGCGGATATTGATATGGGAGCAGCACTCCATCACTTGTGGCAATTCACTATCCAGTCATGGTACAACGAATTTGAGAAGATGGCTCAAAACAAACCAAATGGCACTGCAAACTGGCAATTGAGATGCTGTAGTGGACAACCCGCTTGCACCGGTCTCCCTCCTCTATCGACCACCATCTGTTGCCGTCGCTCGGCCATCTTCGGACATCTAGCGAGGCTTGGCGACGAAGTTCCAGCCCACAAGGCACTCAACAGTTGCGTCAGATTGTCTCAGGGACGCCTTCCAGACCCTACATGGAAACGTCGTCGTGGTCGTCCACGTGGCAGGTGGCTAGACCAGCTCTGAAGAGACAACAACCGCCCACCTGCTGATCAATGGAAGCTGGCTATTAAGCGTGGTCACGGTGGAAGAGTGACGCTACGGTCTCACGACTACGCGACTACCTGACCTGACCTGAGTGGACAACCCAGCCCCCAGAACACCTCCTGGCATTCCACGGCAAGCGCAGAGAGCAATTCATCAATCAACGCTCAACGGATTAACCTCCACAGCTTCATGCCAAGCCTTCACTGGACAGATACCATCTTCAATATGTCCCCATTGTGGAAGTGAAGAGAAAACAGCTGAACACCGGCTACTTTTCCGCCCAAATTAGGCAGCAGAACGGCAACAGTACTTTGATGACTCAATCAACATACCAGATGTGTTCCAGGATGGTGACAGCCTGGTGGAATTCCTCATCTCTTTGGAGCATCAGCCCCTCCTCCCCCATATAGGCAGTGCCTGACCGGCTCGCTACGCCAATGACAACAACAACAGTAACGTGTTTAACTGTACAGATACCTCCGCTTCCATGAAATCAAACTCCGCAGCACAGGTGTAGAGCATCGTGTGGAAGTTTCGGAAGCTGGTGAACTTGCTGCGCAGAATGTCAAAGATATGAGCCTAGCAAAACATATGCACACACACACACATGCACAGAAATCAAGTTTCTTCTGTTTAACCAGCACATTTTTTAAGTGTCATTACACAACAAGGTGGCCCCAAAAGCAGACTTTTATTGCAAAACTTCTTACGACATGGAAGCTTATCCTGCCATCCTATCAACAGCATTAAACAACTAAAAAAAAGCTCAATGGACCAAATATCATAGCAGCAGCAGTAAAATATTTATATGACACATGAAAACGACAGTTAAGATGCACCCGTGTCTCACATAAACATGGGCAGTTTTCTGCTTTTCGCACTGTCTGACACTAAACAAGTTTTTACAAGCGGCGTCATCTCCCGAATATCTTTCTTAATTACAAGTTCTAGAAACATCAGCTGAAAATGTGGGAACTGTAGCGGGGCTAAAAGTTAGACTCTCCTACTGACAAGATACATTGCCCATACAACAGTTTGTTGCTACTGAACCTGTAAGCCATGAGTAAGTGTGAGGCTGGTAAAGGTAAAAGGTAAAGGTCGTCAATTTGTACAGCGCATTGTCGCGAAACACGCCTCTAATGCGCTTTCGTCACCAACCAGAGCCGCCTGCCACACGGCCACCGTGTGCAGCCTGCAGACACAGGCTGGCGCAGCGACCGGTTAGGCAACCCCAGTCAGCTGTACCAAGGTCCCCACCTTCCGTAACCCATGTAAATGAGTAACTACTCATTTTACCGTCCCACGGAGGGTAGAAGGCTGAGTTGACCTAGAGTAATAATCAGTTCGGTACATCTAGGCTGTAACGAAGGTGTCACAAGTTTTAGTGATTGTGAAATTTGTGACTATTACTAAACAGAAATAATTAGCGCAACGAATTAAACGAATTCTATTACAATGCAAGCACAGGCATGACACAAAAGACCAGAGCGAATTTGGCCTCTAATCAAATAACTACAAAGAGTGAATTAATGTACGAGCTAAAGAGGCAGAAAACTGGCAGAGCTTCTTACATCTTCAGTAACATTCAGCAGCGCGGCAGTGAGTTTCTTGACCAGCAACGTACCGAGACACAGCAGAACAATCTGACATGCCTACAGCGCAACCATTCGGTTCGTCACAATTTTCGTCACACATGTAAACGTGAGTTCTGGTTCGTGTCCATGTGATTTTCACTGAAATTTATTTTCATGATCGTTTTTAAGAATTATTTTTTCATCATGACTGTCCTCTTGTTTTATGCCATCGTAAGAATTTAAAACTGGACTCATGCTCGCACGCACAACGGAAATTGGGACATGACAAATTTAATGAAAAACAAAGTTCTTCCCAAGCCCATTGAATGGCACTGATCTCTGTTTCCTTAGCCAGACAGCAGCTTACATTGCCACACCATAGATATGGGGGTAGTGCATCGCGTGGTGTGTCTGTTAACCCATTACTATGCAGCTATGCAGCAGTGGGTTAAACTTGACAAATCAATGAAACACCATTATTTCATAGTCCGACATCTAGTGTGTGTATATAGCAGGTGACGGTATACAATAGTGGCTCGCAGCACGGGGGACGCCTCGTGTGTGCGACTGCACGCTCTTTCGTGGCCGGGGGACCGGAGCCTCAGGAAGGTGGCGGGCTTGGTCAGACCCAGACCGTAATGGTCTAAAGGTGCCTATGGCACCAAAGCCCCGATGAAGCGCCAGCGTGCGTGGAGGGGACAGTGGCCACGAAAGAGCAGTTTTGCTTCATTTTGCTTCGTTGTATAATACTTGCCATAGCTTCTGCAATTTGTCGGGTTTTTGCAACAATTTTGTCCAGTATTAACCCGCAGCACGAAGCAAATTAATTGTAGTAGGTAGCACTGATAGTTGCTTAATCCACTACTGCATGACTTAACTTATGATGTAGCATCAAAGTAAGTGTCCTTTGTTTAGGATGCTATGCAGCAGTAGGTTAATATGTTAATATGCTGAATAGACTGAATAAATTCACACAGCATCTCCAGCTGATTGCCATGCCAGCTACTGCAACAGTCACATTGAAAAGTGTTCTACACCGTGGGCCATAAAAAACGTGCCACTCTGCTTTTGTCTATATCCTCGCCAATTATCGACCGATTTTCAAAATTCTTTCACTGTCACATAATGTGGACAATTAGCATTAAAGTTGTTGTTAAATATCCCACTACACTTTAACTGTGTCGCTACACTACCATGTGAAACATAGATTTTCAAAAATCACCAAAATCACTAAAATACATATGCAAAAAAATCATATTCTGAACAATTTTCACTAATTTTTATACAAAAATTAAATTATGTTTAGTTTTATGTACATTTCTGATGTCTGTAAACAAAAGCAGATGATATTGTCACAAATAATAATTTTTAATGCACTGACGATATACCGGTAATGTAATGTGCCATTTAGCAGTGGAGACAAGGGTCTGATTAAGAACTTGTAACGATTCAAAAAAATACGGTTTTCGAAAAATAATGGCAGAATTTTTGAAGATAAACTACAACAGGGAAAGACTGGAAATGATACTAAGACTGATTTTGGAAACATGCAGCACCAACCAATGGCATGAGACCGGCAGACTGAAGCATGCACGTACTGAAGAGAACGTGATCACTGTGAATGAAATGGTAGGCTTGCTAAACCACACAGGCCAGAAACAAACATATATCGTTCAACACGCCAGATATCCAAAGAAACGGACCTAAAGTGTAGCATCGTACAGATCCTCCTTGCCTTGCCTTGCCTTCGGGGTGGGCAGGCTCTTACACCTGCCCAGCGCTGAGGCCGTATCAGTTCGGCCCAATGCGCATCCCCAAAAGTAACCACAGGTTACAAATAACGGCTATAAAGCCGTAGACGGCTGTGAAGCCGTAAATAACGGCTGTGAGGCCGTAAGTAAACGGCTATAAAGCCGTAGTCGGCTATAAAGCCGAAACCAGCACAAAAGCACTGGTAA
>Ga0056128_1005468_pt1 | contig 15978 bp, 6 predicted proteins | sample WorMetLIZISLAND2_FD_71113 | JGI IMG/M metagenome (GOLD analysis project Ga0056128, IMG submission 71113) | Marine gutless worms symbiont microbial communities from Max Planck institute for Marine Microbiology, Germany - Olavius geniculatus... ...
CCCTGCAGGAGTTAAGCCACACTGCCCTAGATAGGCAGCGGTGGGCAGCGATAGTAAGAATGGCGTCAGACACCAACGGGCATTGAGCCCACGGTTGTCGATGATGATGATGATGATGGAGGTAAACCTCAACCTGGAAAGGGGCGGCCGTAAAGGGATGATTGGCAGGTAATGCATTGCCGGTAGTGTTGTGAGTCGTGGGTAATTTACCGGTAACTAACTAACGGTAATTAACTTAAGTTACCGGTAATTTTTTTGAACAACTTACAACAACAACTTTAAACAACGGTTTATGCGAGTAAATATAACAGAAAATTAACATAAACTGGTCTTTGTGGTTAGCTTATTCTCAGTTTGGCTCATTTTGCTTGTTGATTGCTTATGAGCACTAAGAACAAGAAGCCCAGCTGTCGCTAAGGCGGGCCGACCGTAACGCCTATATCCGAAGGCTAGCGTGACTTCGAGTCACGGAAAAAGTGATTTTCCAGAGTAACTGCAATCTCGTACACGCTACGGTGACGCTGCTCTATCGAACGCTACAATCAACGTAAGAATACGATACTGCAATTCGGCGCACGTGGGTGACGGCTTTGGGCAGCAACTTTGCATTCAAAACTGCGGCCAAACCGTTGCAGATAGAGACATGTTTACTAATGACAGCCTATAGAAACTCGTCATCGCGCTGTCCAGCGGTACCATCGCCGACTTTTGATGACGTCGTACGATATAGCCACAATAAAAGCATTACAGAGAGACGGCATGACGATAGGCGGTATGCCAAAACGACTTGCGCGTCATCAATTTTATCTGTTAGATGCAGTGTATTTGCAATTTAGTGATTACTCAGGCAAACAAAAATAATTCATGTTTTTTTGGTTGCGAGTTGTCCTTAAAAAGGCATCATTAAATTAATGTTACATTGTTTAAGCAGTATAAATTAAAATGTATTTGGTAATAACATCAATCAGCATATAAATTAACGCAAAAAGCGTTAATTGCAAGCTTATTCTACTGCAGTAGATCAGTGATTACCAGAGGTGTACATGGAAGTAAACAATTCTATGGAACTGGGCGGGAATAAGAGTATTTTACAGCGAGAATGAAAATAGCTTTTACTTCATGTGTATAAAGTTCCCAGAATGACTGTAATGCAAAACAATATCAGTCGTTGAAATAAACTTCTCAGTAGAGTGTTGTAACTTGTAATAAATATTTAAATAATACTATAACTAGAAAGCAGTCATAGCCCGCAGGTATCTCCGCCAAAGCAAAGCTGTTCGCCAGGTGGCGTCACCATCCTCACTTTGCCAGCGGTTCTCTTATGCCCCTTTTAACGCAATGGTAACGAAAATTTTAAAGTGATCCAGAATCCACGATTCCTGCCGGATCACGCCCAAAATTAAATCACTGGTAGTTTATGCCATGCCCGATATGCCCTCAAAATTTCATAAAGATCCGTCCACAACTTTTCAAGTTATCTTGCTAACACACAAACAAACAGACAAACAAACAAACAGACAAACAAAAACCGGCAGAAACATTATCTCCTTGGCGGAGGTAACAATGGTACAATAATATTATCATTATTATCATAAGATTTAGTTGGCCGTGCAAAAGAAGAAATGCATTCCAATATCACGCAGTTTTAAGTACAATAATTAATCTACCGTTGTCGTCATTTTCACCGTTAGTTTTTAAGCTGCAGGCCTATGATAATAGGCGAAATGCTGATGTCAAGTAGTTGGTCTGGGGCAAACTAGCCGCCCTTGCGAACAAGGCACTTCTGCGTTGCTTCAGTGAAGCTACCACTGAGGTCTTGTAGCAGCTGTTTTTACAACACGTCAGCGATTGGCTCCACGAACTAATTTCCAGTCTCAGCACGTGACCTTTGTCTGGTCAGAAAAGCTGTCGCAGTTGGTCGGAGACCAGAGATAAATTTCTGCATTCTTCAAGACCGCCCTGTGGGAACTCACGTAATTATCTAGGGCTACCGACAGAATGTAGCCAGGCACCTTGGGCGGTAGGACAGTTGTAAAGGCGAAATGAATATCGAATGTAATTAGCAAGGTTTATCTTCAAGCTCTGTTAGTGTGCGCGTGTGCTGATTAAGCGTTTATTTCGAACCCCAATAAACTATAAAATTAAATACGCTACCGAATGCATTGAACGAGCAAAGTTCACCATCGCGACCCTTACTAGAACATTCCGCTATTTTTTCCTAATGCTGGACAACGGAAACATCGACATTTGTTGCAAATTTGTAAACATGACAAATTTTCTTTTTATGTAACAAAGTTACGGGATCTCCAGCCTAAACTCAGTCTCCTAACCTTTCGCGGTTATCAACGGTAGAGCTGCCAGTCTCAGTTCCAGTCCCAGTTCTAGCACTAATCAACCTTTGGTCCCCAGAGTAATAACTCGTTTAGATCAGGTTCCTACAATAGTGTAGCAACACAGTAAAAGTGCGGTGAGATATTTAATAATCACTTTACTGCTGATTGTAGACTAAATGCGTCAGTTAAAGAATTTTAAGAATCGCTTAACATTTGATGAAGATATGGACAACGACAAAGCGTGACAGTTTTTTTTGAGACACGGTGTAAAACGCTTAAATTCTTTAAAAGAACTAAAATCGAAATTTCCAGGCAGTTGTTTCCAAACTTCGGAAATTCTGGCGCCAAACGACTGTACAGAACTTAATAAACATCGACTAATAAATAAGCGATCACAGACAGACGGACAGACCTTAGTGAAAAGTGATTTTACAATCTTTCCTATGCTATGATAGGCCTATAGTAACGTCATTTTAACGAAACCGTTAAAACGAAAATTTCCTCAAACAGCCTTAGAAGTTACAACCTGTGAAAAAGAAATAATAAATGTTTAACAAATCTTTTTAAAAATTGGCCCAGCTCTATCGCTGACGACGGCGCTAGGAGACTGTGCGAATGTGACTGGATGGCCTAGGCGCTAGCCTTTAGCGCTGAAGCTATATATTCTGGACTTGCCAACCGAATCGCTCTACTTCGCAGTTGATTCTAGTACGTGGTTAGTCGGCTATTTTTACTGTTTAAGCTTAGCAGTATTTTACGTGTTAGTCTTTTAAAATAAATTATAGTTTGACAAATTTGCTATTAAAATAAATTAATTAATTAATCAATGAAAAGGAACGTGTTTGCCGTTTATGACTTCATTGCAACGTTCATAACCCTAACAGTGAGCATAGAGGCCTAATCGAGTCATAACCTTTCATGAAATCTTAATAAAAGTTTGGTATCTTATCTCGTTTTTTTTCTGATATTGATAGGCCATCAAGTTTCATAACTTCATCAAATATTTGCTTAATTTTAATATTATTTTACAGGCTTGCTGGATAGTTTATTTGCAATAAAGTGATCATTGAGGATGTATCACACGTCAAACGTTTCGGTGCACTACTTTGTGAGATCATATATAGTAAACGATGTCAAAAATGACATCATATAACAGTACTACGGCGATGTAGCGAAGCGATTGAGGTGTGACGTCTTTAATTTTAACTTTATTGTTAATTTGCTGGTAAATGTGTCGGTGATTTAATTCTGAAAATCGGTCAATGATGTAGTTATGACATGAATCTTGGTGGCTTAGGTTTTGGGCCAAGACTCACTCGAAATTTAAATTTGAATTAAATTTAAATTTGAGCTTAAATTTAAATTTAGACGATCGATGCTTATTCGTTAACGTGACAAATTTTCAAACTAAATTTTAGTCACAAACGCATTAGACTAATACTAACGGCAACCTATTTGGATACCTGAAATAGTTAAAACGCAAAGACATTTTATGCATTTGTACTGTTGGAGAGTTTCCTGACACTTAAATGCTGTATAATGTCTATGCTACAGTGTTACAGGTGACGAATGACCGGAAAGGCCTTTAATGTCGTCTGTAGTGGCGCGTGCGGCTTATTGTGGTGACCTGTGCTAATCTAACGCTGTTTCTGGTATACGATCACTTGCTAGTCAATAATGTAGCTAGCTACATGACAGCACGAATGACCTTGCTATAGGTTATTCGTAGTGATCGCAATATCAGTGACCACTGGGGACCTAATTTAGGCCTGCAGGTAACGATAAATTATGGGTAAGTTACACTTTTTATATTTTTGGTCTAATTTTACATGTCATAAGCAGCAGCAGAAGAAAAACATAACGATAGCAGTTGATAATAATAACTATAAAGAAAAGATCTGGTAAGTAGAGCAGGGCATTTTTACTGCGCAGTTACACATACAGGGGCGGCGGAAGTTTTTGAAAAGTGCAAAGGGTGGGAGCCAGTTCCAGTGGAATCCGGGGGCAAATCCCAATGTGGGATCTGGCAAACAATGTCTCCAAAAGTTGAATCATTTGTCGCACTTCTTCTCAGTTAAAGTTAAAGTTTTTGAACAACTCAATCCCAACGTACAACATGTTTCGGCCGAAATCAGATGCCAAAGTTGTGTGCAAACAGAGCTTAGTCTAAAAGTGCTACGGAAAAAGCCATTAGTAATCAAAGTTAACCCAAAATTTTTGAGGCCCGTGACGCCGCCCTTGCAGCACAATAATTTTGTGCAGTAGTTGGTGTAGTGAAGTGTGCAGTTGCAAAATACAAAATGTGCAATTGTCGCAACTGTTCGCCGTGTTTCGCGCGCCGTGTTATCTTTGCAACTGCACCGTTTTCGTTTGAGTCGTCTACTTTTCTTTTTCTTATTTTCTGCACAGTGTTGCGAATGAATGCTGTTATTTTTTATCTGTTCAGTACAGTATACAGTGAAGTAAAAATGAGTCTAGTATTTTTTGGTTTTGCTTTTGCAGTGCAGAACAGTAATGTATAGGGGCTACTCTACACCGGTACTATCTACAAGATCTGCTCGGATGTCGAATGGCTTTTATTGCCGACCCCCAAACTGAATTGTGGAAGTCCTTTTTACTTATTTCATGAGCTACTTAAACCTTTATTTTACACTATATGTGTCCATAATCGTACTTCATTTAAGCGTGACGACTGATAGCACCCCCGTTTGTATATCACACGTGCTTCCAGGCAGAACACGCCGTCGATCACGTCCAAGAAATAAGTACGTTTCAACACGGTTTACTGAGTATTGTGTTTGTTACACTCGCACAATACATTGTACACGGTGTTGAAACTTATACATATCTGTTCTGGACAGCAAGAGTTGATTACACTAATTTGTTAGTTCTTCTGTAGGCTTATAAGTGTTTTGAACCACTGTGTAGGCCTACTTTTCCAGGGGGTGCCCATAAGCCCTTGCTGTTATTTGCGGCAAAGCATGTACACAGTATGGGTAATTTACATGTAAGGCATTTTAATCACATTACTCACTAGCCTACATGTTGTAAAATGATTTAACCACCAACTTTCGTAATATTAAAAATATGGTAACTTTAGGCGGCTGTAACTTCATCAAATATTGACCCATTTTCAAACTTATTTCACGAAAAACGTAGCAGTACATATGCGATAAAGTGATCATTAAAGACCCGTCACGCGTCAAACCTTGCAGCATGCACTACCACGTGAACACTCGTAGACAAACCACCATCAACGTTACACGTTACCATAGCGACGCATTTTGTGTGGTGACATCTTTACTGATCACTGTATTGCCAGTTTATTGCCGGGTGGCAGTGAAAGAATCATTTTGAAAGTCCGTTAATATTTGATGCAGTTATGACAAAAATAAAATAGTAACACACTTTTTACATTAATTTGTAAAATGCAGATTAAACTTTAAAATGCATTTAAATACGTGCACATTTACACGAGATGTTTACATTAAACATGTGCACAACGAAAAACCTTCAGTTCTGACCAAAAATCCCCTATCGGGGTGTTGCCCCTGGACTGCACTGGGCATCTCAATTTTGTTGGGCTTGACTCATTTAGTATTTGCCTACTTTGTGCAGTTGGTAGTATTCGTAAAAATGCCCTGAATTATACAAGCACAAATTAATTCACGAATCTCGAGGTTAAGTTAAGAAAGACATCATCACAACTGGGCTTCAAGGGCTTGTCACCGTATACTAATAGTTATAAACATATTATCGGATATAATTTTCTAATATTGTAATTTCACACAATTTCTATGACGCTAAACTTTGACAGTGTTCGTAATTAACCAGTAACGTTCACAATTATACCGCAAGGAACAAAGTCCAAACCAGAAACAGTATAGCCAAGGCTAAAAGCAAGACCAAGACCAAGGCAAGAACGTAATTCTGAAACTAAAATGTCGCCACCAATGTTTACCTGTCACCGCATTTTATTTCATTTTGCGGCATGTAATGTACACCTGTATTAAAAATTGACTGTCTCTTGCGAAAAAATTAAAGATCGCGAGTCACAAAAACTAATCATTTTACTCTTACCCCTCTCTTCTACAAGTATTGACCGATTTTCAAAGTTCTTTCACTGGCACATTTTCTACCAAAAAAATTTGATAAAGCTGTTATAAAAGATTTCACCAGACCTTAAAAGCGTCGCTACATTACCTTGTAAAATAATAATTTTTGAAAACTGGTGGTTCTGTAGGCATGTTAGAACATTGTAATGTCTTGCTAAAATACGAACTCCAGAGACCGGTCCCCGGCGGCCCATAGGGATTAAACCATAGTTTAGTACAAACTGCAACTGTTACAACACAAACAAATTACAGTAGGCCTACTGTAAAAAGTTCCTTCAACATCAAACCGGTGTAGCGCAATTTGAGCACGACTTGGCCACGATCGACTCAACGTCATTTATCTCCGCTGTTGTGCTTTCAGTTGGTGCAAGCTTTGAAACTTATAAATTTTACAAGGTAGTGCATCGACACTTTTGAGGTGTAGTGAGATCTGTACGACGTTTGTTTGCACATACTTGCTGATTTGTCAACGATTTTCGACATTGTGAGTCAGGAAAACAATAATTACACTGAGTTTTGTTTATGGACGGATTTTCTAAATTCTTTTACTGAAACACTTGGTAGGAAACTTACAATAAACGATTTACAGGTCTCAGATAAGTTACCGGTAACTAACCGGCAACGTTTACCGGCAACTTTACTACATCTCATCAGTGTTTTGTAGTTGGCTGAATTGTTTGAGTAGCTTGTTGTATAACAGGTTTCCGCGTGGACTAAGGTCGGGAGCACATTTTTACGGCTTTTGAATTGGTGCGCTCGCAGTTTTAATTGCAGCCCCCCCCTATTACGCTCCAACTCATACTGCCGTTTGCTGTATATGCCAGTGTTACAGGTTCTTAATGAAGAATGGCCGGTGTATGTCTTTTAAACTAAATGTCATCAGTCGGTGTAGCGTGTGCAATTACCGGTAACTTATCTCGTCTGATCGACATGTCTGTGGTGTTGTGATGATCTGTGGTAATCTTACTCTGTTTTTCATATACTATTACTCGGCGACCAATATAATTAGTCTAAGTGCTTAGATGACAGCAAGTGATCTTGAACAGTGCAGAATTTCGTTAACGACAGTATAAATGTTAGTATTATTGTATTCTGATAGATGCTGTATTTTACAATATGCCATAATCCTAGAGAGAAGTTTTTAAATTGATTTTATGTAAAAAAATGATTTTATTTTGCAGACTACTGAATCACTGAGCGTGTTCAAAAGATTATATTAACAGGTATAACTATTATTTTCTATTTCTATTTATTTCTATTATTTTCTAATGACAGTTTGTGTGAATAGCTTATAAACATGGCTAAGAAGTTTTCTGGTGTGCTGGAACACGTTTTCTTTGCAACGTTTTAAGTCGGTGAGGGTCAAACTCCATTATTGACGTAGCATAAAAACCTTGTCGGCCGAAAATAGCGTCTGTTATTTTCAGTGGGGGCCCACAGTTTTCCGCGGGCGACGGAATTTCGAGCCGAGCCCGAGCCTCGAAATTTGCTTTCTTTTCGCGGAATTTTGCAGAAGTTGGAAAATAATTGATGATTAGTATGATCGTCGGCTGGATAGACTTATACTAACTATATCACGAAAAATATTAAACTAAAGTGCCTAAAACTGTGGGACCTATCAGCCATTTCAACGGACAAAACAGTAGGTCCATGCTAAATATTCTACTGTTAAGCAACTTTCGCTGCTTTTTCGATAACGAGAACTGTGCAGCAGCTTACGTAGACCTACTTACAGGCTTGGTTTGCTTTATTGCAAATTTTTTGGATGTGTGAGTAAAATAATGTTGTTGAAAATCAATGAATATTTAGTAACATTATGACAAAAATTCCGGTCGTCTATTTTTTACTCATGGTGCATAGACTTGACTTTTATCTTTTACTTTTTGTTTAAATTAAACTTCTATATAACTGTTTAATTGTTTGTTATTATGTCTGTCTGTCTGTTTGTCTTCCTTGCTGTTTGTCTTCTTGTTTGTTCCTATGTCACGTTGCCCAATAGAGTGATCGAGCAGCTAGCTCGACGTTCTATGGTAATTAGCATGCTAATTAGGAGGGCGGACGGGTTGTAATTGGAAGGCCTATTTTTTATTGCATTGTATATAGTGTAAGTATTAGTACGTTGTCCTTGTATGTATGTATGTATGTATAATGTATTATGCCAATCCAGCCACTGGCTGCCATACACAATAAACCGTATTATTAGTATTATTATAACACGTGATCAGCTCTGGGCTAAAAGCCTAGGCCTACATTTGAGACAGGGGGCGAGGTTCCAATAGGCCTTCTTGAGGCAGCTCGATGTTTGCTCGATCATGTAAACACCCTATTAGATTGGCGAATAAACGCGCACGTAGTGACGTAGCGAACACGTAGACTTACGAGCTACTTTACTTTACTTTACGAGCTTCTTTTAGACCTACGATCTCGTGGCTTTCGAACTCGAACGCTAAATAGTATTTTTCGTGATTAATCTATCAATAACTAAAGCTACCAGCACTAACGGAATAATACGGTCTTTGCTGGTGTTTATTATTCGAGTCGTTCGACGCAATACTGATTACTGTGGAACGCACTGCCATGCAGACGATATTACATCTACGACATCACTTTTAACTTTTCGGCATAAACCGAAAACATTTTTATTCCGTCGACCATACGGCGAGTGACTGCCTGGACTATTCGTGTTTTGATCTTCAAATCAAATCAAATCATTTATTTAGACAAGCAGATGCAAAAATGTTGACAAAATGAGTAATGAAAAAGCTTGAACAAGGGCACAAAGGGCTGCAAGAGCCTCTTAGTGTTTGCATGTGTTTTTCTCGTATTTTATCGTGTTGTTGCAGTGCAGTTTGCACTTATACCACGTTAATCTGTTCGTAATGATGATGATGATGATGACTGTGTTTATATATTGTAGATGCAGGTCGGAAAGGTTAGTGCATACGCGGTAACTCCGGCTTTTCTGCCCATCAACCCAGCGTAAGCTGTCGTAACTGCGTAGTGGTACGTTCTCATCGGGTCCCTGCTTGTGATGTAGTTTGTGTGCGTAGTAACGTGCAATCGTAATAATGTCGAGAAACAATGTTTTTATTACTTTTGCCTTTACGGTCTGTGTTTTAATAGTAGCCTATTCTGAATATAAATGTACAAAACATCAGTTTATACACCTTGTTAACGGCGACGTGCAATGACTGACACATCGAAAACAGCAAAAATCATAAAAAGGTGATATCACTCAACATCACATTGTCTAACTGTCAATGTGCTGTTGAATAATATCAAACTTGAAAGTAGTCCTAAATCGCGCCGAATTTTTCGCTTTCCCAAATTTTAAGGAAGCGGTGCTCCCCAAATTTGTACGCACGTTATCAGCCACACTTAGCACTACGTCACGTGACAAAGTTTCATTAAGCTACTCCATTTGGCTTAAAAGTTATAGTGGCTAATTCGCTACAATTAAGGCCAATTTTGGACCCTTATTTGAAAAAAATGTAAGGGGGCCCAGGTCCCAGGTGAGGAGAGCGCTAGCAAGACTTGGTCATTCTATGGCGCGTGTAAAAATTTGGGGGTGCAGCATCCCCTAAGGCCGAAATAATTGTCTTTCGAAAAAGTCGATTTGGTTGGGTACGATTTCACCGCTTAATCTTTGTGATTAGTGGACCAATGTTCACCGAACTTTTATCACCCAGCGCGGGGGGGGGAATCGCGGTACAAAACATCCTAGTCCGATTTCGAATATTTTCATCCTTTTCAGGGATATTCGCCGCCGAACTTCGAAGTCGTCCAAAATCGGGCCAAATTTTGCATGTTTTGGCCCCTTAAATTTTTTGGGGAAAGTTTCCCTTTAAAAAAAATTTGGATTGGCACTATAAACCTTTGCCAAGTACTGACCACTGTGCAAAATTTCGCGCCGATCGGCCGACGCATCTCGGAGATCTTATGATTGAAATAAAAAAATTTTAAAAAAACATCTGCAGTAAAACTTAAGTCCTCCCGAAAACTATCGTTTCCGGTCGGACTAATAACAACAATTTTGCTTTAATAAATCGAGGCTCAAAACTTTTTGCCCGCCCTCTGAGTTTTGCTATTTTCGATGCGTCAGTCATTGCTCATCGCCATTAACGAGTATAAAAACTGCTGCTTTTTAAACTGCTGTTTTATTAATAAGACTAGAACTTTGAAGCAGAGTCTAACGTGAGTTCGTTTGGCACTAGGCCTATATGTAAAATTGAGGGAAAATTTAGGGGGAACTCAAGTGCATTAGCATACGCAGAACGCGCAGTGTCGACTTAGGGTGTGTAAACATCACTATCTGACCGTTGTTGTTAATGGACCAAAGTTCACGGATTTTTTGTTTAATGCGGGAGGAATCGTAGCTGATAATGCCGCTTACCTCTTGTCGATATCTTTATCGGTTTCAGAAATATTTGTGGTTAAAATTAAAAGTTGCATTAAATTGCGCCAAATTTTGGACGTTATTGCCTTCTCAAATTTTAAAGGAGCGGTGACCTTAAAAGCTGTACCCACATTAACACTTTTCCCAATCGACACGTCACGTGAAGAAGTTTCATGAGGGTACTTCTTTGGCTCAAAGTTATTGCGGATAATATGCTAAATTTAAGCCAATTTTTGGCCCTATTATTGTCAAAAAAATTGTCGGAAAGACCCCCGTCTCCGGTGTGCGGTGTTCTAGGTTACTTCGCGGATTTAATCATCTGTTTTACTTCTTGTGTCAATCAGTCAAGGGGCCGGGGCCTTCTATCTACTATTGCTGTTCTTTATTGACTTAACCTGTCGCCGTTAATTCATTGCTGTGATATGACGGTGATCATACAGTGAGAGCTTGCATATTCGTACATTGTTTCGCATATAATTTTACGACGCATTTTACTTTAGATTCTCGTTATATTGTATCGTTTCTGCACTTTCTTGCACATCCCGTAATTGACTGTCGCGTGATTAAGTCTTGCCATTCGTCTTTATACTATGCACAGCAGAAATCCACTGACAGGCGGCTGTTACTTCTAAAAACGAATAACTGCGTGACTTTCGATTAACTGTGAACTAAGCCCTACAGTGTGATAACATTAACGTAAACGTAAAGTTATACTTGCTTCGAGCGCATTCCTTGGTATTAAAATGTTTTAGTACTTCAAATACCGTAAGGTTAATTAGACTTAAAACGTAGGTTAAATAACTTTAAGACTACTTTTAAATTGGTTTTAACTTAGTAATTGGGGTTGGCGTAAGATGACGCATGTTGAAAATGATATTTTATATCTACATTAAACACAAAAACTAGCAGGTTTTAGATAAAGTGACGGGCTTGATTTTTTGGAGGAGAACTTGCGCAGTACAATAAGCGTCGATGCGTTTGCAACTTTGCATTCATGATTGTACTCAAAAAGTCATCAGCGTTTATGAGTGAACTTTAAAACTTTTCTAGTTGATTAATCAGACGCAAAAGATTACGCAGACGCAAAAGTTATTACGTTATAATACAAAACGTCAGCTACCAAAGGATAGGCTAACAGTGCGTCAGCTATGCATTTCTCATTATCTGTAACCGTAATCCTGTCAAAGCTCATATAGGCAACCGGGATGCAGGATAGCACGTAGGCCCATGACGTTAATTAGTGTATATTAAAAGGTGTAGGATTTCTGGCGATATTAAAGTTTAGCAGGTAATTATAGAAAGCTACTTGGAAACCTGGATGCCTTGTCTGCCTATTCTGCCTATTCTGCCAGGCAACTTCCGTTAATAACTGAACAAACTTTATATCGTCAGTAACCAAAGTTCTTCCTGGGATACGTCTTCTCTCGGACAGCATTCACCCATCTTTATTAATTTTCTGGGTGTGGCATGGTAGTTCATAATACCCGTTTGCCCAGACAAGCCGGGTGAAAGCGTCATGGGCGACTTCACTTTGTGACTTGGACTTTTGTTAAGCCTTTCGCTGAGCCTAAACCTCGTTCTAAGTGCATACTTTAGTCAAAAAGTGAAGTAATTTCAAAAGTTTGGTCTAAGTAGGTATTGTCGGTAATCTAAGTTTATAGACTTAAACCAAAGTTTAGTTTGGTCTAAGTACATACTTTAGCGTTCCGTTTTTGCTTTGGCTTAGGGAAAGTCTAAGTCAAAAGTCTAAGTCAAAAAGGAAACTCGCCCAGTGCCATTAAAGGTCATTTATTTATATATGTTCATAAGAAATCAGTGCAAAATTAATCAGGGTAATTTTTGGCCTTATCTCTGAATGTTTCGCACCAGTGTCATTGTCGCTTTTGACCATTTTATCTTACAGGCTTTTTAACACTTCGTCAGAGATCTTTTCCGATTAGCTAACCAAATCTTACATTGTCAGAAACTAGTGTTCGCAGTAAGGATCTCTCTTTCTTCGCGTTCATGTGGTTGGCTTCAAAACACATGTACCGTGCAATATAATTGCGTAATAGTTGTTTTCATTATTCAAAGTTACTTATGTATGTGCCAGTCTAAAGCGCATTATGCCATTTTTGAAAAATTAGTGTCTAGTACAACCCGAATCTGATCTTGCACCATTTCAGAGATACAGTGATCTAAAAACCGAAAAGCGCTTACATTTTTCTTCATTTCCTCTCTTGGAATGATTTTAAAAAAATTTTTATTGATCTTTGCCTATACAAAAACTGAGCTTATTCTTGAATCGCTCGTCAGTAAAGATCTTGTGGCGCTAGCAGGTGTCAGTTTGACAGAGCACGTGAATAAGGGACAGACAGACAGACAGGCCGAAAGACATCAGCGCTAGCTAGTACAACGCTTGCATAGGCCTAGTCTACTATGCTGACGCGCTGTAAAAATGCTAACCGGTTTGTTAATATTTCGTATTTCCTTATCATCTAGAGGCATGATGCTACTCGGGTAGACAGGAACTCGGGTACATCAGTGAGTGTTCGTTCGTCGGACGGACGAACACATCTCGACAGTCATCGCACAAGACGAGGAGGCAAGATGAGCCGGGGGCAAAACGAGCCAGTGGCATGACAAGCCGGGGGCAAAACGAACCGGGGGCAAGACGAACCGGGGACATGACAAGCCAAGGGCAAAACGAGCCAGTGGCATGACGAGCCGGGGGCAAGACGAACCGAGGTCGACATCACACGCAGTCAGTTGCCAAGCCGCCAGGGCGCCCAGTTGTTGTAAGGGTGGCATTAAACAAGGTAGTATAGCGACGCGTCAAAGGCGTATATGGTGGTATCTTTCTGACCTATACTGCTGCTGTACAACCTAGATTATTATTATTTGTAGTGATTACTTGGTTGTGAATTTACTGCTAAAAACTTGTGTGCCTGCAGTGAAAAATATGGAAACCGATGATGATTTTCGGACATAGTTTTTGGCTTATTTTGGACCACTTGGCTTAAACAAAACACAAAATGTGTTGTATTTTACTTGTATCAAATATGCCGTACGCAAAGGAAGAAGAGTCCACCGTACATTTTGTTAACAAATTTAAGCATACTTTTATGATTTTTGGCACAATTCATCGTGATACTCCATTTCACGAAAATAATAAAAAAGGCAAAAAATGTCTAGAACTTGGCAGGCGTCTGCAGGAGTACGTTGACAAAACTGGAGGACGCTTTAGACATTTTTATGACTAGCATTTTTATAATGCGGTACTGTTTAACATTTTAAACAGGTTTCTAGTTCTAGAGCATCTGTTTTTCTAGCTATCTTTATGATATCTTGGTGATTAATGTGTTATTTATAAAATTTGCAGAACAGACGACCAAATGGAAACAAGTTCTGCAGGTATAGGATAAATAAACGAATACCATTTAGTATGACTAACAGTGTTGACGGCATGGCTGTAAAATGGCCTAAAAATTTTAATGGCTTTAACAGAGATAATGAGGAAAAACTGTAAATCCGTTAATTCGATCAGCGATAAATACTTTATTGTATATTTATTTAATTACAACGTTTACTGTCTAAGTCGTCGACGTTTCGACGACTGCTGCTACCTTTATCGGAACGATGTTCGTTCGACGTGTGACCTTGAGGAACAAATTGTCATAAATGTGTGGAAGTTGATAAAACTTCTCGTTTTTGTTCATCGACTTGTCTTGTTCTTTTGTTATGTCTTTTCTGATCCACCGGTGCATCTTGCTGCTTTTTCTGTGATCACATTGGCGTGGCTTCAGTCTATGATGTGGTTCAGAGAGATGGTGTGATCCGTGGTACTTCACGCGTTGGCCCGTACATCACGTTGTTGTAAAATTTATTGTCCCTGTTCCTGGAACTGTACTCCGAATGCTTTAACTATGTCAGTTTCGTCGCAGTTCAACCAAGTCATAGATATGTCACGTCAAGGTGATTGACAGAGAGAGCAACATAATGGATCGGTTCACCAGGAAAGCGATACACACAAAAAGAGCAAGACAAGTCGATAAACCGAGACAAGGGGTCTTACTACCAACTTTCGCTTACTAATTTCTTTGTATCTATGACAATCTGTTTCTCGTGGTGACATTTAGCGGCGAACACAAACCTTCCCGAAGCCGGCAGCAGCGATTACCGAAACGTTAACAACTTGACCAATAAACCTGTTAATTGGTAAATTGATATAGCGTACTGCAGTATAAAGCAGTTTTTTCTAGTTACCTGATAGTTTCGCATCATTTTTTAATGCTTAGTAAAAAAATTCAAAATTTGGTTTGCATACGTTAAGTTATTGTTAATTTTTTGGGAGGACTTGATAAACACACCATTTTGATAGCCTAATACTATACAGCTACGTCAACACTGTGCGTTGATATGGTGTAATAATGTTGGTAGTAAATTTTTCACGTTTTACTGCAATGAAGTGTCACGATGATCCGTGACAAAAGTAATAAAAACATTATATTTAAATTAGTTAACGCTATGTACAGAACATTTTCGGATGTGATGTGAATTGGCGAAAAATTGTCAGCAACTTAAGACTGCAGTTTAAGTAGCTGGAGTATAATATCCAAAATTACGCTAATCGAACACTTCTTGTTCAGATCATGGCGTAGGATAGAGTGTGTTTAAAAGAATGCATCTGCATGCTAGTTGTGTCTGTGTATCCAGTATATCAGCAGGATATGTCGGACGACGTTTTGCTGTTGTCCAGTCCATTGTCCCAGGTCAACTGTGTTGTGACTACAATAACTACACTCAGCCATGAGGTTACTAGACCCATGGCCGCCACCACGAACAGTAACGCACTTGAAGAAGACGTGAGCGTCGATCGCAATGAATCGTTGCCCTATCCGCTGCGGGTGACCGGGGCGTCTATCGGAGCTGTGTGTCTTCTGGCTGGAGTAATCGGAAACCTACTTGTACTGCTATCAGTCGAACGAAAATCGTTCCGAAAAAGGCAGCAGCGGTCGCCGAAACGTCGACAACTTACACAGTGAGCGTTGTAATTAGACAAATTTACTATAGCTTATTTGTCGCTGGTAGAGGTTATGAATTTACAGTTTTTTCCTCAATTCCTGCTTGTACTGCTGTCCGTCTGGCGCTACAG
>Ga0056128_1005469_pt1 | contig 15977 bp, 11 predicted proteins | sample WorMetLIZISLAND2_FD_71113 | JGI IMG/M metagenome (GOLD analysis project Ga0056128, IMG submission 71113) | Marine gutless worms symbiont microbial communities from Max Planck institute for Marine Microbiology, Germany - Olavius geniculatus... ...
AAAAACATCGATAAATTCCATCTATCTTAATCTGTGAGCTCCAACAGCCGGTCTATTCCAAGGGTCATGCAGCAGTGTGTTTACCAGATGAAGTTTAGGAATGTTTGTGAAGTCAAGAAGTGACTGGTACAGCCTGGATTGGTCGGGAGCAGAACTTTATCGATACTGCTGTCAACGAATGGAGAAAGCATCTCCTTGCCTGTATTCATATAGTAAGCCAACACTGCAAGCAATTTTACTACAGGCAGTTGAAAAATGGACAACTGGATGAAATGGCGGCCATAGTGTCAGAAATGTGAACAAAATGTGTTTTTATGCATTATGTTAATTAAGCAACCATATTGCACTGGATAAAAAAAGTGATATTTTTGGATAAAAAAAGTGATATTTCGCTGGTTGTATTTTCCTCAGGTAGTGCAGAAACAAACGTTGGGTGAGGTGGGAAACTAAATGGTCGTTTGATGGCAAGTCCTGTCGGGAATTTTTGTGCCAAAAATTATCAAAATCTGATCATTGGTTTTCACGTTACAGTCGAAAATGTTGGGGATGTTTTTTTTGGGACACAGTGTAGAACTGGTCGAATGACTGAGGTATAGTAGTATAACAAATGACCGTTGGATAGTCCTGCTCTTTTTAAACGAGCGAAGTTTCGACGACGCGATGTCCATGGGGTTCATCGTTTAGATATGACTTGCTTTGCAGAGATCAACCAGAACGTGCCGCTGACCAAGTTTGACAAATTTCACCGCAACGTCAATCTGCTCAAGTTCCAGAAGCCCATGCAGCTTCCAGTTAGTAGTGCATTATTTTGCTGCGTATCAAAAAACTGGCATTTCGCCATATATTCGACAGTTTTCAAAATTATTTCACAGACACATTCATCTATAGGCCTATATGTTTTGTAGCCCAAATAATAGTGAAGACAGTTCACTAACCCAACTTCTTTTTTGCGAGTGCAGTTGATAGAAAATTAACTAGGCCTATTCTGAAGTTTATCGGCTTAATACACGTCAATTTTGACATGATCATTACGACAATTAAACATAATTGCATTTCTTCCGTGATTCATGTTAATTATAGTAACTTATCTTGGTGTCATTGGTATTAGCCAGTTTAGCCCTCATAGAACGCGCTCGTTTCAAGTTTCAATTTCATTGCAAGGCGGTTTTTAATTAGGAGCCTATGCATTCTGCAGAGCGAGAATGCTAGATACAAAAATGCAAGGTTGTGACAACAGCGGCCTATTATCCGTCGACTGCAAACCGGCGACTTCTTGTATAGACTGCTGTCGCTATGCGGCCGTTCTAATAGGCCATATTACGTGTCTTCAGGTCTGCCTGTCGCTCGGTCCCGTATGGGCTCGTAACTCGAAATTCGCAAACGAAAAAGCATGAAAATCCCAAATAAGTGTGTATGTTCTCTAGAACATGAGTAACCAGTAGGCATAGGCCTATGCATGTTTTCTTCCCGAAAACGACGCATATCTGCGTCAATGTTTACAAGACAGGCCAGGCACGTACACCAGGAAGCTGATGCTGCATAATCCGCAGTGTAGCTTAAAGCATTTATTTAAAATCCTTGGCACGTAAGCATCAGTTACACTCAAATGTAAGTAAGTAAGTAAATACAATATTTAGAGTGCACAAAGTCAGCCATTGGCCGAATCTGAGGCATTTGACTGAGCAGCTGGGGGGGGGGAGCTGTAGCCCTGCTGAAAGCATTGATGTTTTAACACGTACTGTACAGAGTTGAGTGATGTATCCTGTTTAAAGAATCCCTACATGTAGGCCCCTAAATGTAAAAGTGGACTTTCAGTATTATCGACGTAAGAGCTAACAGCAGTAGGTGAGCGGCTGCATAAAATGTTGCCACCTGGCCGACACAGTTCTATAGTTTGTACTGTGGAAAAATGAACATTGTGTTGCAGGATTTCAAAGGACTGTCTATTGACAAGCTGGAGAGATACTTTCTGGTACTGGCTGCGCTAGATGAGAATTTGGCTGAATACAAAGACATAAAAAGTGACCTGGAACAGGTAAAAACACGGACCTACAAGGATTGATCAATAATTAAGGAGAATCAATGTATTAGACTGTAATTTTTTCACAATCTGTATGTCAGTAAAAAGTGTATGTTCTATGAACAGCTATGGGTTTGTTGCGGATATGACGTCATTGTAATTTATGACGTCACTGCAAGTTAAACAGAAACGATATGGAGTGCTAACGCGAACAGCGTAGAATTAGGCTTGTTGTTGCATGACAATTCTCCAGTCTGCAGCCGAACTTAGCAATGTGGTGCCCTGAGGCATCTGATTTTCTGAAAGCCCTAACAAATACGTTTATGAATTTCTTATTTGCATCCACGAATGTCGGTCGATAGCCTAAATCTGTGCTAGCCGTAATAACAGCGCTTGAGCTAATAATGATGCCAGGTTAAGATTTGATGTTACCAGCAAAATTGTATCGAAAAGTTAACAGTTTATGACATCTGTTGTGTTGGTGAAAGGATTAGCAACATTCTTGATTTGTTACACGAAGGTCCTCAATGTGCCGGGGCCCGAGAGCGAGCCCCACGCGCCCTGCCGTAAATCAGTCCAGACCACAAGTCTATGATTGCTCAACAAACTGTTGGCGACTATGGCTTCATACAATAAGATCACCATGGACACAGTAACGACCAAACCCCCAGGAACTATCATCGATTTCAATATCTGAAATTTAATCTTAATGTTGACCGCTATGTTTGCGCTGATGCTGCAGACCATTTCTATTTAACGGTCTGACAACCTTAATTACAAAAATGACATACCGGGTAACAAACTCATGCGTTCGTGGAAAATGTACCATTTTATTGATATGCAAACTGTGAAAAAAAATTAAAGTTTAAATCATTGATTCTCATTACCTATTGATCAACCCTCATATATGTGTGGTTAAAGCATGATTAAAACTTTTGAGACATTTGATACTGACGTGTGGTCGAATGGCTACAGCAATAATGATGTCTTACACATTAATTCAAATGTCAAACTCTTCCCCACTGTTCAGCACAACATTGATCATAATATTATCTCACTGACAGTTATATCAGCTTTTAGCCAATTTTGAGCACGCAGGTTTTGTGTGAAGGATTGGGTGCTTCCGAGTTAGTTGTGTGCAACAAATAAATTGAAGTAATAGTTCTTAGCGTAACTCTGGTCGTAAATTGTCAGATATATGAAATCGTCATGGGTATTAACTTGCTTGACGAAACGGACGACGTCACCGGTACCGGTCTGTCATTGACCAGTATGTCAAAAGGTCGCAGTTCTCGTGGTTCAAAACGAATATCATCTCTACATGGTCGTACTACTTCCACTGCGCAGGTTTGGCTCTTAACACTACCTATATAAAGTAATGGCTACACACAGTGGTTAAAAAGGCAGTGTCTTGCGGGGTATGGGGCTCAGGATGGGGTTCCCAACCCAAGGCGCCAAGAAAGAAATGCAGCAGGCGTCGAGGGGGTGGACTAGACAGACAGAGAGAGTATTCCCAGGCCACCGAGTACGGGATCTAAGACAGCATCGTGATCTCCCTCTGCAGACTACGGCCAAAAATGAATTTAGTGCATTTTTATCTGCCATACATGATAGAACCCTTCTGCTGGGAGGAAAATTCAATCTGATAATTGACTATTCTGGCACTAATAAACCTACAAAGAGCTACAATTTTATGAATCAGCTGAACTTCACAAAACACGCAACATAATAAAGCTGCATATCTGTCTACAATCAAAATATCATGATTTTTGACGTCATTGAGCGTCACCGACACAACACTGGATAGGCGAGGCTCAGATTCTAGCAGGGGGCTAAACTGAAGCAAAAAGATGACTTAAGAATGACTTAAATTCAGCATCACCAACTTGTGACTTGTTCAAGCTTGACTTGCCTGAAGCAATTAATTATGCATGCTATTACTGAGTTCTGTTTGGTTTGACTTACAAGGTTAACTACTGACAGATGAAATTGTTACAGTATCATTAAAGTATAAAAACGGCTAAAATCTAATTAATGGCACATCACTGCTGAACAACTGTTCTGTACAAAAGAACCATTTGTCTGGGAAAAGTCAGGGAAAAATATTGTCAGACAGAATAAACTGCTTATTGCCAACTTCATATCTGAGACAACACCATCCAGTGTTCAGTAGCATATCAATAAGAATGTAAAGTTCTTGATGGAGCATTTTTGTCACGTTGTGCTGTTATTGTTTCAGCGAAGTGTGTGTGCTACTGACATAGGGGCGAACGTCGTCAATACCGACCAAGCAAGCACAACAGAAGTAAACGCAGCACGTTCAACAGCTTTGCATTTGCAGTGTCTTCATATTCGCCTCAGCACTGGTGGTGGACTATCAGAGTTTTGAAAAATCAGTGGCATCGTTGGTAAAGTTCAGTTGGGGAGTGGGGCAAAAAATTGTGATTTTTTTTCGACATCTATCTGCAAATTTCCGACATATGAGGTTATGTGTGCACAAAATTTCAAGATTGCCCCCAAAATCTACAAAGTGGGAGATATGAAAATAAAATTTTCCAACAGGCTAAAATTCAGGGGGGGGGCATTGCCGTCTGCCACGACACCACTGTGAAAAATGAATTGTATGTTTTACTGTTGTTTTGAAACAGTAAAAAACAAATGTACATAACGCAGCATATAATATGCCGATGAAAAGTGAAAAACCACTGGGATACTTTATACACTATACATACAATACATGAACCTAATTATCGTACCCAGTTCTGACTCAACACAAACAGCTAACAATTTATGTCCTTAACTCCTTATTGTCAGTTACTAGTTACTAGGTTCACTATAGGTAATGTCCGCAGCACTACAGAAACCACAGGACAGGCAAACGTAGTGTCAGTGGCCACATGTGTCAAACGTTCACATGTTACACTCAGAACTGGATGTAAGGTGGGTGCTCAGGCTCTGGAATTTCTCCGGCTAAGGGCTCGTAGAAGTTGTATCTTCGGAACTGCAGCAGGTAGTACCAGGCTCTCTCTTCAAGCGGCATCGGGTCATGCACTCCCAAGCTAGCCAGGTCCGGTAGGTACGCAATTTCGTCGCTGACGCATTCCTACAGACCCACACACACACAGTGTGCATACTGTTCCACGTATGTTGACCTGCAATGACCCAAGTCACCGTTTTAAAACTCAAGAGTCAGGACACAAATTATTACGACTCTTACCGTCTGTGCCTTATCAACAAATCAAGTTTATTTTAAAACACAGCAGCACAAATGCCAGACTGAATGAGGAGTTCACGGTTAAACCAGTGACATTAAAAAATGCAAATAAGTCAAAGTCAGAATTACGTGGTTGCTAATGCAGGTAAGACTATAAAACAGTAACTGATAACTAAGAGCAAAATTAATAGATGACTTGCAAAAGCCAGAGGTTCATTTGGGGAAAAGGAGAAGTCTGAGATGTCCTTTTTAAACAGTCACCAGTTTGACTTGGACTAAAGCAAGCCACAAAAACATCTACTGACTTTCAGAATTATATCGCTGGCACACTAGGCAATAAATATATTGGAAAAATGATCATAAAATATAATAGCCTTCAAAAGTGGCATTTAGTTAGTTACCCCACTACTGCAAACTAGCTACACAGTGAAAGAACTTGGTGGCATAGATCTTACAAGACAGGTCTGTGGTGACAAAGCAAGCAGCCAAGCAAGCATTCTTGTTTATCATTACGACAAGTGCTATTGTGGAAGATGAGACACGAATACCACTTATATGTTGCAATAGAATCATACATCCACCATCGCTATCATTTCACAAACTGAACCGGCTTGCTGCTGCTGCTACTCAGGGTGATTCAAAATAAACCAGTACATTTCAATTTTTATTCTTTATTCCATACACATCAAACACATGAGGAAAGCTAACATGATGACAGTATATACACTGTGGTCCATAAAAAACATGCCACTTCTATTTTTTTATAGCTCTGTGCAGCTCTGGCCAATTTTGATAATTTTTGGCGTGCAACATCAGGAAGAAACTCGACGCAAATGACTATACTTTTGGCCACCTCACTTTAATACTACCTTGTGGTTGTTAAGCCTGCTGTTTGCGAGTGGTGTCAACATTTGCCACTTGCATTTGCACTGCATGAGGACATTTTGAGCGCATGCTGTAATAAAGAGGATGTAATGTGGCACGTGTGACTTTGAAATTCAGTAGTTGCCAATCGTGTTTGTTGCTTTTTAGTTAATCGTTTCTTAGCTGACACATGCACTATCCAGTATGAATTCATTGTTGCATTTCAAAAGATAGTGTAGCGACAGTATTAAAGTGAAGTGGTTAAAACTATTGTTATTTGCGTCAAGTTCTTTCCTGATGTCGCATGCCAAAAATTATTAAAATCAGCCAGTGTTTCATGACACTATTCAAAAAAAGTGGCACGCTTTTTTTATGGACTGCGGTATCTACAGGTAGTCAAAAAAGTGTTCAGCATGACTAGAGACTACTTCACTGCAGTGATCGAAGCTAATCATTTCTGTAACCATGATGAGGTAAGTATCTATGTAAAACATGAATGTTCCACAGTTTATGCACCATCCTCTGCTAAAGAGTTTTGGATAACTAGCCAATTTTTCTAGAATTTATCCAGGTTCGGACTACAGCAAGACTTTATATGCAGATGCCATTCTTGTCAGCTGACACACAGTTTTGAAGCATTGAAATGCAGTGATGCAATAAAAAGACATATTTATTACAAATTGTTGTTAACTTCTATGTATAGAAAAGTGACAGAAGCACACATACTCTGGCAAGCATATCCATGCTCATGTCTGGATAGAAAGAAAGTCTGTGTATGATCTTCACCTTGAGCCTAAAATCATCACATCACAGCAGCAATAATCAAAGCATCTTATTACAATCCGCTACATCCTGCTTATCAGCATACTTCCTCCTGAAGAAGACAACATCCTGATGCACTTGGAGCAAATGCACTAACCTGCTTTTTCAGCCTTCAAAGGGGAAGCTGGTGTATAGGCTGCTCTGTTAAGTTGCCACTGAATGCATTTTTCAGGCCCAGAATGACCCCCAAACCAATAGTGACTAAGACTTCACCCCTGACCTAATCAAAGAAGCTCACAGCTTATAGAAAAGGGCCCTAGAAAAAGAAACGAGCCATGTAGGGACAGAAAAGGTGATAGGAAAAGGGTGAGAGGGAGAAAGGAACGGGGAAAACTTGCTTCAGTGGCTCAGTCAAGGGGGAATAGATGCCCCTCACCGATTGCATAATCTTCTGACATCTAGTTCAGCTTTCAGTTGCTGACACTGATCTGTGGGCCAATCCACCCTTACCATTACAATTATTACAATCATCACAATCATCATTACAATTTTTGTTTTTTGTCCAATTTATTTAAACAGCACTAAACTAGCAATGCTATTTTACTGCACTCTGTAACGCCTAAGTGATTTGTCCTTAGCATATAAACGTTATCCTTCTTAAAAGATATCATGAAAAAACGTGTTTCAGCTATAAGTTTAGTTACTTTGACCACAGCCACAACACTGTCACACACAAACAGACAGACCACTATAAAACATAAACCTCCTTGGCACAATTAATGAAAAAAATAGTTAGGGCAGAGTGACATACAGAAAAAGCGGATTGATAAAGGTTGTCTGGATTCTGTCATATCGCATGCATCGGTAGAAATAGTCGATCAAGTCATACAAATAGTATGCCTTTGGCCTGCACACAGACACGACAGACAAGTTCATAGAGATCTTGGATGAATGCAAAATATTTTACTGTCGCAGCTACTTAGGCATTTTTACGTACAACACTGCGATTTAATTTACATATCAAAATACCTACTGGCAGTGCAGCATCTCATGTAAAAAACCTGTCATGTTTTGCTCTTTGCTTGCAGTGCATAGTTCATCACAAGGTAAGTGCATCACATAGGTGGGGCGATAAACTGCCAACATCAGTTTCAGTCTGTTGCTCACATTATTAATTGTTTCACTTTTCTACTCCCAAAATCCCAGAACTGGTATGCTGCCAATCCAAGGATTCAAAGCACCTGCCATATGGGGTGTTTACACGATCCAGCAAACTTCCAGCAAATGTGTTCAAAATACACGTGCTAATGCTGGACATTTGCTGGATCGTGTAAACACCATAATACTGATGCTGTCACAGTGACAATTTATAAACATACCAATCTAAAAATATACAGCTGACAAACTACAAGTATATGTTCTCACTTGTTATTTCTACAGGGCTCATGACTCAAGAATGACATTTTTCATAAGGAAATTCACAAATGTAAATAGTCTGTAACTAGAAAGCAGTCATAGCCCGCAGGTACCTCCGCCAAGGCAATGTTGTTCGCCAGGTGGCGTCACCATCTTCGCTTTGCCAGCAGTTCCCTTATGCCCCCTTTAACGCAATGGTAACGAAAATTTCTAAGTGATCCAGAATCCAGGATTCCTTCCGGATCACGCCCAAAATTGAATCACTGGTAGTTTGTGCCATTCCCGACATACCCTCAAAATTTCAGAAAGATCCGTCCATAACTTTTCGAGTTATCTTGCCGACTCACAGACAGACAAACAGACAAACATACAAACAAAAACTGGCAAAAACATTACCTCCTTGGCGGAGGTAAAAAGCACAGCACAGCATTAATGCGTTAATTAACACATTAATGCATTAGTAAATTGACGTGCATTAAAAAAATTAACACATGTAAAAAAATTAACTCACGTAAATTCATGTTAATTTACTAAATTCCATGAAGCAAAAGTTCCAATATTCTGTTAAACTGCAGTTATTTGACAATCGAATGAATTCAAGTAACTAAACTGTAGCTGTGGTTCCATCAATACTGTAAATAAAAAATTATTTTGACGACAGGCTAATAGATTTCTATGCTAGCTAAGATGGCAGTTGTTGTTGATTATATGTTTAAAATGTGTTTCTAACTTTTTATATTCTACAGGTGGGGCCCCCAATTGTCGTGGGGCCCGGGGTAACTTACCCCCTACTCTCCCTCTCGACGGGCCTGGGTGCATTAATGACGCATTAATTAATGCACTAAAAAATTAACGCAGTGCGTTAATGCATTAAAAAAATTAACGCTTCAACAGCTCTAGTAAAAAGCCAAGTTACAGTCCCACAACAGTCCAGTAGCTGATCACTGGACGATGACAAATTTAAAGTAAAAACCGAAAATCAACAAATATCATTATATTTACACTAAACTGCAGAAATAAATATAACCATCTGAACAACTTACACATCTGCTGTTTACTACATTCAGTGTCAAGGATGAATTGGCAAGCAGCAAACCTACCCATAGAACTCGTACGTTTGACCACAAGCTGATGGATCCAGAACGGCACTGGCAATGCCTCTTGCCACATCAGCGCACTGCGTAGACACATCAAACCAGCAGCCGTGTGATACTGCTGTAATGCAATGGCAGCGGAACTGGGAGGAGGGCTAGGGGGCCATAGACCCACCTGCCAAAAGTTATCAATTTTGGCCCTTCACTTTTCACCCAGGATATTCCTTGGTACCAGTCCTTTAAACATTACTGGTGGACATACTGGGTTTAACTGGTTAGCGTTCATTGGTTAAGTCGGAAAAAAACGACAACAGATGTTTGTTTCACTTTGCCACATCCACTCTCTTTCCCCATGCATTTAATGTGTGATTTCTGCACCTTTTTTCTGTAAATTCAGTGCCACAGAACAAAGCATAATACAAAGAAAAAATAGGAAATAGCAGAGACATCAAGGTCGAAAAAATGCTTCTTTCGATGCCCCTCCTTCAGCAGGGAAGAGAACACTCACTCCACCTCCCTTGGTGTCAAAGCGATTTTCCCACATTCTACCCCCCTGTGCCTCTTGCCACATCAGCGCACTGCGTAGACACATCAAACCAGCAGCCGTGTGATACTGCTGTAATGCAATGGCAGCGGAACTGGGAGGAGGGCTCCCACTTTAAAACAGCTTACAGATGGAAACACAACAAAAAAAGACCAGAAATATAAGGTGGGGAAAATAGTACAACACCATGAAAGTACAGCACAAAAGTCAGAGAGCAAAACTGTCTACTCTAATGTGTAGCAGTATTGACCTATCAGTACACTGTCAAACATGGAAATGACTACAGCATGGCGGTAATTTGCAATCAGCTACTTGCTATACATACATAGACAGGTCTCCTGATGGTCTCCAGGCCCCTCTTATACAAAGGCATCATACTCCAAAATCGCCTCTCTAAAAAAGAACAATGTGCACAATAAAATGTTAGCATTTTTTCTAAGTAACACAGTGTTCAGCTATCCTGTCCAATTCTTAAGAAATGTACACTACATTTACTGACACTATACTACAGGCTTAGTTAGTGCTGGCACAGTGGTGCTACAGAGTTGAGAGGCTCCCCTTCCCTCAAATACAACCGCGAAGCCCTGTGGCAAGTGCAGTAGTGTGAGCCTATAATGGGGGTTTGGGAGTCGGCACAGATTTAATACGAGCCGGATCTCTATCACAAGGCTGACCATGTATGATGCTGTTAATGACATTATACATTTTAAATAAACAGCTTTGACAATGCACAAGACTGTCAGAAGTAAGTCATGGCCTATACTGTTTTTGAAAAATGTAAAGTTTTATAGCATACACAATAACACATGCTGTATACAGAAAAAGTTTAATATAGCAAGACAACACTGTTTCAGTGCAAGCTGGGTATCTAATAGAGCCAATCTCTATTACAAGCTGGAGGTTCTAGGACACTTTAGCCTTTATACAAAGTAAGACCACAGCAAACAAGTTGTTACAAGAGTGAAACAGTGGACTAATATCCAACATACGCCAGCTGCCATAGTAGCTTAGAAAGTGATCCTCCTCTCCCCAGACATCAGCACACCGAATGATGGTCGCATCGGGAAATTCCTCTTGAACAGCCAGTTCAGAGTAGTACTGAAGCAACAAACAGTTCATACGCAAAAAAACTAAAATAATTAAGCACATCAAAAATGGAATTATTGATAAGGCCACAGCAGAACCTAGATCAACCACCATTTTGCTTATTATTCTGTACTGTGTAAGTAAGTAAGTAAGATTATTTAGAAGGCGCAATTTAACAATAACCACAATGCGCCACGCTCTCAATGCCCGAACTATCATTGAATCAAACACATGAAAAAACCAGCAAAAAGTGGAACATGGAAGATAATACTATGTGACACTGACATCATTTTCAAATAAATGCACAATAAAAAACACAAAACTGTCACCACATAAATATCAGACTATTTCAGAACTACAGAAAATTGTGAGTGGTACTGCAGAGGACAGAATTCACTAATGATATATTGTAGAGACACATCGATAAGGCATTAGAGGATTATCACTCAGCTAATTATCAGCCAATTGCTGATTTATTGCACAGAGTTACAAAATGCTTTTGACTAATGATGAAACCTTGAAAGTGAAACCTGTAAGGACTTGAGACGTGAAATCATACAATCAGTTGCATTTATTTGACTGAACATTGCTTCCTGTCAATAACAACTTGCAGCCTAGTAATTATGTAGTAAACCTTGCATGTTTTTAGCAGAATTCTTGCTGAACGAGGCACTTTAGTACATTACCAGCAAAAATGTACAAAACTGGCCAATTAGCTGATGCTGATATTAAGTAAACTGACAAAAGGCAATACCAGTGATTGGCAAATTAGCTGAGTATTAGCCACTAACTGGTACACACACCTATAATTGCAAGTGAATTTTACAGCAGCAAAACAGCTGACAGACCTTTGCCTTCAAGTACTTTGATCCTCCCTTCACATATTTTGATGGCGGATGTGGCTGCGCATTCAGATGTGACATGTGAATGAACTTTTCAACACCGCTCTCTCGAGAAATGCGTGCCAAACGCTGAGCTCCTTCAAGATTCACTCCATCAAATGTGAAGTTCCTGTATTACAAGCATGTGCACGGAAATACGAATTACACTCCACACATCATCACCTCCTGCCTGATTTACACATACAATGAGTAAATCAGTAAAATACAAATACAAGTAAAATGCAAATAAACAAAAGTATGCAACTCATAAACCGGTGTGACACAACACAATAAACAGAAATGCACGTGGGCTATAAATTTATCGGCACGAGAAAATCAACGACATCAAAATATGCCACAATTTTAGCCACGAAGTGCAAGACAACATAGGAAAGATCTGGTTAGACAAACACTTGGCAGATTTATATATGCTGAGAAAAGTGCACCAAACTTAACAGTAAATGCTTAAAGAAAACCAAAATAAAATCTAACAATATTAGCCCCATTTCTCCACAGTTGCTGTGCACAGCGTGCAGGTTAGCTAGGCCTGTCCCCAAAATGTAATGGCCCAGATGGCTGCTCTTCCTATCATCCAACCAAGGCACTGAACAAGAAATCTGAGCTAATGCTCATGAGATGTGCGAGAGCTTATGGCTTGATCTCGACTGCATAACGAGTTGTATGGCGCCACCTTGTGAACGCTGTAGAATTATGCTTATGCAGGGTCTATAAGTCAGGCTTGCGTTTGCCCTCTTTCTCCCCTTGTTCGGGAGACCCCCCTCACCAAGCAACATGAAATTTTGTCACGAAATACTAGAAACATATGATTGATGGAAACCCGAAGTCTCTATCTCACCTGGTCTTGAAACGGTACCGGGCTGTGACGGACGGATGGACAGACAGATGGACAGACAGAATTACCATATAGCTAATATGTGCTATAGCTAGCAATGCTAGTCTCATGCATAAAAACGATTGTTTGTGACTATAAACTGGTAACACTATGATGTCTTTGTTAAATGGTCAACTATGAAACAAAAGCTGCAGGCTAATACAAATATTACCAAATGGCGCTACAAAGTCAACGTGTTTGTTACTATTACTAAGTCCTGATGACATACCTAGTCTCGTAGTCTCGACCGACAAGGTTGATGACAACATTTGAGTATTTCACGCTCTTTCTGATCGACTCCTCGTCACGCAAATGATATGGCTAAAGCAACAAACATCAAGTATTCCAATCAATTCAGATAACACAGGATCTACACAAATACCTATAAGTTATTTTCTGTTATAATACACAACTGGTGCATATGCATTTTCCCCTGTACCTTTATTATCGGTATAAGCTTGCAGTGCTATAACATGCATGTTTACTCTTGAGTAATCTGTGAATAGACAATGGAAAAAAAGCACTATAAATAGCAACTGCTTAATACCAAAAACATATTGTCAAAGGCAACGTTTACTGCTACATGCTACAAGTCAATATTCTATTGCATATTTGCTACAGTGTAAAATATTACCAGAAACAGTATCTGTCCAACTTCTCCAGAAACCTTCAGCTCCCTTGTAAAATATGCATCGCCCCGGTATGGAATAATGAGCTGAGATCCCATTCGAGCTACATAAATAACGGAAAACATGATTACACCAGAAGCATTAACATTAGTAATGACTGAAATATATAATGATGAACTTCTCTCAAAAACTAACAAACAACTATAATCGTTACTCTTCGTTAAAATATTCAATAAAATTCGATGAACCACATTTCACATCAGTCGTTTTTAATGGCCAGTTAATGAGTCATGTATGAAAACATAATGAACATACACACCTAGCCGACTGACGACATAGGTACCCAGGAACCCTGTGGCACCAAATACTGTTGCAACAACGCCGCTGAACGAGGCGGAGCCACCCGTACCACGTCTGTAAGCTGTGATGTTGTCATGCTGTCCATGCACGACCTCCTGGAAATCACGCTTCACCAACACCGTTACACTTGCCGCCTTCGACAAATTAGCTAACAGAAAACATGCACGCACACATCAATTATTAGTCAGTAACAGAGACAGAGGGATGGAACAATTTATTAACTGTGGCACCAAGTTACAACATAATGATCATTTTTCAGTACACGAGAAACATGAAGAAGTTCATCTCTTGATATATAATCCTCTATAAGATCGGTTATGTGTTTTCCGCAATTTCCAATGACAGTGCCATTTGAAAGCATTGGCCATATATATGAAGTGTGCATCAGTGTGCACCTAAGCGGCATTAGTCCGTGTGCACGGCCGGCCGTGTCTTTACTATAGACAGTTTCATTTCCAACTCCCACTGACAGAGCTATACAGAGGGCTCTGATACAGACTTGAGTTGGGAAGCGCATGTAAACACTATTTGTGCGAAAGTTGCTCCACGGCTGTATTACCTTAAACAGTTGAGACGCGCTGGGTTATCTTCGAATGATCTATCGTATTTCTATCTCATGGTAATCAGACCTGTCCTAGAATATGGATGTGCAACTTGGCACCATGGTCTAACTGTTACTCAGTCCCAAAAATTGGAATCTTTGCAGAAGAGGGCCCTCAGAATCATCCATCCCATTCAGTCATTTTCAACTGGGGTTCCGCGAGCATCTACCAAGGGTTCCGCGGCTCGTCGGAAAAAAAAATTAAAAATAGCCTAGCGTGCGAAATTACGTCAGAACAAGCCATAGAAGTACTAAGCACTGAATGCTTAGTTCCAAATTAACTTTTCAGCCATCTACCTTTGCATGCAGTGTTGAATATTTTTCTTGTTATTAACAATGTTAGAATAATTGCATTGAACACCGAACACTGACTCATTAATGTCAGTTTTAAAAATCGTGTGTCCATTTATTGGAAAACTTTCATTTCCTGAAACATTCTGCTTACAAATATAAAAGCTTCGCCCATTGGCGCAACTGGCTGGGGGGATCCAGATCCCCTGAGCTGTCCGTAAGCGTAAAAACGTAAAAGATCCAATGATAATTTTTGGGCCGTTGGCAACCGCCTCGTAAAGTGTTTTTTTTTTGTTACGGGTAAAAAATGCTAAATAATATTATTTAATGTATACGGTTAAATTAAACACGTCTTGCCTGCTGCTTTATCTGATTGTTGGCGTGGCATAGTTAGTAATGCATTTCGGCTGAAACGGAAGTTACTCTACGCCGGGCCCGGTTAGTACTGCGATGGGTGACTGCCTGCAGGCAGGTAAACCATCTCGGTGCGAAGCCTACCAGCTAGGTCGACTCAGCCTTCTACCTTCTGTGGGATGGTAAAATGAGTACTGGCGGTGGTTACGGCCATCGCTAGGGAAGAAACGGCGAGTTCTGCGCAACAGTAGTCCCTGTAGTCAAGACTGCAAGCATACTGGCCTAGTTGGTTAAAGGCGCTGGCTGTTAATTTGAGCCGGCCATCCGGCTGACTTGGGCTGCATGCTAGCTTAATTTGCTTAGCACTGAGTTGGAGACCCCCTTGCGGGCAGGTAAAACCATCGCGCCAGATATGCCCTTGCCAGCTCAAAACGCTATAAAGGGGATGAGCTCCCATGCAACGGACTTTGTCCATGCGGAATCTTTATCGTCAGCGTTTGAGGGTTTTGACGCAGACTCCCACAGGTTTTCTCACGCAAACACCCTGAAAATTCCACTTTGCCTACGCCACTGGACTCATGGATCATTGCATGCCATGGGGTTCCGTGGGTGATCATCTCACTTATGTAGGGTTCTGCTGCAGCAAAAAGGTTTAAAAAAACTGGCATACGATATGCCATATGATTCTGCATGTGCATACGCTGGGGTAGAACCCCTTTCTGTACAAAGGTGTGATATGGGGAGAAAATTTTTTCGCACAGTTACAAATGCTGACAGTTGTTCACATGACCTTCTTCCCCAATGACGAGACTCAGATACTATTTCTCAACTCCGACGACATACCGCCTATCCCATACCACGGACGAGAACTAACAAATATCGGTCTTTTATCCACTTTGCCCTGGCTAAATACCAATAACTTAAAAATATAAACATATATAACAGTGTGTGCTTTGTTTTGGTGTATCT
>Ga0056128_1005470_pt1 | contig 15976 bp, 8 predicted proteins | sample WorMetLIZISLAND2_FD_71113 | JGI IMG/M metagenome (GOLD analysis project Ga0056128, IMG submission 71113) | Marine gutless worms symbiont microbial communities from Max Planck institute for Marine Microbiology, Germany - Olavius geniculatus... ...
GTCAAGTGAACGCTGGTCAGCTTTTGTTAGAGAGCAGACTTCCAGTCCGTACAATAACACAGGTAGGCATTTTGTTTTAATTAGGTGAAGAACCACTTCCTCAGAAGCGGCTCTACCAACTTTGCCATAACAAGCACTGGTGACGAGCTACTTAGGAATGTCAAAGTCGATGACTTTGAATGACCTTGAATTTTCAAAGTTTCAGTAAATTTTTTGCAATATCGGACTGCAATGCACATTTCAAGAGTGAATCGCGGCGAAATTGCGGGAGATAGACCAAGACAACTTGCACATGAAATTTTTAGCATTGAACATAGATTTCAGCAGGCTAGGTTTCAATCTTTTCTACGTACGAGGCCGGCGCACGCGGGTGCCAGAAACGGGTACCCCCGTTAAAAAGTGGCGATTTTTACGCTATTCGCTTGTCCAGCGTGAAAACGCTTGCAGATAGGCGCAGACGTGCTACTTATCATAACAAGCACTGATAACGTCCTTTTTAGTGCTAATAACATCAGTGACCTTTAATGACCTTTAACCTTGAAATAGGGAATTTTTAGTAAATTTTTGCGATTTTCCGCTGCAGAAAAGTGAATTGAGACAAAATGGATGGACAAAATTAACTGTGAACAAAATTACCTCGCACATCTCATGAACATTAGCTCAGATTTCTTGTTATATGTTGTGCACGTTGTAATACAAATAAAATTAACTTTTTAAAATAATTTAATCATAATTTTTTAAAAGTTTTGTTGTCATTTATTTACTTAACAAAAACAACGTGGCATGAAGAATGGTGTATATACACTGTGTGTCAAAAAAATGTCACACTTAATATGTTCATATCTTTACCGATTATTAACCGATTTTCAAAATTTTTTCACTGGCACACTTTCTATACAATTGGCAATAAAGTGAGTATTGAGTATCCCACCACGTTTGAACTGTGTGCTACACTACCTTGTATTATATAAATGCAAGATAAACTAACAATAACAGGTAAAAAAGCTTGTAGAAAATTGAAAGACACTTCAGCCTTAGCTCGCGATGAATGATCTGTACACTGTGTTAAATCTATCTTTTTGGATATCTGGCGAGTTCAATGATGTGTTTGTTTCTGGTCTTTGTGGTTTAGTAAGCCTACCATTTCATTTAGAGTGGTGAGTGGTCAAGTTTTTTTCCGTATTTGCATGCTTCAGTCGCCAGTCTCATGTCTTTGGTCGATGCTTCCTGTTTTCTAAAACTTTTTAGTAACGAAGCTTCTCTTGCACTTTATCTTTAAAAATTTTGACAGCATTCTCTCAGAATTGTATTTTTGAACTAGTATACATTCTTAACCAGAGCCTTGTCTTCATTGCTAAATGGCAGGTTACGTTACAAGTGTAATGTCACTGTATTAGAAATTATTATTTACAATAGTGTTGTCTCCTTTTGTTTACAAACACAAGAAGTGTGTCTAAAATTAAACTTTTTTTCTTTTAATATAAAAATTAGTTAAAAATTGTTTTAGAAAATAATATTTGCACACGTATTACTGTGATTTTAGTGATTTTTGACAATTTGCGTTTCACAGGGTAGTGTAGTGACACAGTTGAAGTGTAATAAAATACTCAATAATTGCTTTATTGCCAATTGTATAGAGAGTGTGCCAGTGAAAGAATTTTGAAAATCGGTTAATAGTCGGCAAAGATATGGAAGTACTAAATACTAAGTGTGACGTTTTTTGAGACACAGTGTGGGATGTTTTCCTGGGTCTTCAAACCTGTTTTATTTGTACACTGAAACCTTAAAACCTTAAAATGTAATGCATTTTAAAAGTTTGAAAACATTGTTTTTACCACTGTGCGAAAGGGACTCTGAATGTGCATCTTAGATGTATAGTTTTACGTTATGCTAAGCCTACTTTTTTTCTTATAATCATATCTCATTATTTGTTTACTCTTAAAAGGGTGCGAACAAGACCCACCTAAATACGCCGCTAATGTTATTATGTGTATTTAGCCCATAATATAAGATTAACAAGCTTTGATAAATTTTTCATTGTGTGACATAAATATTACATGTCTGCTTTCTTTTCTAGCGGTTAATCGACGAAACGCGTCAACTGCTGGTGCGGCTTGTTGGCGACAAAAACCGATATCGAATGCTGCTTGAAGGACTCATTTTACAGGTTATATGCTAAACGCACGTGTTCATGTAATAATGATAATAATAATTCTATTTATTTACCATTTTAGTCGATAACATTTACGTTCAAGACAAACGGACAAACGGAAGATAGCATTATGTCCATGTGGAAGGACGAAAGATGCAGTGTTGGTTTTTGGCTTTAAAAATAATTTGTGTTTCCGGTTGCTATTTGGTAAAAAATAGGGATGGGGAAAATCTTTTCATTTTCATATAGTTTTTTTTAAAACTTTACTTTATGACATGTCGTGCACGTAATGTTACACAACATCTCATAAAAACAAAGTGACACGCTAAACTGCTAACAGACTAGATGCAAACGGTTTTTCTCAATAAAACTTCAAGTACAAGCAAAAAAAACTACTATACCAATATTTTGACGGTACAATGAAAATTTTGCAAACAGTGGCGTTGTTAGGGAGGAACGGCAACTAAAAGCAGAGAAATGTTTGAAGCATTAGCAATGCTTTTGTAGAATGCCCATAATTTAACGTTACTGTGAAGTGAATAATTCGTAAATAACGTCTGTTGTTATTTTCTAGAAAAACGTGCTTTCTCGTATTAGCAGTGTCACCATGTTAACACGTTGTGTTCGATCAACGAAGTTACTCTACGCCGGGCCGGGTTAGTACTTGGATGGATGACTGCCTATGGGCAGGTAAATTATCTCGGTGTGTAACCATCCGACTAGGCCAACTCAATCTTCCATCCCTCAGGGGCAGGTAAATCGAGTACCGGCCTATCTGGCTGGGGTTAAGACGGGGCGCATTCGCCTGTGTCGGGTGGCAGGTAACACTGTGTGATCCCATACGCAGGTGACGCTCCGTAGCTCTGTGACGGGTTTCCTATAAAGAGCTACGGTGTATACAGTACCTTTAACTTTTTTAAAAAAACCTTATTACAACTGTGGAGTGATTGAGAAAGTTCGCCTGTTGTTTTTTGTCGCAGGGTCTGTTTCAGTTGATGGAAGATCTGGTCGTAATCAGGTGTCGTCGATCCGACATACAAGTGGTGCAGGTAAACATAAATCAGTTCACCAAAACTAATAATAGAACTACTACAACTGTGTCAAATTATCTAATAAAAACTATATCAAACTATTAGTAAATCAAAGTTAAAACCAAAACCAGTAAACTGAACTAAATCAGACTTTATATAGATCGTATAAAAACTGCAGTTAAAACAGATTCCATTAGTAAAATATAACGAGTTTAAAGTTTGTAATCTGTTTATTTGCTTTTGAATGAATTACTAGTTTTTACGCGCAAAAGCAGCTACTGCTTTCAGCGCGCCTTAGCCATCGTAATTCTGTCCGTCTGTTTGTCTGTCTGTCTGTCTGTCACACGTGTGGATCAGTCAAAAACTGTGCAAGTTAGGATCACCAAATCTTCTCCGTCGGGTGCCTGGAAGACTCTAGTTTCAGGAACCGTAAAGCTTTTTCATAAATTTAAAGGGGGTCACCCCGAACGAGGGCGCTAAATGAGAGGGGGTGGGCAAAATTTGCGATTTTTGGCCAATAAGTCGCTGTATTTTAGTAACGGTGCGAGATAGTGCCTAGGTTACTATTAATCACTAATAGGAAGTCATACACTGGCTCTCGATTGGCGTTAAATTCAATGACCTTGAATGACCTTGAACGCCAAAAAAGGAGGTTTTATGGATTTTTTGGCGATTTCTGGCTGCGACACAAGTCTATATCATTCACAAGGTGGCGCCACGCTACTATCGTTATGCAATCCAAATAGAAAATTTGGTATTTGTAAATTAACTTAGCGTGAACACCCCAATATTCAGCTAAACTACTGAACCGGAACTGCCGTAGGCTTTCGCGCGTCTCGTGAGCATTAACTCGAATTTCTTGTTTGTTTCAATGTTTTAACGCTGTAGGAAGTGATGGATCGTTGTGTCGGCAACTATCGTAAAGCAACCGGCATCGAGCTGCGCATGGCTATTGATCCGGACAACTTCCTCAGCAACGAACTGTACGTTATTAGCTCCGTCGACGTTTGTTCGTTTATCTGTCAGTTGGCTTTTTAGCAGGATTACATCAAAACTTACAACCGGATTTGACAGAAATTTTTAGGGAAGGTTATATTTGGCCAAATTCAGAGAGCGCAAGATTTTCTTAGTGATAGACCTACGATATCAGGACCGGATGTTTTATTATGATGTATGGTTTTAATGCTGGCGTTAGTGACTCCTGTTTAGTGATAATAAATTAATTTAGCCGACATTCGTTAAGTTAAACTAATTTATAGTCATATTCACGAAAGGACTGGTCTTCATTGTAGGATCGGCGGAGTGGAACTGGTGACGCAGCATGGAAAAATAAAGGTGGAAAACACGCTTGACAGCCGACTGGAAATGATGAGCCATCAGGTATTGCTATTAATTTCGAGTTTGTGGGTGCTTGTGTTTAAAAGGGCATATCTCTGCAACTGTACAGCGGTTTTTCTCAAAAATTCCAGCTTTTACGTAGAATTGGCTTGAATGTTCTTTGGTAAAAAATTTGCTTAATTTTGTGAGCCTGAATCCGACTTACAATCACTTTTAATGGGGTCCCAGTTTTTTGAGACACAGTGTAGTTATTACAGCATGCATATGTGTTTATGTAATGTTATTAGAGGCCGCAAATGTACACAATTAATTACAGCCATTGCATTAACGAGGGGGCGACGTCGAGAAGGATGGACAGTGGAGTGTCAGTAGTAAACCAAGTTTCCGAAAAAAATGTTACATCAAAGTTCTGAGTAGTTATTAGATCGTGCATTAACGGTATCTTGTTGGTAGCTGATCGGCAGTTTAGACAAGCAAGTTTTAATGTATCTTTGACAGACCTGTTGATAGCCGGGCCAGGATTGAGTGTGACGTCTCCTGCTAGTAACAACAAGGCCGCGGCAAGCACAGGAACAGATTCGTGGAATACCACCGCCAGACCACCGCCGCGTCGGCTTACCAGAAGAGCCCGTCGGCCTGACGACGTGCAGGGAGCGCCGCCTACCTGGAGGCAGTCGATCTAGGTCGGAATGGCGAAAAGTCACTGATGCCTGACGGGCCCACGTCAATGTCAAACATGTCGTGTAGATTTCCGACGACAGAACAACAGATTCAGCAGCAACGAGCGATCGTCGACAACGTTTAACAGCAGTACTATCAGTGTCACAACAAGACGAATAGCAAACTTTGATAAAAACGACTAAAATCATACAAAATCCAGGAGATAAAAACAAACCGGCCATCTCGGCCCCCTAGAGACCAGCCTCATGGAATAGAAACTGGCATACGTCCTTTCAAATGAAATGAAAATCATCGACCTTGGATGACCTTGAAGGTCACTGACAACCACTATGGTCGGCTATCTTAGCGACAGATGAGCTTCGTGTTCGTTTTTACAATATTTTTTCTCCATTTTGATGTGGATTACGTGGTTATGTAATCCGTGCTGTCGTTTAACTTGTTTTAGATGCTGCCGGAGCTGCGTGCCACGCTGTTCGGTACTAATCCAAACCGGAAGCACATCGACTGAAGATTAGCGCGTTGTTGTAGCTGTTAGATCACAGACTGTAGTATCAGTCGGCCTAGAACGGACGTGTTCAGTAGTAGTAATTGTAAGTAAATTGAACATCGCGTGTGTATAGCGCTTACGCCTAAACTGAAAATGTTACCCTGTCGCTGTCTGGTGTTTGTCATAATGCTACGATATGAAACTGATAGTAATGCAAAACTTGTAGTTAAACTGAAAGCCGGCACGTAGCACAAGTTTTGACATATAAGGTTGTCACGCCGTGGCGTCCAAGTAGTTTTTTTGTAAGGCGACAACTTCGATGTCTAAATCTATACTAGTTCATGTTAAAACTCAAGAAATAGCAGATTAGCAGGGTTTATCTCCGAACATTTGCATCATTGATAATGGTGGTATATTGTAGACTGCATGCCTCATACTGCCTAAAAAGTAAAGGTAAAGTCCAGTACTTGCTATAGCGCTTTTTCATGAGACAAACTCGTGGCCAGAAGCGCTTTGACAATCTCGGAAGGGGCAGCTGATTGTCATGAGCCAGTGATACCGCAGCGCACTATGCGGCCGTCCATTGCCCGCGTTAACGAACAATTGAACCCTCGGTTTGCAACTAGCAGACATACCTCCGCCCCAATCAGCCACACTAGGCCTTCACCCGTAAGTTACTAATCATTTTCCGTCCCACGGAGGGTAGGAGCACACCGTAGAGTAGCAACTTGCTCAAGATTGTTTGCAAATGACCGGCAGCGATAATCATACAGCAACCTAAAAGTTATGCCCCATTTACACGATGAAGCAAAACATGAAGCAAACTTACAGCACACGTCGTGCACGTGCATTTTGAATCCGTTTGCTTCGTGTTTGCTTCATGTATGCTTTCTCGTGTAGACGGAGTATTACGAGTCGACAGCAACCACTAGATCACTTACACCTCACAGGCAGGTAAGTGTAAACAATTTGCTCAGAGTTGTTATTTGCTAGTGCATTGGCTGGGGATTAAACCGTGTACCTTTCGATCTCGTATCCAATGCCCTAACCTCTGAGCCACGAAGCCACCCTAACCTACATGTATAGATTCCCGTTACTCTTCACAACCTGCAGCATTGCGTATTTTTTGTATGGCATTATGAATATAAAACGTCACAGTTGCATGATTTTTTGTTAGAGTTCGTGATATGTAAAGAATTAATTGCCCAAAACAAATAAATTTACTGTTTTGTCGACAGTTTATTTAATGCGCATATTAAAGTTTATGGGTCAGTTTGTTGTATTGCTAACTGTAGCTCATATTATGTCGTTTATAGAGTCTGCTTTTAATTTTACGACAATTTCATATACAATTGTTCAGACTTTAGTCTGAGAGCTTAAGTTAAATTATACAAGCTATAGCATACTATGTTACTTGTTATGCTTAAATGAGTACAAAAGCTGCACTGTAAGTTACTGCATCCATTCCTCCAATTTGTTGTAGTCGTTGAACAAGTGGCTAACATCTGCACTCTGTCTATATGGTCAAATGTACAAGTACGTGTCATTCAACTGCCTAGATTTCTGAATAGATTGTTTGATATTATGTACATTTAGATTTGTGTATTTAGTTTGCAGCGCGAAACTGTTCAGACAGAATCATGCGTCATGAATCAGAAAGAATCGTAATAACCCGTCATTTTGTTTACTGTTTTTAAAATTTAGGCAGCACAACGCAAAGTCACACATTATAGGCCTACGCATGAAAAGAAACGTTTCGAGTACAAAAACTAGGACGACAATAATCCAATTGCAAGTGCGAGTGAATAAAAATGCACTCAACATGTACTGCAGTCAGTGGCGCAGGCAGAAATGTGAATTGGGGGCTCGCCTTTTCCTTCCCCTTTCCTTTTCCTTTTGCCTTTTCCTTTCTCCCTGCTCTTATATGTAGGAACGTCTAAAATCAAGCTGGGAGGTCTGGGGGAGCGCTGAAGGTTCCCTCAGGGGGGTCTTGGTTAAAGCGTCAGCCGAAATCGGATTTGGTGCATGTAGCTGTAAAATATGAGCTTTGGTGGCAACAGTTTAAATTATTTTTTGAGAGTCAACTGACCAAATTGGCACATTTAGTGCAGTTTAAACCTATGCTTATGTCTTGTCTGGAAGATTAAAGGGGGCTCCCCCTTGTCTACGCCACTGACTGCAGTTGTGCAACGCGACAAAGTTGTATGAAAACAACGAGGCCCCTATACACTACATAATATAACATATAACATAACATATTTATTTGTTTCAAATCACAAGTACCTACAAAAAGAAAAAAAAACAGAAAACGACGAAAACTGTACCCTAAGTAGAAAATATGCTCTAAAAGTAAACATATGCAACGTATGCATGCAACCAATGGATTACAATTAACAGTTAACAATTAACGCTGTCTGTAAAAAATGGCAATAAGTATGCAAAACTGTTGCAAATAAAGGTAAGCCTAAATCATATAGCATGGCTGTAACACTATGACATTTTTAAAAACGGAAAACTTTTTCATGCATTTATGATAAGATTTGCATTTAGACAATGTTATAATGCTAGCATTATAAAGTGACCATAAAGAAACAGTATACAAGCATATATACAATAAGCTCTAAAAAGACTAATCTTTACATTTATGGAACAACGTTTAAACCTCTCAGCAAGTACATTAGTGCGCATGTAGGTACATATTGCAAATTTTACGTTTAATATCAGAGTCATCACTCATCACGCATCTTACAAGATGAAATATGGCATAGGTATCTAAATTCCTGAACAAACTCGACCGCCAGACCAACGAGCACTCCCAGATTACGCACTGCGTACGCTTGCTGGCTAAACGACGTCATCACCGATCTCGAGTGTAAGGTCAGCTGATGCAATTTTACTTGATGCATGTCGGATGCCGAGCCAGATGATTTCCGACTCAATAGAATTCAATTGCAAACGACGTGACTCGCACCACTGACGTACATCAATGACGCAGTCGCGTAAAGTATCAAGTGCCACATTGACATCTGATGGTGCTACTGATTTGTGGAACTGTTCATCGTCGGCAAATACTTTGTAACCTACGCCGTGTCGCTGGAATATAGTATTCGCGACGTCTTCGGTATATGAAATGAATTGCACCGGCCTTAGTACTGACACATTGCTATTGAATACAATCAATCAATCTTTATTTGTCCAATAAAACAGTTTAAAACATGCAAATGACAATGCAGTAGGACCGAACAGTGAAACTAAAAGTACTGAACACTGCCCTTAATAGACAAGTACAGTCAAATAAATCCATAAGTTCTAAAATTAGAACAAACAAATACCAAAACAAGGTAGTAAAACAACGACCAGGACAGTTGAATAACAGGCTAAACAGAGCCAATACAGTAAGCACCGCAATAGGTAACGAGAAAAAAAGTTCAAAGTCAACAGCTAAAATGCAGTCGTTATATAGCACATGGATCTCTTCTGCTTTTGAATTAGTTCCTTAGACGATGTAGATCCAAGGTCCAGCTGTGAAACAGACTTGTATTCCACGGCTTTCGCGAACATCTGTACAACCGCCATCGCTAACGTCTTGTTTCTCGTAACTCACAATAAGTCAAAACATATACGTCTTACAGGTGTCAGTAAACCCGAACTAGTAGATTAACCTCCGGGCCTATAATACATACGAATATAAATAATTCCATTACACTGAAATTTTTAAGTTGACTATTTAATAACTGTAACGCAAAAATGCAAAATAAAAAGCTGAAAATTTGTTTGCTTTAGTTTGACAAGCTGATAAAGTAGCAGTTTTAATTACGAGATTAAATCTATTATATATTAAAATCGCTGATTTTCATCGTTTAACATTAGTGATCAAGCAAACGTGTGCCAACAACAGTGAATCTGTAGAAACAAAATTAAAGGGTCTAAAGTGTCAATAAATGTCAACTTGCAGTGATATCACTGCATTTAGAAAAGGTAAAAGTCCACTACACCGCAGCATATGACAGCGAATATTTGGAATAGCATTTTGCAAGTACAAAAGAAGATCTAATGTCCTTACCGTTTTCGGTCTGACGAAAAAACCTCAGTGGCAAAAGAGTGCGAAGACTCGTTCCAAGCGATGACCTTTTAACGATGTTTTGTTTCTGACTGTTGGCGCCACAAATTCTGAAAAGATTCACCACCTTGTTGCCGCGGCTAAAAATACACAGTCGTCCAATTCCAATAAAAGTAAATTACGAGGTTTAGGTCATAAAGTCGTCAAGTAAAGTTACAATAGAATTATCAGTCAAGAGCGAATCGAACCTGTACAGTAGGCAATGATGTTATCAAGGACTTTGTGCTCGAGGACAAAGCCGAGGACTTGAGACCAAGTTTAAGGCCAAGGCCAAAAAAAACTCAAAATCAAAACCAATTACGTCTAAAAGGCCCTACCACAACGACACATTACCGTCAACTGGGGTGACTCTAGTAAGATTTTGCACATTCTGAACGTCATTAGTAGCATCATACTACTGGAATTAAATATAAAAAATCTTACCAATTTACATTACTGTGTAAGGGCGACCAAGTCACACACCCAAAACAGCAGAAATCATTTTGCTAGGAAACAGAGTGATAGAACGACGAACTGGCTGCCCTTACAAACCATGTGACGTGACCCCATTTAACGTTTTCCACCCCGCATTATTCCGCAAGACAATAGGGGAGAGTTGCCTGAATTGGAAAAGGTTCCTTGATTGGAGCATTTTACTTACTCGAAATCTATGAGCTGCTTACTGAAAGTGAGGAATAATTAGTACTCTACGGTGGTTTCGCATTCGATTTTACGTAAGTGAGGTGTATGTTATCGACTCCATTTGCAGTTAATGACGATTGTTAATTCTGATTGAGACGACCTTAAATGCAGCACCAGTAGTGAAGATGGCTCACACCGTATTTGTGAAGTGACTTCGTAGCCGCTAATGCTGTGCATACTAGATGTTTATCGATGTCGGGTGTATGAGCGATAATGTGATGTAAACAACGGTTGTGCTGCTGCACAGTAATTTGTAAAATTTGTTTAAATTGCGCTGAATGGAATAGATATAGTTTCCCTAATTTGAACAAAATGGTGAGTATGTTCTGTTCAAGGAAACTTGCTCATATTATTGCAACACTGCCCAATCACGGCTGTTGAGCTGTATTTAACTCACTTTTGGCTTAGATATGCCAAGCAACTGAGTCAGTTGACATCTATTTCGCCATTAATGGCTGTTAACAGTGGGAAGAGATTTTGTTCCACTTTAGGCAACTACCGTTGTGCACATGAATTAAATAGATTTTTTTGTTGTTACTTCACTTTTTAGAAACTAAGTTTAATCTTTTTTTGGAAGACTAGATTCAACTTTGTTTCCAATTTGACTCTCTTAGCTACAGTACGGACCAGCAGTACATTTAATCAGCTGGAAAACATTTGTATCACATTTGCATTGACTACGTTTATTAGCTTACGAGTGAATGCTGGAGTGAAAAAGGTTAAATGGGGTCACGTCACATGGTTTGTAAGGGCAGCCAGTTCGTCGTTCTATCACTCTGTGTCCTAGTAAAATGATTTAAGCTGTTTTGGATGTGTGACTTGGTTGCCGTTACACAGTAATATAAACCGGTAAGTTTTTATATTTAATATTTGTTGTTTTATTAGCAAATTTAATTGTGCATCTGTGAGTTAACAGCAATAATGTGACCCAAACCAATCACGTAACCATTTGACTCGCGGTGGGCGACTTCCTATAGGTGGTCCATTGTAATCATGCGTCTATCTTGCACCGTTACGGAGATATAGAGCCTTAAAGATAATGGGGTCACGGCTTTGACCTTTTGGGGTCACGTGACTGATACACGCGACGTCATCGATCACGTGACCATTCGACTCGGCATATGTGGTTTTTTTTATTGGTGGTCGATTGTAACCATGCGTCTAACTTACACCGTTAGGGAAATACAAAGCCTCAAATATGCATTTGCCCATGTTAAAGATTAAAAGTTTACTGCGCATTCGCCGTGTTACGTGACCTGTAGGCAGGGGGTCCAAAATAATCGCATATTTGGTATTCCCGAGGCCACATTGCCTATTCACTATGGCACTTTGGTGGGGCTACCCTACTACTGTTTATTAATGCCTCCTCGCACGAGAACCCTAACGAATATCCGCATTAAGCCATATATTGTCGCAAGCTAGACTTATTGGCGAACATTTTTCGCTGTTCAAAACACGTTTGCAAACTGTGGTTTACCTTGATTTCTTATGTCCGCTTGACATCGTGCAACTGCTGTCGGGCGTAAAATGTGTAGAAAAATTGGCATGAACGGCTGCATTGACACTGGGCCAATAGGCCTACTTGGTAACCGGTATTGATCACTAGTAACCGGTAGGTTAATTTTCAGCTCAAACGATTTGTACGGACGTGCACCTGGCCGTCGACTTCTCCGTTCTGTTGGCACCAGCAGTCTGGTTTGGTGGCTCAGCGGTTAGGGCGCTGGATACGAGACCGAAAGGTCCACGGTTCAATTCCCATCCGGTGCACTGCCAAGTAACAACTGTGGGCAAGTTGTTCACACTTAACTGCATGTGTAGGTGCAAGTGTTTGGTGGTTAGCGTCGACTCGTAACTTTCAGGTTGCGGTCCGATTCTCACTGCCGTCATTTGCGAGCAACCTTGAGCAAATTGCTAACCTACTACGTGCTCAGGCCAACTCAGCCTCCTACTCTACGTGAGATGGGAAATGAGTAGCCTTAGTAGCCTTCGGGCTATGGGGTGAAGGTCTAGTGTGTCTGATTGGAGCGGTGGTATGTCTGCTAGCTGCAAAGCGCGGGTCCAATTGTTCGTTAACGCGGGAAATGGATGGCCGCGTAGTGCGCTGCGGTATTATTAGCTCATGCCATTTGCCAATCAGCTGCCACTTTCAAGATTGTAAAAGCGCTTTTGATTTTGAGTCTGTCTCATGTAAGAAGCGCTATAACAAGTACTGGACTTTACTGGACTTTACTTTACGTCTCCGGTCAAAATTGAACCGTCGCCAGTCGGGTTTTCCTCATTCCCTGTTGTCGGCCCACAGACGTGGAATGACCTCCCACACGACTCACAACCCATCTGTTCACGAAATCTTTTGCTAATTTTTTTGGACTGGGCTTAATTTTTGGTGGACCTAACAGTACTTTGTATTAGTTATAGGCCACTGTGAAAAAATCTGCAATTGATTGAAACGGCCAAAGGTTAGGCGTACGGCCGCATAATATGTCAGCACTGGACCGAAAGTTTTTTTCTGGTGGTACAGAATATGACAATATTTCGCAATGGAAGCTAATATTGCTACTGCTAATATTGGTGTTCAGTGTTTTGTTTTATTGACTAAACTTATCTGTTGATAGTATTAAAATGACGTGCGGCTGCTCAAGTTAAGTTGCGGTGCTCGATATGTCCGCCGCCATTCTTGATACAGCTTTAAGACGTTGACGCATTTATTGATACTGTTATCAATGAAACGCTGTGAGAGTTTTTGCCACTCGGTGACCATCGCTCGCTTCAGTTCTTCCATCTGAACTGTCGTTGGTGGTAGACTCGTTGCTGAAGAGCACCCCAATTAGCGTAATTCACGGGATTAAGATCAGGGCTATTTGGAGGCCACATGTGAGGTTCAATGAAGTTGATGTGCTCTTTTTTCAGACAGTCTATCGTGGTCCGGGCGGTGTGCGCTGGCGCTCCATCCTGCTGCAGTGTCCACCTGTACAATGTTTGTTTTGCTAGGTAATGTGGTCACACAATAAAGGTGCGGTGGGAGGAAAAACTTTACGTTTACGCGCCATAAATTTCTGCTTGTAACAGTGAAAGAATGGTTAAAATCGGTGCTGAATTACCGAAGTTATCCCAAAAATAAAACTAGGTATCCGTTTTTTGGACCACCCTGTATGCTGTCCAGCGCGCCGTCATACCTACTAGAAGATGAACCTGATGGGCAGCCGACGATTGCTTTAAAAGAACAATAATTTAGTAATAATTTATAAACAACCTATATTACTGTTTATCACAACGTCACTGTGACGTCACCTGCAGTAATGTGGTAACCGGTTTTTGAAAATTAAATAGCATTTTAGCTGAAACATTTTTAATGCTGAAAAATCGGTAGGCGGTCATGTTTTAAAAGTCTATAACTTCGTCGTTTCGTCGTTTTTCAGCAGAATCATATTTTACTTGGCAGTTAAATGTAAAAGATTTTAGCAAATAAAAGTATAAAATTTCAAGTTAAAATTCCAAACGGTTGCTAAGAAAACAGCAAAAAAACTTTAGGGGCTACTTTTTGCCGCACCCTGTAGATGGGTGACTGCCTGCGGGCAGGTAAACCATCTCCGTATGCAACCAGCCGTTTGACTCAACTCAGTCTTCTATCCTTCTGGGTAGATGAATCTGGCTGTAGTTTAGGCGGAGCACGTTCACCAGTGTCTGGTGGCAGATAACACCGAGTGATTTCATACTGCAGGTAAAGAGCTATAACACCACCCTAAATTTTAATTTTTTATTAAGCAACAAAAAGACCAAACTTCACGTTCTGCTGGTTTATTGTTCATTTAAATGTCAATCTGTGAATATCTCAAGCAACATAAGCACTTAAGTATTACAATCTACTGCTATACTACAGAAGCGATGCGATGTTACAGTACAGGCGTCGATAGGCTGTGCCTTAGAATAGGAGCACAATTACAACGTGATTGTCTTTGAATGGCAAACAGACAAAATCCCCCACAGATAATTCCACCCAGTGGCTTCTATCCCTATACCTGGTGGGCGCAGCTTGCGCCCAGTGAAAAGCAGGGGAAAGTTTTAATAGGGTTGTAGATTAAAACTCCCGTTCTATTTTCATATCCCTGATATTTTTTTTAGTTGTCTTCTATACGATGGATCACTGCAGGTGCCAATAATGATAATAGGCCTACTCGTGTTTCGCAGTACCTGGTACGTGTACAGAAAAGGTGTAGGCCTATTCAATGTGAGTCAAGCACGTATATGCGGTGCCTAGCATTATGGGGACATTTCGTCCTATAGCAAATCGGCGTATGTTTACGAGCATTTCGTTCGACAGAAATTATCGATTATGTCACGGATCTCTACTGGAATAAATACACGAGCTGAAACAGTAGGCCTAACTAACCCAATATATGAATTTATCAAAGTACAACCTTAAATCACTGATTTGTTGACGTAGGCCATTGTTCGCCGTTGCGACATCTAGAGCCAATTAGAAATCGTCCCAAAGAAGGCAACAGTCAACAAAGCAACTAATAAAGTCAACAGTCTGATGAATACGTTATACTGTAGCTCGTTATAACGTGAGTGATAAGCATTTAACGTTTCCGATATTATACGATAACCGTTTGTGGTAAAAATATAGTTGACACATGCAGTTGGCCAGGTCGATGCTATACACTGAGGAACGCAACTACGTTCTGAAAGATGGGTAACCACTGTATTTCTTTCTCTCTCAATCCTGCTTTTTTCGTTCTTGTCTTTACGTCCACATTTATTTTTTTTAACCCTTTTCTCCTGTTTTGTAGCTTTTTAAAAAATTTTCAATGCAATTAGGAGATCTGGGAAACGCCAGAAATTTTTCCAGAGGGTCCATATTAAGTCCAGTTGACAAACTTATTTCAACATATGCCGTTGAATTGACGCTGCCTTAATATTATTGTTATGCTTCTTTGCAAATTTAACTCTTCAGACAAAAAGTTCGTACGGGAACATCAGTGAGGTGTAAAAAGTCATGCGTCCTCTCCCACCATCCCCCGGCGGTTGCGCCGTGCGTCGCTACAATTATAAGCTGATTAGCGCCAGGCGAGCGTCAGCTTCATGGTGATGTCGGGATAACCTTCTTCGAGCCCTTCGTAGTAGGTGACTTTGCGTTCAGACTCGTGGCTCTGGACCACTGACGGACACGCACGGCTGAAGTTGCTCAGATCCAGTGAGCTTCCGGACTGTCGTTCCACGATGTCCAACTTAGATCCGCCGTACGTCCACGATCCGAACCTAGCGGTCATTCCACCAATCTATCCTGTTCGAGTAGACTTATAGATTCAAACAGTAACTTGATGAGTTAAAGGTCAAAAAAGGTCGCATATAGCTCCTAATGAGCAAACCCATCTCAGAGCTACGGAGCGTCACTTGTCATATGGGATCACACAGTGTTACCTGCCACCCGACAGAGGTGAACACGCCCCGCCTTAACCCCAGCCAGATAGGCCGGTACTCGATTT
>Ga0056128_1005471_pt1 | contig 15975 bp, 9 predicted proteins | sample WorMetLIZISLAND2_FD_71113 | JGI IMG/M metagenome (GOLD analysis project Ga0056128, IMG submission 71113) | Marine gutless worms symbiont microbial communities from Max Planck institute for Marine Microbiology, Germany - Olavius geniculatus... ...
CCCGACGAAACTTTGGCACTTGACGTGTCTCTATATTGGGGTGTTAACGCAAGCACAAATTTTGGGGGCACCGCCCCCCTTAAAATTTGGGAGGGCAAAAAACGTTCAAAAATCGGTGCGTTTTACGACAACTTTCGAGTTTGAGCGCAAATATCTCTGGAACCGATGAAGATAACGACATAACCTAAACGGCGTTGACGAGAGCGATCCTTTCGGCGTTGAACCCAAACAAATTTTGTGAAATTCTGTCCACCACGAACAAAGTTATAAGCGTTAATGTTGACCTACCCTAAGTCGACGAAGCGCGTTCGGCGTATACCAATGCATTTGAGTTCGGGCCACGTGACTTTGATGCCGGGGAAATTCTCCCCCTTCTTTACCCCACCCCTTTTAATTTCCCCCAATCGGACTTAGGGCGCCGGGCGGACTCACGTTGGGCTTTGCCCCAAATTTCTAGTTGCATCTGTTTTAGTGAATAAAATGAATGAATGTGTGCATTAGGCCTATAATGTTAAGTCAGTCACTGTAGTAAATGTACAGCCAAATGAGTCCCTTGCATGTGCTCTGCCAATTATGTCCCTACTTTAGTTGTTTTTTTCTCGCGTTTAATAAAAATACGAACAAAAAATTGAGCTAATGCTCACGAGACGCGCGAAAGCCTATAGCAGTTCCGGTTCAGTAGTTTAGCTGAAAATTGGGTGTTCACGCTAAGTTAATATACAAATACCAAATTATCTATCTGGATCGCATAACAATAGTTCCGCGGTGCCACCTTGTGAATGATATAGACTTGCGTCTCGCAGCCCGAAATCGCCAGAAAATTCATAAAACCTCCTATTTTGGCGTCTAAGATCATTCAAAGTTATTAAATTTGGCGCCAATTGAGAGCCAGTGTACGACTTCCTATTAGTGATTAATAGTAACCTGGCCCTAACTCACACCGTTACTGAGATACAGCGACTTTATGGCCAAAAATCGCAAATTTTGCCCATCCTTCTCATTTAGCGCCCTCGTTCGGGGTGACCCCTTTCAAATTTATGGAAAAGTTTTACGGTTCCTGAAACTAGAGTCTTCCAGGCAGCCGAGGGTGAAGATTTGGTGATTCTAGCTTGCACCGCTTTTGACTGATCCACCCGTGTGACAGACGGACAGACGGACAGAATTGCGATGGCTAAGATGCGCTGAAAGCAGTGGCTGCTTTCGCGCGTAAAACACAGTGAAACTAAAATGCAACAAATGCAGCACATATTATATAGGCCTACTGGGTGGTACGTAAAAGTAAACAGTTTTACACCTCATAACATTCCGTTAACGGCATGTAAAAACTTTTGAGCGCGAAAGCAGCTATTGCTTTAGCGTGTCTTAGCCATCGCAATTCTGTCTGTCCGTCTGTCCGTCCGTTACATGGGTGGATCAGTCAAAAAACACTGCAAGCTAGGATCACCAAATTTTCACCGTCGGCTGCCTGAAAGACTCTACTTTCAGGATCAGTAAAGCTTTTCCATAAATTCAAAAGGAGTCATACCGAACGAGGTCGTTAAATGAGAGAGGGGTAAGAAAAGTTTGCGATTTTAGCCAATAAGTCGCTGTATCTTAGTAACAGTGCGAGATAGGGCTTAGGTTACTATTAATCAGTAATAGAAAGTCGTACACTGGCTCTCGATTGGCACCGAGTTCAATGACCTTGGATGACCTTGAACGCCAAAATAGGGATTTTATGGATTTTTGGCGTTTTTGAGCTGCGAGACACATTCCAAGAGCGAATTGTGCCGAAATCAATAGAGATAAACATGGAAAATGAAATTTTCAGCATTGAACGTAGATTTTGATGGCCAAAGTCTTGATTTTCTAGGTTCAAGGAAACTTGCGCACGAGGACATCAAATAGCGGTACCCCCGTAAAAGTCGTTATTTTACCGTTGTTTGCCAGTCTTTCGTGAAAACGGTTGCAGATCACCATGGGCATGCTGTTTGTCACAACAAGCACTAGTGACGAACTTTATAGTCATGGCAACATCGATGATTTTGAAAAACACTGAACATCCAAAATAAGGGGTTTTAATCGTTTTTTCGATCATCGGCTGCAGCGCACACTCCAAAAATGAATTGCGACGAAATGGCTGGAGGTAGACTGACAGTTTGCGAACAGGAACTGCTATAGGCTTTCGCTCGTCTCGTGAGCATTAGCTCAATTTTCTTGTACAACACAGTGATCGTTGAAGATGCAGCGTAATCTACCTCAAAATCGTTGCCACGCCGCTGTTATGTTTCTGTAAGCTCCAGGCCCCCTAAACACTATTAACGAAGACTAGGCCTAATGATTTATTTTAATATGAGATCTAGAGTGATTGAGATTTATATATATATATATTTATTATTTAATCGTACACGAGGTACAGAAAAAAAGAAAAAAAGGAACGACAATAAAAACGCAAAAAGCAACACAAACTGAGCAGCAAATAAACTACAAAGTACGTTTTTTTAGATCCGTTTTCGTAGGCTACACAACCTATTGCCTAGACTGACTCGTCAGCTTAAAGCCAATTCCGTGCATGCTAGATTACACTGTGAGGCATAAAAACGCCAAAATTTATCGATCACAAATTGAAGACGGATCGTCGGATTTTAATAATTTTTCGTACAACTGGCCATCAAATGATTATATAAGTTTCTACCTTACCCAACATATGCTTTTGCATTAGCCTACCTGAAAAAAATCAAAACACATAAAATCGGCATTTAAAATAAGCAAAAAACGCCATAAACCATCCGTGACATTATTGGTAGCAACTTGGAGAAAAATAATGAGATTTTAATAGTTTTTGGTATAAACATCTCTCACACAACTGTTTATCAAATGGCCATTCAAATTTTTAGTTTACCTAACATCTGTTTTTGCATTACTTAAGGAAACAGAATTTAATGCAAAATGAGTTAAAATAAAGAAAAAAAAACATCAGTAAATTTCATTACTCCAGATATGTAGCTTGTAACAGTTCTGATCCCAGTGTTATGCAGCAGCGAGTTTACGAGACGATGTTTAGGAATGACAATAAACTCAAGAAGCGACTGGTTAAAGTCTGGAGCAAAACATTATTAGGCTAGTTAAGTTGTTTATTTTTGTCTTTTTTTGTATTTTCTTGTGTCTTGAAAAAAATAAAGTTGTATATATTATAAACACTGATACCAACGAATGGAGAATGCACCTCCCTGCTTGTGTTTACACAAACGGTCAATATTTGGAATATTTGCTGTCAGCAGTTGCACAAATAAAAAATTAAATAAAGTGTCAGCAAGTGCTAGAAATTTGGACAAAATGTGCTTAATGTATGTTGTTTGAATCAAATAATAATACTGCATTGAATAAAAATGTAATATTTTGCTTGTTTTGTTTTCCCAGGTAGTGCAAAAACAGACGTTCGGTGAGGCGGAAACATTAATAATTATTTGATGGTCAGTTGTGTGTGCAATATTTATACCAAAATTAATTTTCAGGTTACAGTCGAAAATGTCAGGGATGTTTTTTTGGGACACAGTGTAGTACCGTTACGCATTTTAACCAGAGTCATTGATGATGACGTATGACCCGTAGACGTAGCCTGCGTCTGCATCCTGTTCGAGCTTATGACAGTAGGCTATGGTAAGCGTAATGCATCACATAGGCCTCAGTAGGTCCCTAAGGCCAAACCTAATTCACGATGACACGAACCTGACACTATCCGTGTAATTGGCAAGTTGCCGTGTAATTGGGAAGTTTTTTGTTTGTATTTTTTCTCTATTTTAAGTTAATTATTTGATATTTAGTTTATAAGTTTCGGTGCATTACATTTGATTCATAGTAATGATTGACGATTTGAACGAAAGACTAATTTAATAATAATGATGATAGCAAATAAATTGTCTAAACTGCCCCTAAATTGGTTTTACAGTAATGGGATGTGCAAATAATTTTTATTCTGCCATCGATATCTGACTATGCGTGCGCAGTAAGGAAAGTTACAATTAACGATTTCTGGCCGTTTTTACTGTTCGTGTAATTTCCCTGTAGGCCTATTTTGCTTTTTCCGCAAAAAAATGTCTGTGTAAATTGCATTTTTTCTTCGTGAATTAAGTAGGGCCTTACACATAAGGCCAGCTTCGTTTGTTTATTGCCAAAATAGAGACTAAAAGGCCTACGTTGCGCGAAATTTTGCCTAAACTTGCGGCGAGCTGAACAAAGACTACAACAAAATTATTTGCCGTTTGAGAATCATTATTCAGACACCTCGAGCGGAAACTCGCTTAGCCTGCTAAATATTTTAATCCCTTTGCTATTGAACAGGCTTATTTGGGCGTGTTATTTACACTGTTGACCTCGTTAGGCCTATAAGTTCTCCTCCCTTTACTTTTCCTTTTGTCTCCGCTCTCCTGCCTTCCCCCTCCTTCATTTTCCCCTCTTATTTTCTCTCTTTTCTCTTCCTCCTTTTACTTTCTCTTTTCTTCCTCTTTGCCGTTAGAAGCAAGACTCCTTAAATCTTGCTTGCGGGTCTGGCGGAGCGTCGTAAGCTTTACCAGTGGGGTCTGGGGCAGGGTGCCAGCCAGAATCATATTTCGTGCATTGTAGCCTTGTAGCCAGGACATCTAATAGCAGTAGTTTTAATCGTAACTGAATCTATGGTTCGGCAGCCTCGCGGAGCCTCGTTTTCGCTTGACCGGATAAATAGTCGTACAGAATCTTTATCAGGCTGCCGGCTATATGGTCAATGCGTATACACAAATGCAAGTTTTCACAGAAACGTAAATTTTGTAATAAATAATAACAAAAATAATTACATTAATATCGATGAATTTCGTCAAATATCGTCATCGAAATTCGCAACAGTTTCATCAAAAGCAGCGCAGCAGTCAACGTGCATTATAGGCTAAATTGCCACTCGTTAAATTAATATACAACGTCTATGTACATAAAATGCATTTTCCAAAAAGCAATTACTGTTATTATTAATAGTAGCTTATTCGGTATCAAGCGAGCTAACTCGAAGTCTCGCACTATACAGATTATTGGTCAGTGCGAGGCGCACACAGGGCCAGGGCATTACCCCAAAATTTGACTGGGGGGATCGCAATCACCGGGAGCCGATATGCCTCCCGATATTTCTGGCTCAAGGCCCCCTTCTTTCCCTTTACGCCGTTCAGCTATGACGTCAGCGGACATGCGCACAACACGACTCTCTCTGTATATCCGCTTTCGCATGCATGTCCCGTACGTGTTAGGCCCACGACTAAAAATCACCATTATCGTCATCATCGTCGTCGTCGTTACCATAAAAGGGTTTAGCCTGTGACCTAAACAACAATAATCGCTATTTCTAGGACCATGTCAGTGAAGTGTCAGATTAGAAAAGTCCAGATATATGAGTGACGAAACAGCAGACAGTCCTGAGACGCTGCCTGAAGCAGAGGGGATGCCCAGCGACGTTGTGGCTTTAAAAAGTAGGCGGAGCAAAAAGTTAAAATTTTAGTTTTCCGACCGACAGCTGCAAATTTCGCACTGGGGAAAGTTATGAGTGCTCAAAACGTCAATTTCGCCCACACACTGTTTTTCAAAAATCGGTATATGTAGGCCAAGTTTTTGAATTTTCACACGTAACTTTTCCGAGAAGAATTAGGAAGATTTTCCGACGGTTTTCGGACAGCACAAAATTTCGGAAGGAAGCAACTGCCCCCTCGCTCACTTTCCCGCCAGTACCCTTAACCCTCCCTGCGACGACGCCACAGGTGACGTCAAATGTCGTCGATCGGTTCTCGGCGTGTGTGTCATCTGCCTTAGCTCGGGAGTCCTCGCGACTGCTTTCAGGAGCGAACTTTATGCAGCCTGAAGTAGCTCGAGTAGAACTTCCGCGTGGGTTTGAACGTGATGACGTCATCATCGCTGTCCACGTGACCTGAGCCGCCATCTTCTTCTTCGTCTGCTGTTAGCTGTTGTCTCGTGGCGTTGATCAGTATCGAAGCCTGCACACGAGTCCAGCATGAACATCAAAAACAATAACTTAGTCAGTAAGCATGTAGCAATTTAAGGCCTATTGCACAAACAAGATAAAGTTCAAACGAACACGGAGTCTGTTCAATGCATTTCGATAGCTTGCAGTATATGTCCGTATAAATAAAATCATTGAGCTCTGTAGACTAGTGGTAAAAAATTAGACTAGTGGTAAAAAATTAAAATTTGTAATTAAAAATTGTACAGCAGCAATGTTATTGTCATCTTTCGCTATTATTATAAATAAACAGTTAACATCGTCAGTCACGTGACCATTTGATTCGTCACCAGCAATTTACTATAAAAGGTCCATTCATGTCAGACAGACGCATGCTATGGACTCCATTGTGACAATGCGTCTATCTGGCACCGTTATGGAGATATGAAGCTTCAAATGTTGGACGGACGGACGCACGCACGGATGGACGGACGCTCAGGTGATTTTATACTCTGTCCAATGCTATGCATTGCATTGGAGTGACACTTAGACGTGTGCGCACGAGTGCACGACACATACAAAAGTTCTACAAATAGGCTAGTTACCAGCAATTTCAATACTTTTTTTTAACTTATACGCGTTTCCGCCCACTGCCTATGAGTTGGTTCCCCTTCGAAATGACACACACACAACAACAGAGACAGACAGACAAACAATAAACAAAACCCGCCTTGTTTTACCTTCAATTTGTTTTACATTGTAAATATAATACTGCACAGTTATGGTCAAGGTCATCTGTAGATGCGATGGCTTAATTTATCCCAGTATATTCTCAGGTAAAGGGGTACCGTACGCTTTGTATTTGCGAAGTTCAAAGTTTCACAAAATACAAAATTGCTACACATTAGATGCAGCGTTTCTGAAGCTGAAATGCACCAAAATTCGTTTTTGGTCAAAACTCTGCTTCAGAGTATGGCGTTTCGACGGCAGCTACTTTGGCGTCTTGATTCTTAGCGCCTCCGGCGTTTTGATTGACATTATTGTATCTTCAATTTTTTCTCTTAATTTGAGCATCGACTAAATTATCAGAGCGGGTCTTCGCTACCTTTATAACTTTATATTCCGTCAAAATGCGTTCCATGTTGCAGAAATATTTGCTGATTGCGTTGCGCTCTGTACAATACATCGAGATAAAATGTGTGAATCTAATTATTCATTTGCGTGTTTTTTTATTATTCATGTACATTTAACTATGCGCGTCCTTCAAACCGTCTGACGTTTTGATAATGACAATCATTATTCACAAACGCTCGCCTTGCAGCAGAAGCGGTTGGTGCCGTGCGGTATGAAGCGATAGGTCGGCCAGCCGATGGACAGCAGACGTCCGATAGTCACGTAGTTCGATTGATAACGATGCGCGTGTCGCGAAGAGCGCAGTAACTGTTCATGCTTGTACCACGACTTGGAAGACATCAACAGAGGGTAGACCGTGACGCCGGGGATGTTGGACGATATGGGCAGCGTCGTGTCTGCGTCCAAGTACATCTGCACGTGGAATCATTACACAACGACAGCAACAGTAATAATATAGATTCTATGGTAATGATCAAAGCAAGTAACTAAAGTAATCCGATAATAAGCGGAATTGCCTGATCAATGCTGTCAACTGCAGGTAGAATCACAAATAAGCAACTGGGTGTTTTGGGTGACAGTTTGGACCTCTAAATCTCCATTTCCCTTAGATGCCAGAGAGTGAGACCACCACAAATTTAACTGCCAAATGGCGTCTGAATTCGTCGAAATGTTTTCTGATGCACGACTGCCACAGACGGACGATAGACAGACCACATTATGGAGAAATCTGTAAGCCTAACTAATCGCTTGCGCTACGAGAGCAATTCGCTGAAGTCGCTTTCGCATCGCGAGCGATTTTGCCTAACGACAATTTGAGTTCATAGTAGTGATTAAAAATTAATAGGCTTAGTCAACTTTTAAAAAAATAACGATTAATCATGAATTTTGACTAAAAAGCGACATTACGATTGTCATCCAGTAATCTACCACGTAGGCGATGTGTAACTTACGTTTTCGTCTGGAAAGGTTATCAGTTACTCAGTTAACAGCTGTCACAAATGCAAAAGCGTAAACTTTAGGGGCCTACTAGTTTAATCATTAATTTTTTTCACTAGTAATTAATAGCATGCTTAGTCATTAATTTTCGCAGTTCTACTAATACTAGAAGCGATCCGAGATTTCAAATCTCCGCTGAGAACGGTCCTGTCACCTAGCGAATGCGACGGACTAATTTCAGGTGATGTATATAGCCTATAAGACCGTGATCAGCCCGGCCCTTACGCTTGAACGAGTATAGGGTACCTTTACCATTTTTGCTGTAGCGCGTCTTAGCCATCGCAATTCTGTCTGTCCGTCTGTCCGTCACACGGGTGGATCAGTCAAAAACGGCGGAAGCTAGGATCACCAAATCTTCACCGTCGGCTGCCTGGAAGACTCTAGTTTCAGGATCAGTAAAGCTGTTCCATAAATTCGGAAGGGGTCACACCGATCGAGGGCGCCAAATGAGAAGGGGTAAGAAAAATTTGCGATTTTCAGCCAATGTTGGAATTCATGCATTGGACGTAGTGCGCAATACTGAAATTCATGCACTGGATATGGTGCTAGGCGTCATCAGCCATCGAGTCTAAATGAAACATCGTTGTGAACTTAAGATTTCGTTCGCACCGGGCCTTCACATATGCATCGCCGTCGCGCGTCCCCCTTGCGTTAGCTGGGCTTTTCTTCTGTTGTCTACATCGATAAAACTTTTCCGAATCAGACCTAAAATAAAAATGGGCCTATTTAAACAGTTTTTTATCATCGGTCTAAAAGTGACTCACGTAGAATCCGATGAGCAGACTGTTGAGTGCCCAGCTGGCGACCCTGACGCGACATTTTACAGACACGCTGGAGCGCGGGTACAGCGTGACGTCACGAGGCAGTGCGCGCACGCGCAGTGGCGGCTCTTCTATTTCCGGCTGTTGTTTGAGGTGGTCGCGACGACGCATGCGCGGCCTAGCGAGCGATGACGTCACTTCCGACGCTGCCAACACCAGTGCTGCGGCGGCACACATCACGGCGAACAGCAGATGAACGTTCGACATGCCTTTATAAATATATTCGAACACACTCGACCTGAAATACAGTCCAATAAAAGATATTAGAAAAATTACGTAAATCATTTAAGGCGCGTACAGAGCGACTAACTGAACTGAACTGAACTGATATGGTTTAGTTTTTGGCGAACTGACCAATGTGCAAGCAGTAGGCTAATGCATTACAGTGTGCACCGTTTATTGGCGTTGGGACCTACGTGACCTATGCTTACGTGCAGTTTGTACGTGTCAACCAATGACCAATGAGCTCGCCATGCTTGCCCATTGCTCAGTTCGTCATAAACTAAGCTAAACCGTGTCAGTTCAGTTTAGTTTGGTTCAGTTACGTCGCTTTGTACGCGACTTTACACAGCGACCTGCAACCGTTATAAATCGCAATGTCATAAACTTCATACAACTCTAGCCTATGCGAAAGATCTACGAGTACGAACATAAAACGTTGAAAATATAGGCTAGAGCATCCAACCTTGCGTGCTAAATTATTATTGCTGAGTCGAGATAGGCTAACGTATAAAAGAGAAATATTGTCTCTAGTGAATAAAATATGATTATAATAATCGCAGCGGCGCTGTAGGCCTAGAGATCGCCACTTAACGCACGTGTTCTCAACCGATGTTTACGATAGTGTAATATCTTATAAACAACGACGAGCGCGCCTCTATTTATAAGTCTTTATGAGCTACGCCAGCCAAGCAGATACGGTGGCCCTACATAGAACGTACGTGTTATCTAGTGCTGGTCGTTACTAATAATTAGGCCTAGCGTGCGATCGGGACAACAGTGGCGTAACAAGAGTGAGTACTTGTGTTTGGCTATCCTCATAATAATGAATCATTTGAACGAATCTACTAACTAGGCGTATACAAAAGCCAATTATTGTAGAAATTCAGGTAACGTGGACGATATTTCGAGTTTAAAGCCAAGGCATTAGGTTCAAAACTCGTTGTTTTATCTTGTCTTGTCTTGTCTCTGGCGTTTAAATTGATGCCATCTTAGCGTACAAAGATTTATCATATGACAATGAAATAAAAGGCCAAGGCTTCTGGCATCAATCCAAGACCATAAAACGTAATGTTCTTAAGGCCAAGGCCTAACCTGAGTCAGTGACAAAATAAAACGTTTTATGGCACGTTTATAGGCGCCACCTGAGTTTTTAACAATACTCTACCAAGGACAAGATCACAGTAATATCGTTTGATAGACTAAACAAGCCCATTCATAACCACGAAGTTAAACGACTACGCGACACAGGTCGTTCCGCCCCGTTCGTTTCAGTACATTGTAAATCTCGGGAGGCCAGTCAGTTCTAATAGATAAAATATAACAACAATGCCATCTCTGACAATCCCACTATTATTGCCGAAACGATATAAATTCATCCTTCCGCAGTAGGCCTACAACCAACAGGCTTTACCTCACGTCCATTATTTTGTTGCTTGGCTGAAATAAAGACAGAATTTTAAAATTATTATCGTCCATGGTGACTACGACAGTAATGTTTTCGGCATCGCACCCGCATCTATATTTTTTGTTTATCTGTTTCTATGTTACCGCTGTAACTCATGAACCACTGCGCTTAGCTTGATGGCATTAGTTAGTAAGTAAGTAAGTAAGTAAGTGAAACGTAAATTTATATAGCGCATAACGTATAAAACCTCTAATATGTTAATGATTGATAACGATATCTACAAAAGCCATTTAAAACTAGTTAAAAATGTGCTCTACGTATGCACATACACTCTCAGTTCCAGAGTCCCTTTCTTATGTCTACAGCTGAAGTCTGTTGCAAGCATACCTTAACCCTAACCTAACCGTAATCCCCTACTACATCTCAATATTAGTTAGCTAATCAAAGTTTGTTTACACCCTGGAAGCGGTTTTTCTTATTAATGCATTTAGTTTCAAGCAGAAACGTCGGCTTTCCTCAGAGCAGGAAGTAACCTTTCTCCATACCTCTCCGACTCCCGATCTCTCCACCCGTCTTCCTTTTGTCCTTTGCCCCTTTCTTGTACTTTCGTCCCTCACTAGTTTTCCTTCTTTTCTCTAAATTCATTCGACTAAAGGGTCGGGGGAGCGCTGTAAAGTCCGGGATAAAACCTCGGTCGCAAACTCATTTTTACGCATTTTGAACTCTCAGAACGCATCTCATTTTAGTCGTTTATGTGCAACGCAAATTAGGCCCACTGTTTTCTCGATTTGTAAAATAAAACAAAAATCTCTTCAGTTCAACGCACCCGACTTTTTTTGCAGGAAGCAACCTGCTTCTACTTGTCAGTGTAGTCAACGTCTTATGTCATCGGTTTCAGGAGAATATTTTATTCCGTGCCCGCTACACCTATAGTTGACCACACGTCCCAGATTGTGACCTGGAACTCTTAAATTCACAGAAGATAACTGCTGCTGACAACGCCCCCTAGTGCCTGTAGGGTGTACCACATGCAGCTAGCTACTATATAGGCCTACATGGGTGTCAACGGGTGCTTTCTATGGGATAGTCGTCCATCAAATTAATCTAAGGCTGTGCTATCCCAGCAATTTATTACTCGAATTGCTCGGCCAATATCTTAACGAATAGGCCCACACGAGTTCTGATAAACAATAAGATTTTGATCAATTTAAAATCTTTATTTTTTCTTATTTAATTTTCGTCAACCGCTATTGCCTTCCTCGGAAGGATTTTTGTTCGCCGCTATACACTGCAACGAGCAATTTGTACTAGATATCAGAAAGCTTTTAGGACTTCTCATCTCGGCTCAGAATACGTGCTACTTCTTTTGAGTTTATTCGAAATCAAATGTGCTCAAGTTTTTGCTTAATAAATAACTAAATAAGGAAAATAATCGTTATAAACCGGCAGTAAACTTAATATATTACAGCAACGGAATTACTATAGATTGAGTTTAAACTTTTTGCAGAATTCGCCATTGTGTAAATTACAGTGCAAATGTTTAAACATGATTGCATTATTGAAATTAAAATTTAATCACGCATTTTAGTCGGTGATTTTCAGAACTATGCTACAGTTCATTTTCCTCCACAAATTAATAATACTTTGTGCGAGTATTCGAGTCCATAGAAACTTTTCGAGTTTAGTTTCGGATTTGAGTAACTACTCGAGTACTCGTTGCTCACTGTTCCATTATAATGATTAATCATGATGACATAACGAAACCAAGGCGGGGAGTGTTGGGGCCAGTGGTGCACGCGTGACACAAGTGGGGCGCATTTACTCATCTGCTCATTAAGCACTCGTAAAATCATGTCATCGCACCGCTGTACCCGGTCACACGCGTTCTACACCTTTCTATACCACTCCTCTCTCGTAACGTGCTCGGTTTAGGGCAGTTCTCGCCTAAACGTCGGAATTGTTAAAGGTTAAAGGTGGTGTTATAGCTCTTAATGTTAAGTGATACGCAAAAAACGACAAAAATGGAAAAAGTGAAGCTGTTAGTTTGGTTACAATTTGCACGTAAAAGGAAAAAAAATATAACAAATGGGCATTTCATATGAGAATATTCTCAATCACGGGATCCGGGATTGAAAAGTTTGTAATCCCGGGATCTCGGGAATTTGTTTCGGGATTAGGTTTACAGATTAGTCGTTATTTTAGTATCTGTTATAGATTTCTTTTATGTGTAGGATGTAGTATACGTACACTTTCCAACGGTTTTTGACATCATCGTTATTACGGCCCGCGAAAGCGACAGCAGTATTGTTTTCAGCATCGTCGTCAGCTTTTTTCTATGTCAACATGATAACTCACCCTGAACTCTACAGAAGGCCCCTACGTATTGTGGCTAAACGGTGCGAGATAACGCCTAAGTTGCTATTGATTACTATTGACTCTTTTAGATGAGATGAAAATCGTCGACCTTGGATGACGTTGAAGGTCAGTACTGCAACAAGAACTCTATTGCCTGGCGACAGCTGGGCAGCTGGGCTTTCATGTTTTGGACAGTTAACACTTTGTAAACATTTAGCAAATTTAACCGTTGTCGCCTCACTACCAGCTGTAGTTACACTCGTGATCGAGACCGAAGAGTGTTAAGTTCAGTTTATACGAGCGAGCTGTTGAGCTTTAGCGCGGTGTACACATTGGAGAATGCATTCTCAGCCATCCAGGATGTTCGTTCCCTGGACCCAAGAAAGCCTCAGGTCTTCTGGCCCACTGGTGTAACCAAATGGAGCACTGGGATCACGTGCTCCCCTAGAAACCTACTCAGTTACTCAAAAGCGTCAAAAATGCACCCAAACGCTTTATTTTCACACACAAAATCTTTAAAAAATTTTGAGGAGGGCAAAGCCTACTCCCCAGACTTTTTTCCCGGGGGAGGGAGCACCCCTCTCTCCCCACACTTCAACCCAAGTGTCCCCTCTACAATTCTACATCCATGCACATCCTGGCTACGCCGCTGTCCTGGCCTGGACCTATCCAGGGCCAAGGCCGCTGTTTCCACGCCTTGTATGCCTAGGCCCAGGTTCTAGCCGCCTCGTTCCCATTTACGACATTCCGGACTAGGCCGAGGCCTAGGCCTAATTACATCAATCGGTGACCTCAGTTTGGCGGCCGGTGTGAGTCAACGCATAAAAAGTCGGTCATCATCCGGGAAACGAGTATTTCCAGTCTCCAGGCAATCAATTGCACTGGTACCACCTGTCGTACGTAGCAAGTACACGCGAAGATACCGAAATTTCTAATACCCCGTTTACACGATCAAGCTGGCTCGACGAGCTGGCGCTATATGTTGGCTGTACGAGCCAACTCGATGTTTGCTCGATGTTTGCTGGACGTTTGCTCGATCGTGTAAACAGGGTATAACTGTGCAAAGGCGCGTACAGAGGGACAGAAATAAACTGAACTGAACGACATGCATACAGCATACTGCATACACGCCGTATTTCAGTTCAGTTCAAATCATTTTTGACGCTCCGTACGCGCTTTAAGAACGACGCACGGCCCATCATTAACTCACGACTTGAACGACAATTGACAGTGCTTTATCTTTACTGCCACATTAACAGACCTACAAACCGCTGTTAAATACACTGTGTCTCAAAAAAGCATCCCCGACATTTTCGACTGTAACTTGAAAACCAAAAATTATCGCATTTTGATAATTTTTGGTAAGAATATTGCAGACGCAACTTGGCATCAAAATGACCACTCAGTTTCCCACATTACCCAACGTTTGTTTTTGCACTACCTGGGGAAAACACAATCAGCGAAATATCACTTATTTATCTAATGCGATATGATTGCTTAATTTATATTACGCGTAAAACACATTTTGTTCACATTTTTGTCACTTTGGCTGACATTTCATCCACTTGTCCATTTTTTACTGCCTGCAGTAAAATTGCTTAAAGTGTTGGCCCACTATGCGAACAAGGGCAAAGAGACGCTTTCACCATTCATTGACAGCAGTATCGATAATGTTCTACTCCAGACCAATGCAGGCTCTACCAGTCGCTTCTTGACTTCACAAACATTCCTAAACTTCATCTGGTAGACACACTGCTGCATGACAGTAAAACCTTGTGATAGACCGGCTGTTAAGGCCCACACATATTAGGATAGATAGTATTTATCAAAGTTTTTTTAAATTAATTTCAACACGTATTGTGCTTGGTCTGATTTCCCCTGGTAGTGCAAAAACAGACATTGAGTGAAGTAGAAACTAAAAAAAAAACATATTTAATAGCCAATTGTGTCAGAAATGTTTCTGCCAAAAATTATTAAAATCTGCTAATCTTTATTCAAGTTACGATCGATAATGTCAGAAATGTTTTTTTCAGGTTTTCTGTTTATTTCAACACATATTTCGCTTAATCTGCTTTCCCTGGGTAGTGCAAAAGCATACATTGGGTGAGGTTGGAAAATGAACGATCATTTGGTGGCAAGTTGTGTCAGAAATATTCTTATAAAAATTATCAAAATCTGATAATTGGTTTTCAACTTACGGTCAAAAATGTCCGGGATGCTTTCTTGAGACACAGTGTACATCACGACGTAAAAGTTGACGAGATAGGAAAAAAATATAACGTGACTGTTAAGCCTTGCTCAAAGCTTTAATTACTGCTCGCGGATAGCAGCGGTGTCATGAACGCAAAAAATGCAAAACGTTATCTGACATTGATTTTTGACCAATAACCTCGATATTTTATAGGCTTCTAAACTAGAAATTATCGAAAATTTTATCAAACTAAGTGCAACGGTTCAGGGCGAGTTATCATGTTGACATGGAAAAAAGTTGACCACGATGCTGAAAACAATACTGCTGTTGCTTTCGCGGGCAGTAATAATGATGGTGTCGAAAACCGTTGGAAAGTGTACGAAATCTTGAGGCTACTTGATAAGTTTGTTTTTGCACTGACACACTTCGTTCTGTTGATTTATCGCAAAGTGTCGCAGAAACTCAGATACAGTATTATTAGAAACACATGGGAAAGACGCCTTCACTAATAAAGTTGTCGTAAACAGCAAATAATTTATCAGACCGTCGTGATCTGGTTATCGTTGCGGCAGCCGTCACTCGATTAATTGCTCGCATTCCTTATAATCATGCATCGGGAATTTTTTTTCTGTCTTTGGAGCTGTTGCTACAACATGGCAAGCGCAGCGCGGGTGTAGGCCTAAGCTATAAAATTAGGGTAGCCTATAGAAAATTCGCTTCCCGCGAGGATCCAGCGGCAGCACTGAGATGTGACATTTTAAACTATTAATTAACCACCGTCCATGGCGTGCGCCAGCCAGCCGCCGACTGCCTTGCTGTTGGTTTCATATAGTGCCGTGTCACTCACCCATGGACACTAAACCCGGCCGCCGCGAAATATTATAGGCCTATACGG
>Ga0056128_1005473_pt1 | contig 15975 bp, 9 predicted proteins | sample WorMetLIZISLAND2_FD_71113 | JGI IMG/M metagenome (GOLD analysis project Ga0056128, IMG submission 71113) | Marine gutless worms symbiont microbial communities from Max Planck institute for Marine Microbiology, Germany - Olavius geniculatus... ...
GTTCATGCTAAGTTAATATACAAATACCAAATTCTCTATCTGGATCGCATAACAATAGTAGCGTGGCGCCACCTTGTGAATGATATAGACTTGTGTCGCAGCCCAAAATCGCCAAAAAAATCCATAAAACCCCCTATTTTGGCATTTAGGATCATTCAAGGTTATTGAATTTGGCGCCAATCGAGAGCTAGTGTACGACTTCCTATTAGTGATTAATAGTAACCTAGGCCCTATCTCTTGACACCCGTGTGATAGACAGAGAGACAGACAGAATTGTGATGGCTAAGACGCGATGAAAGCAGTAGCTGCTTTCACGCATAAAAATATAACAAGTCAATCAGTGCAATTGATCAGTGTTAGTTATTGCTGGGCGTTTTAAACCAATTCCCGAGGTGGCAGCACCATCAAACAAAATGCCACAAATTACGCTGTAAGATATGCAAGCTGTTTCACCAAATACTGTGCATCAGAAATGTACTAAATAATAAATTATTGCGCTCACAGTACAATGAAATCGTACAACGAAAATTTCTATCACTGTTTGAGTTAGATTTGCGGGAATTTGGGATAAAATACAACACCTTTATTACAGCCATGCCGAATTGCACATAATGATAGTTCCGTGGCTCCACCTTGTGAATGATATAGACTTTTGTCGCAGCCTGAAATCGCCAAGAAATCCTTAAAACCCCCTATTTTGGCGTTCAATGTCATCCAAGGTCATTGAATTCAGCGCCAATCGAGAGCCAGTGTACGACTTCCTATTAGTGATTAATAGTAACCATCTTGCACCATTACTGAGATACAGCGACTTATTGCCCAAAAATCGCAAATTTTGCCCACCCCACTCTTATTTAGCACCCTTGTTTGGGGTGACCCCCTTCGAATTTATGGAAAAACTTTACGGTTCCTGAAACTAGAGTCTTCCAGGCAGCCAACGGTGAAGATTTGGTGATTCTAGCTTGCACCGCTTTTGACTGATCCACCCGTGTGACAGACAGACGGACGGACAGGCACAATTGCGATGGCTAAGACGCGCTGAAAGCAGTAGCTGCTTTCGCGCGTAAAAGTGCAAGCGATTCCACCTATTCCTACACATTTCTCCATAGCGTTGTCATCTGTCATTATGTACCATGCTTAAACCGTTTAATGAATTTCTTTGCCATTTGGCAAGTACACTTGTGGAGTCCAGTAACACATTCTGTTATATGGGATTGGGGGTCCATGTCCGCGAAGAGAAGATTTTGGGGTCAAACTCCAGCTAAAGCATGCAATTGCAAGTTGCCACCAAACCATCAGTCCTGTCCTAGCTGCCACCTGGAGAGTACAAACAAGGAGTTGGGTGAACTTGCCACAATGATTCTGCCTTTTGCCAAATTACTTTTGTCATTGTTATCATGATGATGATGAACAGTGTTTATGTTCAGGTCGCCACGGTGACGCCAGATCGACTGTTTCACATGCTGACAATAGATGAGCTCGAAGAGATTATACAGAAATTACCAGCATAGCCTCCCATTAATTATTTACAAGACTCATACATGACTTGTATCAGTTGTGCTGGTTTATGCCCAAACTACACTTGCTTCAATTTGTTGCATGGACTTGTTGGACAATACCACAAGCCAGGGACATAACTAGAAATTTAATACGGAGGTATAAAGTAAGTTCAGTAACCATTCTGATGTTGTTGTTACTTGATAATAAGTTTATTTGGCCTCATTTTCATGGGCTGTATATACCGATATACCCCAATTGCTAAGTCCCTATCACAAGTTGTACATACCGTGGATATACTGTAGGCCTTCACTTTACTATGAACATGCATCATACAACAAGTGGAGTTTGGTACTTTAGTTGAACGCCTTCATCTCACAGCCGCATGTGTTTTACATCTGTTGACTGTTGATTCAGGTTGTGTATTGCTCCATGTTTGTCGTTTTGCTGTATCAGAAACTAGCTGAAATAAATGCCGGTGTCACTATTAATGGCGGAAGCCATATTCCTACTTTCAGCGGCATCACGGCAGGGTTACAAAGGGACATTAATTTTGTGCTGTTGGATAACCATCTGAAAATTTTATTCTTTTTGAAAATTTTTGTCCAAAAGTGCAAAATTTGGGTCAAAAACCCACCAGTTTGGGCTAATTTAGACACAAAATTGATATTTTGAGTATCATCATAGATTTGGGGTGAAAAGCCCCATTTTGACTACATTTGGGGGCAAGAATGAAATTTTAGCAACCGTAATCTGATCTGTCAGAAATTTTCCAAAACACTGACTGTGTGTGACAAAACATATCAATAGAAACTTATAAACATTTCTTTATATCATTGAGAAACATATTTGCATAAATTAACACACACATCGCCATATTGTCATGAGTATAGTACAAAATCAACAATACATACACACACCCAAATGTTTGTTCACGCTGGTATACCTATTGTTGGTGCTATCCTAGCAGGCGTCCTATATTTTAGCCAGTGTGAAAATTTTCCGTGTCTGCATAGTGCAGATTTTTTCTACCAAAAATACAGAAGTGTGGGTGAATTTAGGGGCAAAATGGAAATTTTCAGCACCAATAATCTCCTCTGTCGGTCATTTGCAGCATTCGTCTAACAACTTCTTTCCTTATCTCCCAACTTTTTAAACCTACAACTACAGTAAACATGTCAGCCCTGTACCAACATATTATGAAGCCATCCACCTACAGCTGCTAACACCACCGGACTTGACCTGTTTCAGTTGTAGAAAATTGGCATATCATTTACTGCTGCCCAAAGGACTGTTCACCAACTATTTCGGTCTTTTGCCTCTGTTTTTGAGCCTGGAGCCCATATGGGATAAATGCATAAACGACCAGTAAGGACAGTCACATAATAAGCCACATTCGCTGGCATTGTGGCAAGGTCAACTGCCTCTCCTAAATAATAGTTTCTTAACATTTTCTTGTCTCATAATTTTCTTATAAAAATATAAACTATGGGACTGAAAATTCCTATTTCTGGGTACGCCAAAAGCACAACTGAAAATTAGAACACCCTTAATCTTCTCTGTCGATAATTTACAGCTGTTTGTACAGCTGTTTGTCTGAAAATTGCAACTTCCTGATTCATCCCTCAACTTTTTTTTAGCCCACTACGCCACTGACTACACTCATTATATTTAGCCATTAAGAAATAACAAAGATACAGATAAGAAACAGAATAATATACAAGTTCTGACAGACAAAAGAGACTAAATTATAACACTGCATAAGCACGTACGACTATGAAATCTTCATTACCAGTATAAAAAGCTGCACTGCTACAGATTTTAACTAAAAATAGGAATACATGTAAGAAAAATTTGTACTGGTAGATGACTTCAAACAAAAAAAAACTACATAGATGTTGACTATAACACTGCATCTATTATCAATAGAGCTGTCAAAGTGTTAAATTGTTTTAACGCATTAACACACTGCATTAATTTTTTTAACACATTAATTAACGCATTATTAATGCCCCAGATAGTTAGAAAATAGTTAGAAAGCAAATAGAAACACATTTTTCAACAACAACTGACATCATCGCTAGCATAGAAATCTATTAGCCTGTCATCTAAATAATATTTATTCACAGTAGTGATGGAACGGCGACTACAGTTTGGTTACTGAATTTATTTAATTGTCAAATAACCGCAGTTTGCCAGTTTATCAGAATATTGGAACTTTTGCTTCACAGAATTCAGCAAATTAAATAAATTTACACAATGCATTAATTTTTTAACGCGTGTTAATTTACTAACGAATTAATGCATTAATTAACGTGTTAATTTGACAGCTCCAATTATCAACAATCCGTAACTGCTTTGCAGTCTGCGACAGACATTCTATAACTCTACCTGGAATGCTACCCACGCTTGGCAGGCGGTCTGTCCTCCCTTGGGCCATTAGAACAGTGTCCCACATACCCTCCGCTTGCTTCCTTTTCCCTCCCCTTCCAACTTATCTTCTTGGGTGGCCTGTCCCTGTCCCCCCAAATCCAGCCATTGGTCTAGGGAGCACTGAATTTCATCAAACTAAAGCCATGTAACACCGACAGAAATAAAATGAAATGAAATATCTGTTCACTTTGTACGTGCAGGATGGCCACAAGTTCTTGAAAGTTACTGAAAAAAATGTTCCCTTTTCCAGGCCCTGGAAAGTTCCAGAAAAGCAAATTGGGTCTTGAAAGTTTTAGAACTTGATGTCGGATAGTCTTGAAGGTGTTGAAGGTCCTTGAATTTCAGTTGTTCAAAGTCACTGTGACTGTGATACAAATTTTTTTCATATGCTGTCAGAAACATCTAACGTGACAAGGCAAAGTGTCGTGGAAATGGGTCTAGAAAAGGTACTTGAAACTTGACAGTCCTTGAAAAGTTCTTGAAATTTTTTCACCCAAAATTAGCAACCCTGTATATGCCTTTAAGGCACTGGTACACAGATGGATTTCATGACGGTTTCTTTCATCAGACTAGAGTTCATCACAGTTAGTTGCTGACTTGTCAAGATATTCAGGCAAGGAATCGGCCGCACAACGAAAGCCGAGATTTGAAGCCGAACTGTCAGGTGTGTTTTGACTGCGGGCTCCACAGCGATACCGATAGCAAGAATACTACAACATACAGTATAATAGTAGTAATAGTAGAAGCAGCAGCAGCAATAGTAATAGTAGTAGTACTAGTAGCAGTACTAGCAGCTGCTGTAGCGGTAGTTGTAGTAATATTGTCAGTGTTTTGACAAATCACAATAATATAACAAATATAACATGTCAGTAAAATATATGCAGTAACAGGACAATATTTCTAATTTAGCAACTAAAATAGTGCCAGCAAGTATAAAACAAATTCTAAATATAATATAAAATAACCAGTGGTATGGTGGTTAAAAAAGCTGGGGGCAGAGGAAGGGCACAAAGCTGCAATTTTCCACCTGACAGCTGCAGATCTCAGATAGAAGAGATTATGGTGCTCAAAATTTCATTTCTGCCCACAAATTTCTCCCTGAAAGGCCAAAATGCCACATTTTCAGTCCTGAATTTTGTACTTTTGGAAGAAAATATTCAGACGAAAATATATTTTTGGAGGGCTAAAATTTAGTGGACAATCTCCCCTCCCCCTCCCCCTTTCCACAATACCTTAGAAAATAACAACAGTACAGAAGAAAATAAAATCTTAACATGAAGTTAGTGTTACCTTAGTGCACATGTAGGATCCTCCTTTTTTCACTTTGTCCTTCCCAGTCGCTGGCCCAGTCTGCAGTTCACAATATCAACATAGATTAACATATATTTAATGCAACACTTGTTCTGACCATCTATGTTCTTTCAATGCCCCTTTGCAGAACAGGTAACGATTAAAGTTTTTTGAAGGTTAACTTAATCTACAAAAAATTGCAATTAATCAGCCGTTAATGGCGATTACAAGCTATCGGCAATAACTGCCAAAGAAAATGCACGTTCTTTTTTCAGCAATTTGTTCAGTTATTGATAAAGCTGTCAAGGCGTTAATTTTTTTAACGCAGTGCGTTAATTATTTTAATGCATTAATTAACGTGTAAATTAACGCACCCAGTCCCGTCGAGATGGAAAGTAGGAGGTAAATTACCCCGGGCCCGAAACGTTTATGGGACCCGCCTGTAACATATAGACAGTTAGAAAAATGAAAAAAAAGTTTTAAAAACACATATAATTTTTATTTTTTAAGCGTATTAAGACTATTTACTATTTAACTATTACAGTATTTTTATTTTGTATATCTTCTCTTGTCCATCATAGAGTCCATCATTTTGTGGGCAAGCCTACTGTTATAGTTCCGATTCTAGGCCTAACTGCTAAGGCAACTGTGAGTGACTGATTAAACTTATTTGTTTGTTAAATATTAATTAATTAATTGCTTGTTTTTTTAATTTGTTGGTTTGTTGTTGCACTGTGTTTTGTAACTGTACTTTTTAAATTTTAAAAACATTTCATTCACATTTAAAAGGCATGATTTACTTTGTCTAAGTTTCTGCAAAAATTATCAAAACTGGATGAAATCTGACAAAGATATCGTAATTGTTTATTTACAGTAGTGATGAAACGAAAACTAGTTTAGTTACTTGATTTCATTCGATTGTCATATAATCGCAGTTTAATGGAATATCCGAACTTTTGCTGCACAGACTTTAGTAACTGAATGAAATAAATTTCCGCATGTGTGTTAATCTTTTTAACGCGTGTTAATTTTTTTAACGCGCGTTAATTTATTAACACATTAACGCGTTAATTAACGCGTCAACTGTGACAGCTCTAGTTATTGAGCTATAAGCTCTCACAGATGCACTGAGACACAGCTACTGAGTGTTGTCTTACCCGGACCTGTAGACGGATTAAGATGCTGACTGCTAGACGCAAGCAGTACGAGTGCAGTTGTGGTAAAAACTAAATAGACAAATATAGTATATGATGCGCGTTCAAAAAGTTCGTAGACTGACACAGTTATACAAAAGAGATATCCATCATATTTTGCTGCTTTTTAACACACTTTTCCGGAACTAAAATGCACTTGGTCTAGTGTCTTCCCAATGCTCTGATTATGTTGCAGAATAACTTTTGATATTGGTCTTCCAGCCAGCAATTTACCCAGCAGGCTACGACTTCGTTGTCAGCGAATGCGTCTATTTTCATAATGTTTATTATAGCCCAATAGTAAGTTGTGCAATATTACATTGCTAGATAGTACTAAGCAGTAACACAGTGTTACTGACATTTATACTGTCCACCTATATTAGACCATAAACTTGCCGAATGCCCCTCATAATTTGCATGGCAAACTGCTGGCCGAAAGACCAAAATCAAAATGCTTTCTACAATGGAATCTGAGCTTTGGAGAAACGTTGGACAGAAAAGAAATATGTTGAAAAGTGGCAAAATATGATCTGAATATCCTTTGCCTAACTGTATCAGTCTACGAACTTTCCGAATGACCCTCGTACAACACATAGCTAGAGCGTGAAAGCTGCTATACCGGATTGTCCAATGGTTGGCTGGTATGTCTAATCTGCCACCAATCAGACACCCATTCCCACACATTGCCAATCATGTTCCTCAGCCCATGCTTTGTCTGTGCTGGAAATGCTGTCACCTGCAGACAGTTGTGCACCACAAACAAGTACATTGTTCGCTAAAGTCACTTAACACATCTGGATACAGAGTGGCACATTAGAAGTGTTACACATAAGCCTTGCTTAGTTGGACTGAGCAGTCAGACAGTACTGGGAATGATTAGCTTTGATTGTTCTGGCGAAAGGTGGCAGTGATGTAGACCTTGAGACAAGGCACACTGATGACAAAAAAATAACGTCTTGGTCTTGGCCTTGAGACTTTCGGGACTTTTTGCTACTTCCATTCCTCCAGGGAAGGTAAATCAAATACCAGCCTGTCTGGCTGGGGTTAAGCTGAGGCACGTTGACCTGTGTTGGGTGGCAAATAATAAGACTGCACCTTGAATATTTTGACAGTAGTTAGTTACTGAGGCATTCAATGCTTGATTCAAGTATGAAACATAACCCTTGTAAAGATGGTTTACCGGGCAGGTCATGTGGTATCCATCATCGGCGCTGTTCTCGGTAGGAAACTTGTCACCGTGCCAGATGTTCATACGATGTTCACCTCGAGGCATTTCCTTGTTGCCCCATGGAAACAACCTCACAACAGCAATATATACCATGTCTCAGAAAAAAACTGTGCCACTGTTATTTTTTGTGAATAACTCAATGAAACATTGGAGAATTTTGTTGTAAATGGCCAAACTATGACTTCTGCATTTCACAAGATAGTGTAGCCACAATATTAAGTTGAAGTGAGCAAAACTGTAGTCATTCATGTCAAGTTTCTTAATGTACATAAATCAACCAATTGATGAAACAGTGAATGAGTGACTAAGTGAATGAAAATGTGAGTGAATAACTGAATGAGTAAATAAATAAATAAATGACTAAATAAATAAAAAAATGAGTATTTCTTTGTGGCCCCATGAAAAGATTGTATAGAAATGCAACAAATCAGCTATATTGACTAATTAATTAACAAAGCAATAAATAAATAAAAAAACAACCAAAAAGCTAAATTTTGAATTAGAACTAAAAATGTATACTGAGGTCGAATCGAAACAATGATTAATATGCACTTTATGCAGGAACTTCATTAGAATTATAAACAATTTTTTTCAAAACTGAAATAGCTATGACCAGCATTTTCGTACACATGGGCTGTTACAGTAAATTAGATGAAGCAAAGTGTTGTCGCACCTTTGTTCCTTTCCCGACCTACAAGCCATTTCCCACTCAGCTTCTGTCGGAAGACGTTTCTTAGCCCATGTACAGTAAGCAACGGCGTCGTTCCAAGACACGTGCACCACTGCATGATCCATTCTGTACCACACAATTTTCCACATTCAATGGACAAGAAACTCTGAGGAAAACTGAAGCAACATCATTTACTAGCCAAATGCTTTTCTGCACACCAAACAGGTTGGAGATGTAACGGTTAGGACACTTGACTTAACAATTGAGAGAACACTAATCCGACTGAGTTGACTCCCATTCGGGTGGCTGTCCAGGTGTTAATACCTGGATGGGTGACTATCTGTGGATAGGTAAACCATCTTGGAATATAACTAACACCAACATCAACTCAGCCTTCCATTCTCCCAGGGTAGGTAAATTAAATACCAGCCTATATGGCTGGGGTTAAGGTGAAGCATGTTCTCCTGTGTTTGGTGGCATTTAATAAGATTGCATCCTATAGCAGCTGGTGCTCTGACAAAGTTCCCACAAAGTGCTATAGACTCCCTTAACTCTTTCACCTTTAGCTAGCAGCAGCATTGTGTACATAACTACTGAACATATTTAGATAAAATAAATGCTGGACCTGGAAAAATTAGACAAATCAAAGAAAGCATAAATGAATGAAAACTTCACTTACAATTTCTGAAAGCTTGGATGTATAAATTACAAAGCAACATGCACATCTATGCCATGTCCAGTAATAAAACTATCAAATAAATACTGATTACTAGATGCCAATAAGCAAACAAATACAAAAAATACTAAATATAATGGAAAACTGAGCAATGAATGCTAAATATTAACCTCCTTGGCAGTATGAATTTGGACAGAGTTTCTGTCTGAAAGCGGTACATATATCTGCCATGGCAAGTTCGCCGCGACATTTGCCTAATGACATTTAAATGTACACTTGAGCGTTTGACTGTATACTCCCACTGGACCTGCACTCACAGTACGGCCGCAGTGCCAACGGCAGCTCTGTCAGCCGATGTAGCTGGATGCACTGCAACTTGTGATGTTGATAAAACTAGCTCAACACACATGACATCTGGCAGTCAGATGGAAGAGAAAAGAATTTTATCAGTTGCAACTGACCACTGACTGTGACTAATTGATAGCACAACAGACATGGTCCGCTGACGGTTCTGGACATGCATTAATGACTGGCACGCCGGCACCTCGCAGCACAGATGGCAGGGAGACTGCTATAGCTGCGCTCCGAGTCTCAGTCGGGGTTACCGTTTTCAGTACATAACAACTGCCCCGAATAACGCTCGGGATTACTGCTGAGGAGGTTAAACAAATTCATGTACCTCTCATTAACATGTGAGCCATGTCCAGTCCTGTAACTATAAACTAAATACTAAATATTAAACTACAAGTACTAAATAAATAGATAACATATAATAAATACTGATAAGAAAAGTCCGGCTAATGCAAATGGAAACGCGCAACAGCGGTGCATGTTTGAAAGCCCAGTAAAACCAAATCTAAGTCAGTCGCCAGAGGGCGCCAGATGACCAGCGGCTAATTATCTATAGTGCTTTACTTGTATTCACCAAAGGGCGCGACCTGTCTTGCTCAGCCAACGTCGTATCGGCTAAAAATCACAAATTTTTCCCACTCCCTCTCATTTACCGCCCTCGTTGGGATGACCCCTTTCGAATTTATGGAAAAGTTTTACGGTTCCTGAAACAGATCTTCAAGGCAGCCGACGATGAAGATTTGGCAATCATAGCTTGCATCGTTTATGACTGATCCACCCATGTGATAGACAGACAGACGGACGGATGGACGGACAGAATTGCGATGGCTAAGACGCACTACAGCAGTAGCTGCTGTTGCATGTAAAAACTAAGTAAATACATACATATCATCAATACGTGAGCCTGGCCCTGCAGGATGTTTCCAGTTACTGTTATTAACAGGAAGCCACCATGGTGCTGCAGCCACCTACCAATTTATTATAAAACATTAATCAAGTAATTAATTTAATTAACAAAGTAAATGGTGGAGGGCACTGTTTTTATCAAATGTCTGTCTGTCTGTCTGTGTGACATGCATGTTTACAGAGACAATCTGGATATAATCCCTTAATTTTTTTTTGAAAAAGGGCATCAACAGGATCACGTGACTCAATTTTGCAGTGTTCAATAATAACAGCTTTAATATAACTAAATCTATAACCTTCAAATTTGACATTCATGTTTCCAAGGACAGTCCAGACATTACACCTGAAGTTTTTTTGCAAGAAAATGGTGCTGAAATTACAATTTTGCAAAAAAAAATCACTTAGCACTGTCAAAAGTGCCATCTGGCTAACTAATTAACCAATGAGCTACAGGCAATTAATTAACAGTTAGTACTGGTAGCAGGCAGCCACAACAGAGCTGCAGCTAGCTAAAACAACACAACAAACCACACACTACAATGTGAACTACACATTCCCAAAAATATCATGTAAACTATTCTTTTGCAATAATCTTGACGCAACTTCATTTACTTTTTTGTGAGAAAACAAGCAGTAATTCATCACATAATCAATAGCTGTCACTATAGCTTGCACTAATATCAAGTTATCAAGGTTCTCAAAATATATTGACTACAACTGCAGCAGATGTGTTATGTCAACATCTGTGTAATGCACTCATGGTATCTATCAACACAACGGTACACAGGGTGTTTCAGAAATGTCACCAGCAACGTTTTTTCATGTTTTTCATAACTGCAACAAATGTTAGCCAATTTTTAAAATTCTCCCATTTTTAGAATGTTAAACATCGCTCCAATGCAAATCTACTGTGCAGAGAATCAGTGAGAGAAACTTGGTCAATATTCACTGCAGCTGTGAATTCATGAAACAGGTGGTACACATTTTGACCAATAACTGTGTAAATTTCTACCCATGGTTGAGAATGAGAAACCATTATCTGTTACATTATTCATACTGAAAATGACCATTAAAAAACTCACAGCCTGTGTAATATTTTTCTTAACTTCTTCACTGATGTATGCTTCCAATACAAATGAGTTTCCAAATTTCTCTGCCTGAAACCATCATTTACAGAATAAACAAGACTTATGCTTTAGCGTTATCCTATGTAATCAGCAATATAGTTATCAGCAAGATGTCTTACAAATAACCAGAGCTGTCAAATTAGCGCATCAAGTAATGCATCAATGTGTTAATAAATTAACACGTGTTAAAAAAATTAACACACGTTAAAAAATTAATGCACATACATAAATTTATGTTAATTTACTAAATTCAGTGAAGCAAAAGTTCCAATATTCCATTAAACTGTGGTTATTTGACAATCAAATAAATTTAAGTAACTAAACTGTAGTTGCCACTCCATCACTACTGTAAATAAATAATTATTTGAACGACAGGCTAATAGATTTCTATGCTAGCTATGATGGTAGTTATTGTTAATTATACATTCAAATATGTTTCTAACTTTCTATATTCTACAGGTGTGCTCCCCAAATGTCATGGGTGAGGGGTAACTTACCCCTCCCCCACTCTCCTTCTCGATGAGCCTGGGTGCGTTAATAACACGTTAAGTAATGCGTGAAAAAATTAATGCAGTGCATTAATGCATTAGAAAATTAATACTTCGACAGCTCTACAAATAATTCTTAGTGATCTTAGTCCTTGGGCTCTAGGCCAAATGTTGTGCACTGCCCAAGGTTGCTTTGCCAATAACAGGACCTTAGCAACAGGCAACAATCTGTTATTGTCATTGTTTTTAAATAAACAAGCAAAGTGAAATAACACAGATAGCCTAAATAATAGCTCAATTTGCTGAGTTAAGTAATGTACAGCTTGTACAGTTGTTACTCAATTAACTGTCCAATAGTTCAAAAACGATCTAATTAGTATCAAATGACTATTTCTAATTTTATGTCAATATCGATCAGAGGTATAACAAATAGTGACTGGCATCATCAATCGTGAAGATTCTTTCCCCTCAGTTGCAGGAATATTGCCCATGTGTCTTCAGTACTTGGGCAATATTCCCACAACTTTGGTAAATTATCCTTACCATTGACATCAATGCCAGTCGTTATCTGTATACCAGTAACTGCTGAGTAAATATTTACTTCCGTGACATAGCCGGTTGCGACGACAAATCTCCTGAACTCTGCATTGCTGACTTCATGAACATCCATGAAGAAAGTCTTCACAGTTACATGCCGTGCAGGACCCTCTCCATCGGCTGTGATTATTGGCTTGTCAGAACCCATGATAAACGTTTCACCTTCTATCTGCACCATCTGATTGGTTCTTGCTTCATCTGCAAGCCTGCAAGCAAGTAGAAAAGTGTTACTACAAAGCTGTAAAACTTCTAATAAATGTCAGATCTTCAATCAATGAACTATATAAATGCTAGATTTCTAATAAATAATGGGTCCTAAATAAACACCAGGTCTAAGTAAGAATTTCATTTCCCAGATCTTGTCGAGTACTATGAATTCTGAATGCTTTCCTGCTGTTTAGTTTGTTCACATGCATTCACAAGCAAACTTTATAACCATCAGTCACTAGTGTGTATGGCCCAACTGACTGTCAAATGCAAATGTTGCATGTATCAAAGAAACAGCATGTCACGGCATACATGCAGCATATTTAGGCACTGTCAGTCTGTCAGCACAGACCGAAGTACTAAGGCTAGCAAATGATCCAAAGACCAGTTGCTAACCTTTGGCCAGCTTGAGCAGATATTCTGGATGCTCTCAGTGAGCAATCTGCACAGCAAAAAGACGACAGAATGACAAATCCATTGAATACATTATCTCCTCCGTTCACTAAAATAACTTGGCGGACATAATAAGTGTGTTACAGTAGCAACTAACCTTTTTTCGTCCAGGCCGCTATTACACGGAGGCGTGTCATCAGACTCGGTGGGCGTGTCCCCGGACTGATCGTCTGTTTGGACGACAGACGATTGTTTGCGACTAGTCGCAGAACACCCGCAGTCTTCCAATGTCGTTTTCTCTTGTAAACTATAAGCGCACAACAAACAAATAACAAACAGCGAACTAACTGTAACGAAATAACTGCCACTCATTCTTTTTCTACCGCAAAACCAGCAATGTTTACATAGAATAAATAACTGCGTCCAATATCTAACGTATCACTTTCGTCGAAATTCATTAGTGCTGCGCAAAACGAGTAAAAGAAATTCGGTTATATCACAAAGTAATTATTAATCAAGTGTATGGTTATGTGACTGTGCATAGGCTATATAGGCATCGCTAAGGTGTGCCGACTGTACCGCCTATACCTGAAGGTCAGCATCCAACTTCCGGTCTTCAAAAGAAAGCGATTTCCAAGGGTGAGTGACAGTGCACGTCCCATACACGCTGTGGTGACGCTGCCATATCGAACGTTATAATCAACGCTAAAATGTGATTCGGTAACTAAGCGCACGCAGATGATGATGGCAGAGAGCAACATTTTAATCAAAACTGCGGCTAAACCGCTGCTGATAGAGACATGGTTATATTGACAATCTATATACTCGACAACGCCTTATCCAACGGTACCATCGACGATCCTCTACGACGTACTGTATATCCACAATATATGCATTACAGACAGTCGATAGACAGACAGACGACATACCCGAGCCTCGATCGATCCCGACCAAACGGTCGGCCAAAAAAATCGTAACGCAAAGTCTTTCTGCAGACATAAAGCTCACGGGGCGGCGCTGATCAGATCTTCGTTTTTTCAGCCCTCAGCCAGACACCAGTCTACACTGGTAGACCACGATATACGAAGCTAATGCATCGCGCTGTGTGCCCATTTAGCCTAAATCCCAGCTATCACTATAATCATACTCACTGCACCTAGCCACTGCGAAGGTTGGCCAGGCTGAGTTGACGTGTGTGGCTGGTTACAAACATCTAGGCCCGTTGAGAAAAAGGGAGGTAGGGGAGCTAAAGTAAGTTATACCCCCGTCCCCGCGACGTTTGGGGGCTCCGCCGACGCTGAAAAAGTATTTATAAATACAGAGTGCACCATTATGTTAAGAAGCAAAGCAAAATTCGAAAATTTTCACCCCACACGGGCCCCTCGAGAATGTTGTCTTGGGCCTCGCGGTGGCTTTCGACGTCACTGCAAACATCAACATGATTTACCGATATGGAAATATTCGCCAATCCAAGTAGGCCTAGCTGGCTGGGCGTAGAGTAACTGCGTTGATCAAGTCGACCAACGCGTTAACCACCACAAAGCCGCCACACTGACGCTAACAGGAATCGGTTAATTATCGCATCAAACATTCACGCAGTCAAATCGGTCCCCGGCGATACAAAACTCTCGGGCTTCGTGGTCTATGGTCAGAGTTAATTCGGTGTAGGCCTACAGCGAGATTTCTGGACGGTGACGGTGGATAGACGATCACGACCGCGCTCCGATATGTCCCATGAGGTCTTGACTCCACAGGGTATGGGAGCGTTCTCCCACTGCCCGGTCGTGGCAGGGGGATTGGGAGCAATTTCCCTCAATTTTAGCCTGTCGGAAAGAAAATCTTTCAATCGTGCAGAATTTAAAACACAGTGAAATTTAAAGCATGCGGCCTGAAATTTGCAGTTGTCTGTAGGGGAATCGAACGTCGTCCAGCCTCCAACTTTGTTTTAACCACAACACCGCTGATGCCCGATTAATAAAGTGTGCTGCTGTGCAATGGGGTTTTTACACGATCGAACAAACATCGAGCAGCTAGCTGGACGTTCTATGGTAATTAGCATGCTAATTAGGAGGGGGAACGGGTTGTAACTGGAAGGCCTATAAACACGTGATCAGCTGTGGGCTAAGAGCTTAAGCCTAAACCTATGCATTTGAGCCAGGGGGCGGGGTTCCATAAAAATAGGCCTGCTTGAACCAGTTCGATGTTTGCTCGACGTTTGCTCGATGTTGGCTTCGTATAGGCTATGCTTTATGCATGCATGCGTCATATTTGCTCGATGTTTGCTCGATCGTGTAAACACCCTATAACTTACACAAAACTATACGTATATTGGCGGTGGTCAGAGAACGCTAACAGCTTCACTGCTCATCGTTTTACCCTAAGGAGTCAAAGCATTATTGACAGATAAACTTAACACTTTAATAAAGCTGATGATTAACCTATAAATCTTTTGCACGCTGATAAGACTTATGCTCGTCAGAAAAAGCTAAACCATTTCATTTTCCTCCTTCATCTTAACCTCCGTGGACTTTTTAAAATTTATTTATTTTATTTATTTTTCTCTGTTTTTGCTTTTTTCTGCTTTTGTGTGTTGTCTCATTCTTACTTTTTCCACCATGAAGTGATTTGTACTTGCCAAAGTTTACTAGTGCCTGTTTTTCCCATGACAGAAGTGCCTTTTGCCTACGTATATGCGGCGCCTATGCATACTGCTGCGGTTGTGATGTCCTCGTAAGGGTTAACCTTTAGAGGTTAACCTGGGGTGAATTTTTCACCCCACTATCGTTTTCTGCTCTGTGCTGTTTTAACCTTTAGAGGTTAACCTGGGGTGAATTTTTCACCCCACTATCGTTTTCTGCTCTGTGCTGTTTTAACGCCTTACAGCTGAAACCTGTGTTTTTATGTATCTGTTCATAACTG
>Ga0056128_1005474_pt1 | contig 15974 bp, 8 predicted proteins | sample WorMetLIZISLAND2_FD_71113 | JGI IMG/M metagenome (GOLD analysis project Ga0056128, IMG submission 71113) | Marine gutless worms symbiont microbial communities from Max Planck institute for Marine Microbiology, Germany - Olavius geniculatus... ...
TGCCTGATGAAACAGATGCAAAACAGATCTTAACAGCTTCCCCCGCAGGAAACTGGACGAGACCACTGGGACGTCCTCGTATTACATGGATGAAAACCATTCAGCAGGATCTGAAATCCAATGACCTCAATATGGACGACGCAGTTGACCTGGCTCAGAACCGTCCACTCTGGAGATTGATGTCTACGTTCGGCGCTACGCATTTTTAGTGGTGCTTGCTAGAAATGATGATGATGATGATGGTAAGTTCTTGAAAGTTAAGCAGGGTTCTTAAAAGTTTTGGAGTTCGATGGAAGAGGCTCTTAAATGTCCTTGAATTTTAGTTTTTTTTTTAAATCATCGTGATCATGATGTAGAATTTGCTTTATTTTGTGTTGAAATTATTTTGATTAGCTAGTCACAAAGAACACAAGCACTACAGAAATACAAATTCTGGCACTCGTTATCTTTTGTAAACTTAAGCAAAATCAGAAAAAGTAAAAATGTGTCCAACTCTATTTAATTATGTGCAGTTGAATAAATAGTCTGATTATTAACGCTTAATATGTGCCAACTCCAAAACTAACGGTGTTTAATCGGTACAAAAGAAAAAGTTCTGATGTACCCCCGTGTCATTACTGATATAGAGTCATTACAAAGTTCTAAATTTTATTCACGTTTTTATAGGTTACAAAATTAATCAAACAGTTTTTCTAAAGATTAATCAGTGATAATAATATTATCTTACCTTTTATTCGGGACAGGTAGACTATTACATCTGCTCAGTGATGAGGCTATATCAGTTTGGCCCAGTGTACATTCCCAGATTTAAGTTACTTTAACTGAAATCTAGAGCAAGCGGCTGTGATGCTGTAGACAGCTGTGAAGTCGAAAGTGGCGCTTATGTTAAAAATAACCAAGACATCAGCACTAAGAATGTGTAGTATGTTTGCTGTATCAAAAGTCAGTTTGCTTTTATTAGTTGAGTTTTTTGGCTTTAACATCTTTTTGGTTCTTGGAGTGCTTGGCACCATTTCTTCATTGCGGTGGCAGACCACTTTGGTTTATTTATCAGTTAATTAATCATTAATCTTGGCAGTGGTTGATGTTCTTGTGACAGGAAATGAAAGAGGCAGCCGGTGAGGACGAGCGTGAGTTGGCGGAGGAGATGTCAAAAGCTTTCATGAGCGAAGATCTGCCGGACGAGGTGTTTGGTGCGCCCAAGGCCGGTGCTGGGATGTGGGCGTCCATGATCCGCATCATCAGTCCTGTCAAGGGAAACACCGTCGTCAAGATTCCGTTTGAGCAGAACGAGGCTGCACACAGGTCTGCTCAATGTGTAATTGTTGTTAATAATAATAATAATAATAATATAGTGCAGTGTTCCAGTATTGTACAGTTTAAACCATCTGTTTCATTATTGTGTGTATATGCATTGCATGAAAAGGCCATCCCGGATAAGATCCATACTGCGTCAGGCGGGTTGTTAAACTTTACTTGCTCACTCACTTTTGTGACACGGACTCGAATTAAGATGACTCGACCATGTCACTGGTCAGTAGTCATTGTCTGTGGTGTGAATGGTACAGCATAGCGCTGGTGAAGTTTGCTGGGCGTGACGACCAGTACGTGGTGGTCGGCACGGTGAAGGACCTACAGCTGCGTCCTCGCAGTCTGACCTGCGGCTATCTGCTGCTGTACAAGCTCTCGCACACCGGGGACCAGCTTGAGCTGGTACACCGCACCGAGGTTGACGACCTGCCGGCGGCCATCGCGCCATTCCAGGGACGCCTGCTGGTGGGCGTCGGACGCTACCTGCGCATCTACGACTACGGCAAGAAGAAGCTCCTGCGCAAGTGTGAGAACAAAGTGAGTCATCGATGAACAAACTCGATATAACAGTCATATGGTATGACACGGCGGTAGTTTGTTGAGTCATATAAATGCAGTTACTTTACAGCGGGCTTAGTTAGTTCTTGGATAGCTGACTGCTTGCAGGCAGATGAACCATCTCAGCATGAAGCCAGCTAGTTAGGTCACTGAGCCTTCTGCCTTCCGTGGGATGGTAAAATGATACATCAGCTTTTGTGCAGAATAGAAATAAACGGTGATGCTGTATAGCTCTGAGATGCATTCTCAGTCGCATGAAGACCCCCATTTTTAGTCTTGCAGCTAGTTAGGATGCATTCACATAGACATGACTATGTCAGTACGAGTCCGAATACCTAGATATGGGTTCCGGTAAACATGAGTTTGCATGTATTTCAATGGTGGTCAACTGGTCATTCGCATGAGTACAGGTTACCTGCGAACTTGTGAAGTAAATGACTCATAAATGGCATTATTTTGATTCATACAAGCTACTTGATGCATTTTGACATCAGGTATTACATCATTGTTGAATTGTTCACGGCTAGGGATACGTGAATATTAAAATTATTAACAATGTAGTGAAATATTATTGTTCTATTCACAAAAACATTCACTTTAAACTGAAACCCAGACTTAAAATAGTACTTGTACTCATGTCTATGTGAACATGGCCTTAATCATGGTGTGTTCGGCAATCACATATGCTGCTTGTTGTGTATTTCAGCACATTCCGAACTGTATTGTTGCCATTCATTCGATGGGCAATCGGATCATGGTGTCGGACAGCCAAGACAGTTTTCACTTTGTCCGTTACAAGAGGACCGAGAATCAGCTGATTGTGTTTGCCGACGACACGAACCAGCGCTGGATCACGTCCGCTTGTCTGCTGGATTATGACACAATCACTGGTGCTGACAAGTTTGGCAACATCACTGTGGTATGTCGATTAGACTAAAGAGGATGTCAGACAAACAGCAAAATCGGCCATTTTTATCTGCCAACAAAATCGCCCCACAAAAATCTGTCATATGTCATGCAAAAATCGCCCAATTTTTCGGCCAAGATAGAGCATGTTCTATCTTCGACAATTTTGTCGGCCAACTTTTTGTATATCGGACAACAAATTTTGTTTATGTTGCCATGGTGATAGTTTACAATGCGAGATGTATATTTATTTTAGTTAGTTATTGTGTTTATTAGTTATTTTTTTAGATGCAGAAAAAAAGTGATACAAGTATTATTTTGCGATCTGCATTTTGCTGTTGTGTTAGCTGATATCGTAAGAAGTAGCAGACGAAAATATTGGCCGTATGTCATGGTTAACTGATTTTGTCGGGCAACTAAACCACGCCTTCAAGTCGTCCGACTTTGTTGCTCATCTGACATCCGCTTAACACTACAGCTTTATTGTGTTTAGAACAAATATCTTGTCTCATTTGTAGGTGGCTGTACAACGGTTGCGCTTATTATGGTACAAGGTTGTGTCTGTCATCTCTCTGTTGTCTGTAATGCATGTATTGTGGCAAAGCAGTACGTTTTACCAGAAAACTGCCTGAAGAAGCAAATATTCTTGCCCGACCTTTACTCTTTGGTCCCAGATCACTACTACCATTCCCCATATTTTGAGGCATGTCAAGTTATGTAAGTAAGTAAGAAACTACATTCACATTTGCTAGCTTTTGTGCACAGGCAGGTACGCTCGGCTACCATAGCAACAGATGGGCACTTTGTCTAAGATGTATCTCTCTGGAAGATGTCTGGATTTATACTAAACATTCAGGGAATTTTTAAGGTGAATTAATTGTCCACATTGGAGGTAACTTGAATATCAGTTTGTCTTTCCAAAAATGTCTTTCCAAAAATTATGCGTTATCACAGTGGTTGTGGATGTCATATTAGTACTATGGACTTTGTACTTGTGTTTTTTTCTTATCCAGCTACATGTCTGCATTTGGTTTGATGTGCTGTTGTGCTGTTAATTGTTCGAAGTTGTCGTAATGTTTGTGAAGGTGCGTTTGCCACAAGACGTGTCGGACGAAGTGGACGAAGACCCCACTGGCAACAAAGCATTGTGGGATCGTGGACTGCTGAATGGCGCTTCTCAGAAGGTATGTTTGTGATTCTGTGATTCTTACTATAAATGCTGTAGTTATCTCTGCCAAGTGTGAACGTGGTGAACGTTGGAGGCAATTAAGAGATTGGCCGTTCTGTCAATCGTTCCATCATTCCTTTTGTGTACATGATGACTCATAATGGCAATGACATCATTGCACCAACAGTGCAAGCGGCAACGCTGGCTGTTACTTTTCCCTCTCTCTGCAGCAAAGCAGCTCTTCCTTCTCCCTCCCTTTTCCTTGTTAACTGAAGGCAGTTAACCGGCAGGAACGGTGGCGCCCTCCTGTGAAAACTTCTATATTTTACAGTAGTAGTGGTGTTTAAATTACTTTGCTCGGTGGAGATATGCACTCTCATGAGCGCCTTCTAGTTTTATGATGTGATTGGTAGTGGTGGCTTTGGCTCATAATGACATTTTTGGTTGCATTAAAGAAGTTGCTCGACGTTGAGTCAGGTTAGAACTGAGATGGGTGACTGTTTGTGGTTATACCGTCTTCAGGTGTAACCAAACCACCCAGGCTAACTCAGCCTGGCCATCCTTCCGTGGGTAGCAAAACGAGTATGGACGATGTTTACTGCCACTGCTAGGAAAGAAAACAGCGAGTTCTATGTAACATTAGTTGTTACCAGAACTGCTGGCATACTGATCCAGTTGGTTAAAGGCTGCTGCTTTTGTATTCTGCCCTATGGGCAGGTTTTCGTTTGCCGTCGACACCATCTTGCCTGCTCCTGTGCCAGCTTCATGATTTGTGAATAATCCATGTTCCCATCACTTGTCTCCAGTAGCCAGCTTAGTAGCATTTCTTTTGGCTTTTCTTTTCTCTTCTCCCTTTCAGTCGACCTTCCAACACGGTTCTCACCACCTCTTCTGTCTACTCCTCAGTGTGTCCATAAGTTCTCTTATTGTTCTCACTGTTCTTAGCACTTTATCATTCTTTTTGTGCTTCATCCAAAATACCTTCAACATGCGACGCCAAATCCACATTTCAAATGCTTCAGTTCTTTTAAAGGCACCTTTCATGTAAGACCCTGGCTCAGCTGCTAATAGAACTGGCCATCCGGCTGACTTGGTGTTGTCCTCTCTTCCTAAATCTTATTGGAAAACTATAAAACTATCTTCACAAAAGGCAAAATTTTTGGCCTAAAAATTCCCTTTTGGGGAACTTTGGGTTACAGTTGGAGTTTTCATTACCTGTAATCTGCTCTGTCGGAAATTTGCAACTTCTTGCCCTACCTTTTTTTAAAATTCACAACATTACTGGTAAAGGCTAACAACATCTCAGGTGAATGAATATGGTACTACATTAATGCATTGTGGCTATTGTGTCTCTGCAGGCAGACGTGATCATAAACTTTCACATCGGTGAAGTTCTGATGTCGCTACAGAAGGCCACGCTGATTCCCGGAGGTTCAGAGTCTCTGGTATACACTACGCTGTCAGGTGGCATTGGCATGCTGGTTCCATTCACTTCACATGAGGTCTGTGAACTCTGTTGGCATTAGCGCTAAAAAGCCAGTTTTAAAAGCCTTAAGTCGTTTGGGTTTTTTTTGGTTATACCTACATTTTCTGGGTTAAAACTGGGTTTTAAAAGGCTTTTGCAGGTTTGGACTGTTCTAACACGAAGTTGCTTCAGAGAAGTAGGCAGGTTAGGCAAAATTTGACGGTACTACACTGTGAGGCATAAAAAACACACCAAAATTTATCGATGATAACTTGAAGGTGGATTATCGAATTTTAATAATTTTTGTTACAACTATTTCTTGCCATCAAATGGTTATTTAAGTTTTCACCTCACCGAACGTATGCTTCTGCACTACCTGGAGGAATCAAAACACATGAAATCGGCGTTAAAATGAACAATAAAAGCCAAAAACTGTCCATGATATTACTGATAGTAACTTGGAGAAAGATAACGAGATTTAAATAGTTTTTGGTATAAACATTTTTGACATAACTGGCCATTAAATGCCCGTTCAAATTCCCAGCTCACCTAACATCTGTTAGTGCATTACCTGGGGAAGCAAAACAAATGCAACATGAGATAAAAAAAGAAAGAAAAACATCAGTAAATTTAATCATTCCAGATATGTAGCCTTTAACAGCTTTGATCACAGTCCATTCGACAGTATTTGCAGTGCTATGCAGCAGCGAGTTATGAAACACTGCGTAGGAATATCAACGAACTCAAGAAGCAACTGGTTGAAGTCTGAAGCAGAACATTATCAATACTGCTATCAACGCAACGAGAATGCATCTTTCTGTCTGTGCTTACACAAATGGCCGATATTCGAATATTTACTGTCAGCAGTTACACAACTAAACAGTTGGATAAACTGTCAACCAAGATGCTAGAAATGTGGACAAAATGTGGCAAATGTGCATTATTTTAATGAAATAATGATATTGCATTGTATAAAAATGTAATATTTTGCTGGTTTTGTTTTTTGCCAGGTAGTGCAGAAACAGACATTCAGTGTGACAGGAACGTAAATGATCATTTAATCCCGAGTTGTATTCGGAATATTCGTACCAAATATTGTTAAAATCTGATCATCCATCTTTAAATTTACGCCTCACGGTGTAGTAAGTTTTTATGCTCTTATGGGATTTTTGTCAGTAGACTTCAGCACATTTATTTAGCAACATATGTCTTGATATTTCTCATAGATTCACTTATAATGTCAAAAAGGTCATACCAATTAAATTATTTTTTTTCTTTTTAGCAAGAATTTTAGAGATTTTTATTGTCCCCACTACCACTGGTGGATTTGGGGTTTCTGGTGTTTTATGGGTTGATATATCGTGGTTTTTTTGGCATTTTCTGTGCCTGGTAGGACCACGATTTCTTCCAGCACCTGGAGATGTACATGCGTTCAGAGTTACCGCCGTTGTGTGGACGGGATCACCTGTCATTTCGATCATACTACTATCCAGTCCGCGTGAGTCGTCTTTGCAATGACTTTACTGTTGGTTATTAGGGCTATACCGAGTAGCAGATTTTACTATTCGGCTTATTAAGAAGAATTCATTTTATTATTCGACCGAATACGAATAGAATACGAATAGGCTAGTTGATGCAGGTTCAAACACAATGCACAATGCCTTGGATTTAACACTCACACATATGATGAAAAAATCCAAGTCGGTCATCTTAATTGTGTTTGTGTTAAACGTATGACACTAACAAAGATTGCTGACACTAACGAAACATGCTATATATGCTATTATAGAAACTGCTAAGAAAAAGCCTTAAAGCGTCATGTGTGGGCATTATGCCGCGGAGACTGTGTTCAGCTGACAGCAGCAATCTTTGAGGCTATATGCATGAGCACCAAGAGGCAACGGCATATGCCTATTATTCGTATTCGGTCTATTTTTGCACTACTATTCGGCTGAACACGAATACGCTATTTGGCTTACTATTCGGGCCGAATAAAATACAAGTAGAATATTCGGTACATCCCTATTGGTGATGATTATGATAACAAACTCCGAAGCCATGATTTAAAACTGTCAACTCAAATACACCCATTGCTTGCTATGGCTTACAAACTGTATGTCTAGTTAGCTCGTTTAAGCTTAATTTTTGACGTTTTGTCTAGAAAAATTGTAGGCGCACACAATTTCTGAAAATGTGTACCCAAATTATCGTACTCGGTTTGATAAACGTGCTGTGCAAAAGTTTGATGGGGTTATTTACATCGAGTCCAAAGTTATTAGCCACAATTCACTGAATTTTGATCCAGAATTTGTAATTTTAAAAAATTATTGGGTGGCCCTTGTGCACTAACAAGCCTTTTTTGTTCTCTAGCACGTGTAAGAATTTGAGGGGGCAGCAACCCCTCAGGGCCAAGATATGGTCTTCCAAAAAAGTTGACTTTGGTTGGGTCAAAAGGTCAGGAGGAACTGAAACTTTGGTTAGTGGACTAAAGATTATTGTAGAGAATTGCATTGGACATGAGAGAGTTGCATTTGATCACCTATGTTTCCGGTTGCCGATAATTACCTCCGCCAAAGAGGTAATGTTTTTGCCAGACTGTTTGTTTGTCTGTCTGTCTGTGAGTCAGCAAGATAACTCAAAAAGTTATGGACGGATCTTTCTGAAATTCTGAGGGTATGTCAGGAATGGCACAAACTACCAGTGATTCAATTTTGGGGGTGATCCGGAAGGAATCCTGGATTCTGGATCACTTTGAAATTTTCGTTACCATTGCTTTCAATAGGGCATAAGGGAACCACTGGCAAACCGAAGATGGTGCTACCACCTAGCGAACAAGATTGCCTTGGCGGAGGTGTGCGGGCTCTGACTGCTTTCTAGTTCTACTTTGTAGTTACGATGCTTTGCCAGAGAATTAAGGAGGTACAGCGTTTTGCCGTGCTGTCTCTGATAAGTTGGATGGTTTGTGTGTGAAACCAACAGAACGTGATTGATGGAGACCTGTGCGAAATGTTCAACGCGCTGGATGCCAGCAAACAGAAAACAGTAGCAGAAGAGCTGGATCGGACGCCTAGCGAGGTTTGTGCTGTTCACTGCAGTTTTACGTGCTCAGTTTACTAAGTAGTGTAGCAATGCATCTATGGTGTGGTGGGATCTTTGATTATCATTTTGCTGCAGATAGACCACAGAATCCAGGAACAAGAACTCGACTTATTGAGAATTCCATCTTTGAAGCCCAAGTCGCACGAAACAGCAATATTGCCTAAATATGCATAGAATATAATACTAATTAACAATACACTGATCATTTGAAATAAAAACATTGCTTTACATTAATTTCAATAAAGATAATGTTGTGCAGACAGAATTTTGACGTCACGAACAACGCTTTGTATATAGCGTGTATTTCAGAGGGCGAGGAAGTTTAAATGCCATGAGCTGGTCGTAGTGTCGATGCAGCGCGCGCTCAGAGAGGGGAACTGGCGTGCATTCCGGAAGCGAAAAATGGAATCTGTCGGCGATTGGTGCATACAGTCAGCCTACTTCCAGTATGACAGCAAATTCTCGAAATGCAAGCGAAGTCTTTTCGCTTGGTACCACGCTCCATCAACGCTGCTAGCGTTCATATTCTGTCAAACCCTACATTGACGCTAATAGTTGTTTGTGACGTAACACTTTCGTCACATTTATCCACGTTAAACTTTATTTTTACAGTATAAAGATAATACTGGCAACAGGAAGATTAATAAATATTGACAAATTAACATTTGATTAAGCTAGTTAGTGCTTTATGACAGTTACGTAAACTGATGCGACTTGGACTTTAAGCTGCCGCCATTATCTAAATTACCAGCAGAAATACAGCACCAGCAGAAATACAGCCCACCATAGTCATTTTGATGCATCTGCCAATGTAGTGGCCAGAGGCATTATGTTTCGGGAGTGTTCGTGGTTGCATCCAGGATGAACTCATCAAATTTTGGTGTCTAAGGGTCAAGGTCACAGTGGGGTCAAATGTGCCTCAAAATGCACTTTTCCAGCGTTGTGGTTGCCACCTGTTATTGGTGGAGTCATAATAGCCGACTGAGTCGTAACCACCATCTAGTTTTTCATTTATTGGAGAAATTACCTGCATGTTTATATGTGTCATGTATATTTGTGTTTGCTGAACATGGACCCATGCAGTCATATAGTACTCAAGTTGGACTCGATTTCTCATTTTTTCTGACTCGGACTCGAACTAAGAGGACTCGACTATATCACTGGCATAAACGTTGTTGTAGCTATTGCTGTTGCTGTTTGTATTTCCAAGTAGTGTATAATGCAATGTGTTCACTCTACGCAGGTTTCAAAGAAGCTGGAGGACATCAGAACTCGCTATGCTTTCTAGCTGTGAGCACTGAACCTTTGAGGCTCTACAAACAGTTTCTTATGTGTACTAGTACTACAATCAGTTTGTGACTGACTGAAGGAGAATATTCCGACTTGCTGAAAACTTAGCAGATAGTCACGAGACGTGTGCTGTAAAATTTCTCGTGCATGCACCACTTCTGTTGGAATTAGTGATCTCTGGGGCCCACAGTTTTCCACAGGCCGCAGAATTTCAAGCCGAGCCGCGGAATTTTTCCTTTGCCATGGAATTTTGATATTTCCGCAAAATTTCATAGAATTTTGCAGAAGTTGAACATTCGTCGGCGATTGGTATGATTTTTGACTTGACGTCGTATTTTTATCACGGAAAAAAGTCAAATTGACTTGCCAAGACCTGTGAGCCCTACTAATAGCTGTTGCAATATGGCACAATCGTTTTTAACTGCAATGCAACTTGACAGATTGCATATTTAAAACGAAAAAAGATAGGTAATTTTCTTTGTACGTTGCTAGCATAACTCAGCACAATGTCGCTATGCCAACCAGCCCTCAGAAACTAAAGTTTTCGAACAGGATATGAGCTCAGTTTACTGACAATGGAAGGCTGCAGTGAGCCGGGGAATGTGGACAATTTTGTCGCGGTAAGCCACGGAATTTTGCAAACTGGCCTGCGGAATTTGGTAAAATTTTCCGCAGAAAACTGTGGGCCCTAGTGATGTTTAATGTGCTGGCTTGTAAAGCAGACATTGCTGCTGTTAAAAAAGCAACAAAAAATGAAACAAAATGAAGGTAATTGAAAGCTGCAGCCTAAAAGTTAACTCTTTCCTTTACCTTCATTTCAGTTCCGTTCCGTTCAGATCTCTCACTGTGTTTGTTTCTTTAAAGATCAGGTTTATATTAAAACATTGTTGACTTGCCATTCGAACTTTTTCTATATGCAGCGTGCGTACACTGCAAAAATGCGTTTGTTTTCATTTTCTTAAATATGGTATATGCCACTGCTTACATGCAGCGGCATTGTGTGTAAAAAAGTAGGCAAGGCAGGAAGATGCCGTTTTTCCGTGAGACGCTACAAATTTTCAACAGAATTCCAACAGACAGCTGCAGATTTCCATAAGAGGAGGTTACAGGTGCTGACTGTTCAAATTTTGCCCCTAAGTTTCCACAAATGGGGGTTTTCGGCCCCACATTTCGTATTTTGTGACAAAAATTTTCTGACAAGGTTTTCCAGCAATTTTCCGGCAGCTTAAAATTTAAGGGATAATTGCCACCCCCTCTCGGCCACAACGCCACTAATAACTAGAACTTGTATTAAGAGGCCTGGCATTTATTAGAAGTTATTCGGTACTTGTGGTATTTTTGCATGAGTCGGAGTTGTATTGTTGAATAGATAGTTACCACAAGTGGCCAGTAGCTTACAAAATTTTCAGAAAATCAGTTAATTAGAATGCACACATGAGTGCTGGTTGACTCAATCTGGTGATGACATATTTTAACTTATTTCTTAAGTTTAATGCAGTAAATGTTACTGTTTTATTATGGTGTCATTATTATTTTGATTGGCCATTATATCATTGAGACTGGTTGTTGTTTCAATAAAGACGAGTCGCTTGTCACTGATTTGGAAGTGGTGGATTTAGTTGGATTTATTTGTTTATTTTTGTTGTTTATTTTGGAAATAGAGGGTGGGCCATAAATATGTGGCACTTTACTTTTGTCCATATCTTCGCCAATTATTGATCGATTTTCACAATCCTTTCACTGGCACACTCTGCAGATAATTTTCTATAACATGATTATTACATATTCCACCACAACATAAATGTGTCTTTACACTACCTTGTGAATATCAATAAAATATGCATACATAACGATAATAACAAAGAAACATTTTGGTAGAATTGAAAAAAAAACACTTTAGACCAACATTGCAGTGAATGGTTTGTATGACACTAAACTGTGCAGGTATAACACAGTCTAGTGTCGTACAGATATTCATCGCAATGTTGGTTTGAAGTGTTTTTTTGTGTACTTAAATTTTTGTTATTATTGTTAATTTTTGCTTTCATTTATATTTCACACGGTAGTGCAGAAACGCATTTACCATGTGGTGGTATATATATTATAATTGCATTATTGCATATTGTCTGCAAAGTGTGCCAATGAAAGAATTTTGAAGATCGGTCAATAATTAGCAAAGATATTGACAAAAGTAAAGTGCCACGTTTTCTTGTGGCCCACGGTGTACAATGTAGCAATGTAACTCGGCTTAGCAGAAAAGTTCATTAGATAGAGATATGTCAAGCATAAAAAAGATGTGTTCAGTGAAGTTAATTTGCCACATTAAACGTGTTTATTGGTAATAGTTGGCTCAACTTTTAAAACTGAGTACTGAATACATTAAAGTAAGCTACATCATACGAGTGTACGAAGTATACAGGGTGGGCCAAAAAATGACAATTTTTGTACACCTTATAATTTTACCAAATATTAACCGATTTTCAATTTTTTTCACTGTCAGAATCAGGAGACAATTTGTAATAAAACTATAGATCCCACCACACCTCAAGTGTGTCGCTACACTACGTTGTGATATGTCAGTGTTTTAAGAAAAAACAATAACAAGACAACTTCTGCAACAACACATTTTAAGAAATTAACAGCAGAAACAACGTGTTTGTTGTCTCAGTTATTGTCTAAAAAGTCACCTCTCAGTTTTTCCATCAAATGTTTAATGTGTCTGCTTTGCTGCTGGACGACGCATCCAAGACTGCGACACCACTGACTAATGGCGCGATTAACCAAACGCTGCGGCAGTTGCCACACTCGGTGACAATTGCTTGCTTCAGCTGGTTGACTTTCGTGAATCGTCAACATTGATAGGCCATCTAGTGAAGAACATCCCGAACAGCATAATTTTAGTCCGGGCTGTTTGGGAGCCACATGCCAGGCTCGATCACGCAACTGGTCAGTGGCGTTGCCTGCTTGAGTGCGTCTTCTGACATTTCACAAGGTAGTGCAGCCACACACTTGGGGTGTGGTGGGATATAATAGTTTTATTACAAATGGTCTCTTGATTATCGCAATGAAAAAATTAAAAGTCGGCTAATATTTCGTGAAAGTGTAAGGTGTACAAAAAAATGTGCCATTTTTGGCCCACCCTGTACATCAGAATTAAATCTGTAAGATCCACAAAACTTGTAGAGGAATCGTGGTGTTGCATTGTATAACGTACCACCGTTTGCGGGACATAGTAATTTCCTTATTATTTTGACGTTTTTACTTTTAATTAAAGTATAAAAATAGTGAGCTTGATTTACTTAGTTTTTTTTCCGTAGAATAAGGAGTTAGGTTTTCAATTGTTCCATTTAATCGAGATTTGTCGGAATCAGTAATATAGTTTTTATTAGAATTTCTCGCTATAACTTAATACTAAACTTTAAGTAACTTATATAACTAAATTTTCAAGATATGACAAAGAATATCAAGCAACGAAGACGTCTATCATACTTTAGTCTATGATATCATTGCAGTGTTCTGCTCGGGTACAAATTTACATACTTAAAATATTGTCAACCCAATGCGCATGCGCATTGCTGTTGGCAACAATATACAAAAGTTGATGTAAACAAAGACTACTTTGGTTGTAAAAGTCGGAAAACTTGTCAATATGGTAAGGGAATTGCTTATTTTTCAATGTAATATTAGCATATTTAAAAAGTTTTGTAGTTCCTTTATGTACAGCTAGCCGTGAAGCACATCTTGCAGTTGGCGTACAGTCAGTTTCGTTGCAAGACCGGGTGACCAGTTGGCTGTCAGTAGTTCTCAAAAGTTTATCAGTGTTCATATGTATTAATTTGCTGTATAGCTCTTTCTCGCTTGGCTGTGTTCCAGCCATTAACTGTCTGCTTTAGACTATCAGAGAAATATACACATCTTGTAGTAAGTAAATATTGATAATTTGATGATGGCGGCACTTGTACATGATGTAATTTGTGTGATTTGTGGAATGTGTCATTTATTTTCCGAAGATTATATCCGCCGTGAAAATTCAGGGAAAATAAGTAAGCGTTTTCGCTATCTGCCGTGAAAATCCATATCTACGAAAATTGTAACTGTATACTTTTTTCTTTTTTCAGTTAATACTGTAAATTATTACTGTGTTATTTTATCGCTTATCAGCATGATTTCGTCGTTTACAACAGGCCGCCATAGCTAAGTTTGTACTAAAATTGACGTCGAGAGACGTGTAATTACGCAACATTTACATTCACCAGGGGGCGTCAGTTTCACGTGCAATATAGTACGATTTTGTGCTTAATATTTAAATTACGGTTTTCGCTTACCCATATAAAGGTTAGGGATAAGGTTTAGGGTTAGGGTTAGGGTTATTAAGGTTAGTGTTAGGGTTAGCGATCGGGTTAGGTTTAGCATTTTCGAAAGATTTATGTGACAATAATGCACACCATAAATTAGTGTACAATATATGTTATAAGTTCGACGGCGGTGCAAGTGCCTACAAAAAAAATTGCCAACGGCTGCCTGTGATGGTCTACTTAGACCTGAGGAGCTTGTTGGTGGACTGGCGATCCGTGAAGCTACGGCCGAGGTCGTCAGTCGCGGTTGTCGCCATAGCGAAAGCCGCAGGGACACAGCGGCTTTCGCTATGGCGGGCAATCATGTAGACGGACCTAGTTTACTGGCTACAGTCCGTCTAGACGGAATATTCATGGCAGATAGCGAAAACGCTTACTTATCTTCCGTGAATTTTCACGGCGGATAACACCTTGCTTTATTTTCAGTCTGAGGTTGAGGACACACTCAAGAGAATTCAGTCGCATCGTGGTGTGCAGGGGCTGATAGTGATCAACGGTGAAGGTGGGCCAATAAACCTTATCTTTAGGGCTCACAGTTTTCCACGGGTCGTGGAATTTTGAGCCGAGCTGCAGAATTTGCTTTTATCCATGCAATTTTGATATTGCCACAGAATTTCATTGAATTTTGCAGAAGTTAAGAAATGACCGATGATAAGTATGATCATCGCCTTGATAACGTAATGAGACTAACTATATCACGGAGAAAAATCAAACTAAACTGCCCAAAACTGCATCCCTACTAATAATTACCATCATATAAGCACAATTGTAAATACAATGCGACTAATTGCCAAATTGTAGTTTTAGAAAGAAAAAAGATCAATAATTTTCTTTTCATGTTGCTAGCATAACTGAGTGCTATGCCAACATGCAAAAACTTAAGGTTTTTTAACAGAATAAAGCTTAGTTTATGCACATATGGAAGGTTATGGTAAGCCATGGAATTTGGACAATTTTGCTGCGGTGATTCGTGGAATTTTGCAAACTGCCCTGTGGAATTTGGCACAAAATCGTCCGTGGAAAACTGTGGGCCCTACTCATCTTTATGTCTTCTTTGACTGAGCAGTAACATGTGCATCGAGTGTCTTCAGTAAGGCAGTGCTGTATCAGCATGTACGAGTTACAGTTATCGTACAACTGTGAATAGAACTCTTTGTTTTCTATTAGTACACGTTATCTTCGTCTCCGGGGCCTACTGGTGCTTTACCATATTTTCAAAAGAACCGGAAAACTGTACTTTTTATGTATCACATATACCGCTATCCTACTCATACTGGCCTGTATATGGGACATGGTTTATATCCAGGATTTGGCTTGTAACCAGCTTCTTTTAGTACAAGTTATCTTGACTGCTTGCCAATATCCGGACTCAGTTTTTATTTGGGACATGGCTTCTAGTCCAGGAGCATTAGGGTTTACTAAGGAAAAAATTAGTATCAAGCTGATTTTTTCAAAATAGTTAGCCTGGAGCACTAGGAATAACATATCAAAACTCCCCAAGAATGTCAGCTGTGTTCTCTTCAAAATTTGAATTTGAAATTTTTAACAAAATAGAAAAACAGGTCAATTTTTAAGTACGTCAAAACATAGGCAGAAAAACTTATGTTGTTCAGAGCATATTGCACTCCAATGTATGGCTGTCAACTGTGGTGTTCAATGTATCAGTATTCTTTCAACAAGTTACGCGTTGCATATAATGATGTGTTTCGACAATTGTTACAGGAGCCACGATGGTGTAGTGCTTCTAAACTTTTTGTTTTTAACAGTGTTTCATCATTACCGGAAAATATGCGTAAATTGACTTTCTCACTATGGCGATCAT
>Ga0056128_1005475_pt1 | contig 15973 bp, 9 predicted proteins | sample WorMetLIZISLAND2_FD_71113 | JGI IMG/M metagenome (GOLD analysis project Ga0056128, IMG submission 71113) | Marine gutless worms symbiont microbial communities from Max Planck institute for Marine Microbiology, Germany - Olavius geniculatus... ...
GGGGCAACCCTGCAGGAGTTGAGCCACGCTGCCCTAGATAGGCAGCGGTGGGCAGCGATAGTAAGAATGGCGTCAGACACCAACGGGCATTGAGCCCACGGTTGTCGATGATGATGATGCGTTTCCCGTTGCACTAACCAATGGTCAAAATCGCCGTCAAATTAACTGGCCAACATCGGGCAGTTAGCTAACCGTCGATCGTAGTTATCATATTTAATGCAACTTTTGTACTATTTTGCAAGCAGTTAATTGAAGAATGTGATACTATAAAACGATTTTACCATATATAGCATTGTCTTCAATTCGCACGAGGAGACGTTTGGTGCTACAAATTTTACTACAAAATCCATTGATGAATGGACAAAATGGTTGTCTGCATACTGCTTGGCTGGCTCGTGCACTGGCTGAGGATCGCTTGCGCCCATTAATATTCATGATGCCTGCCTGCGCTAGGCCACGGCCTAGTGGCTAAGCGGAAGTGATAAGTGTCATGTGCATCGTTGCTAAGCAACTATAGTTTACCGCTCAGTTAGCTGACAGCCGGTCAGATTTTGTTCAGAAACGCGCACAAACTTAACTAGCAAGTTTGCTAACTGATCAGTTAACTAAAAGATCCAGAAACCGGCCCTTAGTGCATAATCAACAAGTCAAGTCAACTCAGCCTTCCATCCCTCCAAGGTAGGTAAATCTAGATGGCGTTAAGATGAAGCATGTTCATCTGTGTCAAGTGGCAGGTAACACTGTGTAATCCAACATCACTCAGTAGCTCTGAGATGGGAAGACAGATTCCCTCAACCTTTTCTTAAACCTTTAAACTACAGCCAAAGTCAGAGAACGTGCTGTGCTAATGGGTTCTAGCAACATACAATCTCTTGTGAGCTGCAGTTCACAACACATCAGCATAATTAATTAATTAATTATGCTAATCAATTAATGCATGCAAGAGAATTCAACGGGTATGATACACACTCCGAGAAGAAGTTTATATTTGGGCAGCCGTTGAACAGGTTTGAGCAGATACGACCGAAGCGGCAAAGAGTGACCAAGTCGATGCTGACACTCCTAACAGAGACATATGAATTCATTATTTACTGTTAATTACTAGGGCCCACAGTTTTCCGTGGGCCTGGGAATTTCAAGCCGAGCCATGGAATTTGCCCTTTTCCACGGAATTTTGACACATCCAGCAATCCACAGAATTTCGCAAAATTTTGCACAAGTTGAGAAATAATGGCAATTAGTACAATCGGCGATCTGACGATGCAATTTTATCAAAAAATGCAACCGAAAAATTCAAACTAAACTGCCTAAAACTGCAGGCCTTACTAATAGCTATCTCAATATGGCAAAATCATATAAAGCAAATGTAATGCAACTTAACAGAATGCACTTTTAAAAGGAAAAAAAAGATTGATAATTTTTTTGTATGTTGCTAGCATAACTGAGCACGCTGACAGCTTCCAATACCCCAAGTTTCTGAACAGAATATAGCTCAGTTTACCCACGAACAGAAGACCGCGGTGAGCCTCAGAATTTGGATGATTTTGCAGCGGTAAGCCGCAGAAGTTTGCAAACTGGCCCGCAAAATTTGGCAGAATTTTCTGCAAAAAACTGTGGGCCCTATTAATTACTAACTTATTATATGACTAATTACAAGACAGGTTTGAGCAAACAGGTGACCAAACTAATGCTGACAGTTCTAACATACAAACTAATGAGTTAATCACTGTTAATTACAAGTTAATTGCTTAATTACTGAATTAATTCACACCAGTGTCACATACAAAAATAATACATGCAACTCACATGACAAGCTCTGAAAAACACACGAACGAGAAGCATTCCATAAACAGTCTCAAAATGAAATCATTCAGTTAATTTTCAATATATGAAAATACCAATATATGTTTTGTAGAGTTTTTTACATTCGAGTACCAGTTGTGAGTTTTATTACAGTGGTGTAGTCATTATGAAGTCACCCGTGCTTTGAACATAGTTATGTTAGTGCAGCATTTTACCCAAGTCTTGTAGTCTTTCGCAATGTGTTAAACAGAAATATTGTGAGTTATAAGTTTGAACTGGACATTACCTCTGCACTGTCACTCTCAGTAGCATCTTTCCTGTTTCATCGCTCATATCCTATCTTACTCATCTGACACTTTTCTTAGGTGGTCCTGAAAATAATGTTACATTATAGACTGTAAAATAATGACTACGTTAAACCACTCTGATGAATGATAATGATGGTGAGCAGACCTGCAGGAATGGATTCTGGTCTCCACCAAGCTCGTCAATGCAGCATTCAGCCGACGTCTTCTTCAGACAGTAAACTGAGTACATGTCAAAGTCCTCTCTCTGCCATGCACCAGCACATAAACAGGCAATACATCAGCAAAAAATAACACCAGGCCTGAATAACTTGGCTAGCTCATACTGACAAACGTAATATCTAGAGTAGTTGCAAGAGCCATGGCCCAGCCCAGGCACATGTATGGATCTGATCCATACATGTGGTTATGTCAAATACTATGCGTTAAATTTTATTCTTTCACTGTTCTCGTTCTCGTTCTCATGGTTGTTAATCTCGTTCTGGCTCTTGAAATTTACTTTCGTTCTTGTTCTCGTTCTCGCCATATTTTGGTCTCATTAACATCCCTGATGGATCATAAAAGTGAGAATAAAATCAAGGTTTAACTGGATGAACTACTGTCAAGTTCAGTAATAAAAATCAGATCAAAATATCAAATTGATTTTCTAGCTAACTATTTTTACCGTAACTCAAAAACCAAACAAAAAATCAATAAGATCGCATAACTAGCTGAAACACATGACACGTTCATCTATGTTAACTACTTCTAGTCAAGTTCTGCTTCGAAAAGTGCTCCAAATTCAAAGCTAAAAATAACTTGGCTCATCATCGCAAATGCGACAGTGATGACAATTCATATCGTTACCATAATAAAAACAGATAAATGTCAGTCAACAGAACTCACATGATTAATGAAGCATGCAGCAATGTCAGTGACAGACTCGTGGCATGCTTTCAGGGCTTTCAGGAACACACTGCAATGACAGGTTCAGTTATTACAAACACATTGCTGCTGCTACTTTCTGTTTGTTACACATGCCGAATGCAGAGTTAATCTACTGTAGACTAAACCCTAAGGTCCCCTAAAAGCCTCCTGGAATTGCTGCAGCAATTACAATGCTAATAAAACAAAACTGCGAAAACAAAAGTTATCACACACTGTATAATTTTCCTTTATTTCAACAGAAAACAGAAGTGTGAATACAACTTACAACAGAAAATATTACTAAGCATTAATGGTAACTGCAACAAACAAATGCACTTACAACTTAATTTTACAAGCAACAAGTGAGCTAATCTAGCAATCGTAAATGAGAAAACACATTCAAACTACAAGGCAATTCAACAGTAGAACATTAAAATCCCACAAGAGATCTATAACTAAGCAAAAATGAACAAAATCTTACCTGATAACAAACAATATTATACATAACATGTTTACAGCAAATAAAACAATTAATGCTATTGCAGTTTGATTTTGCATGCGAAAACTGAGACAATCAAATGATCAAAAAATGCATTCCAATAATGCACAGACACCACAAAAGTAAAAAAGAGGCAAAAAACAAACAAATCTAAGCTAATCTGGATCATACAAGTCACTTGCCTGGCGTGAAACTCGTGTATCTCACTGATGTTTGTAAAGAGAATGGAACGATCTTGTTGCAGCTTTGCTGGCACTAAGCTCTGAAAGTCAACTTCATCAATGTTCGCTGCATAGCCCTGCATCACATGTAACTTAACGCATTAACAATCTGATACTAAAAGTAGTCATACAATGCAGCCATTATTGCAGAGCACAGTGCAAGCAGACAGCTTCAATAAATAGTTACAACACACAGAACTAAGCTGTTTTTCAAATATGTGCTGTGACCGTCCGTCATCAAAATTGTCATTAAGAGGTACCGTAAGATTGACTTTCAACTGGTTTCATGCCAAGTAACAACCCCAGGCAAGTTTTTCATACCTTAATGTTTTTGAGCCCATTATCATCAGAGATACAGTACCAGATGAGATGCAACCGAACAACATAATTTGCTACTAGCTAAAGTGTAGTGTATCTGCAAACGTGGCATAAAGTAATGACCACCTACTGCCGGGTTTATGACCATGTCACGTACAACTGATCACACACAAAAAAGTAGATTACTTAGCTATTGTATAGCACAGGCAGACAGGACAAAAACTAAAAATGTATAAAAGTTAACATAAGTTAATAACATCACCTGTAAAATGTCACTGAGTTCTTTTGTATATGACACCTCTGTGTCAATCAGCTCCCTGATGATATAGCTGCAGCCACACATACATTGATATGCACAGAATGTGTCTAATAAAAAAATTACATCCAAATGATAATAATCGATTACTAAGTATTGACGGCAAATAAGATAATATTTTTAAGAATAATGTTCAACCAAAGCACTGTACTTGATGATGATCATTGCCTAAAATTTAGCATTGCTGGTGTGATTTTTTTTTCAATTACAGCTGTCGATTTCTGTAACGAATTTTTAACACTACGAACTGGTTCAACTGTGAACTGAGTAATTATGTCTAAGCCCAAACTACTTAACTCCAAAACAAACATGTAAAGAAGTGCTTCGTTGCTACATTATGATCATAAATAAAACAACAAAAAATTTTCAATTGATTTTCTAGTAACAAATAAGTCAAAAATAGAATGTACATCAAACTTCATATCTATTACACTTCCTGAGACAAAGCATCGCTACAGAAATCATAGAAGTAACGTACACACCCTCGTTTGCGTCGTGTGTTTTCATCATCAATCTCAAGTGCGAGCCGCACTGACTGACCATCAAGCAGTCCATACTGCACACAACATTGTCCGATGTAAACAATACAACATCATACATAGCAAAATGAAAAAAACTGCATTGCGTCTCAGAAGAAAATGGTGTCAATGCCATTTTTGAATAACTCCGTGAAACAATGGCCAATTGTAATAATTTTTTGCAAACAATATAAAGAAAAAAAACTTGACATAAATGACTACTGCTTTGCCACCTCACCTTAAAACTGTTGCTGTACTACCTTTTGAAATGCAGAAGTCATAGCTACAGTTCACAAAGATTTCTTTTGCAACCTTTCAGATGCCTTAAGATCTTAATCAAATGTTTGTCATCTGAGGCAAGCACTATACCAAAACAGTAACTGAGCCAAAGCTTGTGCTTACACAGTATAAATTCATTGTTGTAAATGGCCAAACTATGACTTCGACATTTCACAAGGTAGTGTAGCAACATTACTAAGGTGAGAAAAGCAAAACTAAAGTCACTTATGTCAAGTTTATTCATGACGTTGCATGCCCAAAATTATTTAAATTGGCCCATGTCACGTGCAGTTATTCACACATAAACACTTAAATGTTTTTTTGAAATGATGTATACCTATTTATACACAGAATTGTATTGACAAGATTTGTTCAATGCATTTTACAGCTAAAAGTAATCATCTGTTAGGACAACTACCACTGCATATGACAGCTTTATCAAATGAGTTATCATTTACCCCAAACTAAATGAAGCCAGTTCACATTTACTGCATATGAGTTAAAACTGTAATGTTGACTCCATAATAGTAAATCTCATCATACAACTAGAAGGCACTCGTAAGAGTGCATCTCTCCACCAAGTGAAGTAATTTAAACATTATGCCTACTAATACTACTACACCTACACCTACAACTACAGGTAAAGATAATGGAGCCACGACCTTGACCTTTCATGGTCACGTGACGTCATCAGTCATGTGACCATTCGACTCGCGGTGGCCGACTTCCTATGAGTGGTCCATTGCAACCATGTGTCTATTTGGCATGTTACAGAGATATAGCACCTCAAAGATAATGGGGCCACGACCTTAACCTTTCAAGGTCACGACACATCATCAGTCACGATATGAGATATGGTGCCTCAAAGTACATGTACACACAGAGAAACACAGAACGACAAACACAGAGAACGACCAATCTCTTAATCTCCTCCAATGTTCACTTCGTTCACTTTGGTGGAGATAATTAGCAAACTCAGTCCATGTTACAGCAACAGTGGTATGACTGAAATCATCTATACCATCCTCTGTCTGATGGTTGGTGATAAAATGTGAAGTATCACCTAGTTCTATGAGTAAATGTAAGGGTGAAAGTAAATGTGGAAACTATCCTACCATGCTGTGCTTGACAGTGGGTGACACAACAACTTGGACATCACAAGCCGATGTGATGCTGGTGTTAGACTGAAGTGACCGACTCCGGCCATGATGCGGCTGCTGCTGTCCATGCTTAGCCTCAGCAGCAGCAGCAGCAGCTGCTGCAGTGCGCTGTTCATCCAACTCGTGATGTCGTCGGCCGCAAGCTGCATACACTTCTTCAACTTTCTTCTGAATTCCTTCCACCAAACTCTATATCGACACACCAATTAGCAAGCACATCATTAATTGTTAAACTGTATAGCTGTTTATAGGAAACACGTCTCAAACCTACAGAGTGTCACATGCCATATGTGATCACACAGCGTTGCATGCCGCTCTCCATTAGTGAATGCGCTCTGCCATAATCCCAGCCAGACAGAGCAATACTTGATTTATCTACCCGAGAAAGATGGAAGGCTGAGTTGACTGAATTTGGTGTTGGTTATATACTGTCATTAAATATAAAAAACATACCAGTTCTATCACTCTGTGTCCTAGTAAAATGATTTCTGCTGTTTTGGATGTGTGACTTGGTCGCCCTTATACAAGTTTTTTTTATACATAATATTTGCTGTTTTATTAGAAAATTTAATTGTGAATTTGTGAGCTAAAAGCAATAATGTGACCAAACCAATCACCTGACCATTTGACTTGCAGTGAGTGACTTCCTATAGGTGGTCCATTGTAACCATGCGTCTACCTTGCACAATTATGGAGATATGGCACCTCAAAATAATGGGGTCATGACTTTGACCTTTTGGGGTCACGTGACCATTCGACTCGGCATATGTGGTTTCCTATGGGTGGTCCATTGTGACCATCCGTCTATCTTGCACCATTACAGAGATATGGCGCCTCAAAGATAATGGGGTCATGACTTTGACCTTTTGGGGTCACGTGACATCATCGGTCACATGACCATTCAACTCGGCATATGTGGTTTCCTATTGGTGGTCCAGTGTGATCATGCGTCTATCTTGCACCGTTAGGGAGATATAAAGCCTCAAACTTGCATTTGCCCATGTTAAAAGCCAAAAGTTCACTGCGCATGCAATTTGTGGTTTTAGGAGGGATTAAAGGGGGAAATATGAAAGATGAACGTTGAGACCCCCCTAGGAAATCAATCCCCACCGAAATACGTCGTCCAGTGCAAAGAATGCGGCAATACTCCCAAAAATGTGTTCTCCAGTGCTTGGCAAGAAAAGCAAAAAAAAGAAAAAATAACCCAATTGAACATTATATTTCACCGCTTTGCCCCGCCGACCCCGCTGGGCTGATCTGTACCATTTTTGGCACATAGGGTCAGACCGCCAACGTAATCATCCAAGTCAAATTATAAGTCGATTGATTCAGGGGTTTGGAGGCTACGGGTGCCCAAAATTTGGGGTTTCCCATTGACATTGATAGTTGCCCTTACAACAGTATTACGCACTACCATACAGTCACCCATGCAAGTACTGACCACCTGATAGCGACCCGACCAAAAGTCAAATAAAAAAAACTTGTGATCGCAAGTGAAACATCCTAATCATTGCTAATATTGTAATAATGTGCTGGAATGTTATTGGGCTGAGTAATAAAAGTGGCAGTGGTGTATATATTACCATAGATGCCAGGTTAGGTGGATCTGCGGCTGAAGCTGATCAGCTTGGTAATGGTCTAAAGATCGGCAGCTACAGGGAGCTCCACTCCATTCATCAAATAAACTGAGCAAACTCCCACAAAGGCTGTGTGATTATGACAACACCATAATGATAAAAATTCTCCTGATTCACGCTACAACTGTTACTATAATTGAAAAGAATAAGTGCTGCACTCATCGACTGGTCATAAAACAATGAGAAATAAATGCACACGAAAAATATGGTATGCCAGCCGACCTGCAGTGACGGTGTGATGACATGAACATAAGTGACCTCGGACGTCCAGATCTGTTCCAGGTTGAGAGTGCTATGCAACTCCATGAAGTGTACCAGATCATTCATTGACGCAGTCACATCCACCACCGGTGCCGTCACTAACCTACTACCATCCTCACACCAACGCTCCAGCTACACACAGCAAACACTGTCTACTGTTTAATGATGATGCCGAATAGAAATATTCTTTAACTAGGTGTGATCAGCACTCTGAAAGCTCTGCTCAGATTGGTGCTGCCATCTGGCAAACACAACAAAAAGTCTCAGTTAACAGCATATTGCTTAATAACAAGGAATATGTGGTGATCCAGAATCCACAAAAAGGGTCCGGATCCCCGTGAAAACATAATCTCTTCCTTCTTGGGCTATGCATGCCCACCCCCAACCTTTTCATCTTAAACATTCATGTTACTTGTTGTCTCTGAAAAGACTCATAGGTTAAAATGATAACTTAGTAAGTTATGTAAATTCCACATGTCTATGATTACTTGCTGTCCGCTGCAGTGACACCTGGTGGACAGTCATTCTGAAGAAGGCAGCAGCAGTTGCCAAAACGTCAACAAGTTTACAATTAAAGGTTGTTTTTAATGGATTTACGTAACTTACTAAATTCATACTTCTTATTCTACTAGCAGACTGAGTCTGTCATGGGTTATTTACAGTTAACATGCTGTACAAATTACTATTTTCTTTACCAAAAAAATTTAATCAAAATCTGCTCATAGCTTCTTCAGATATCTCCGACACAAATGAGTCCAGAAACATAACCTTCTCATCATGGGTAACAATGCCAAATGAGAAAATATGCATTAACAACTAAATAACTATGGGTATTTAAGTCAAGTCTAGTCAAGTACCATCTTAACCTGCTGAACTTTATCGTGGAGATCAAGCAGATATTGGAGCTGGCTGAGATGATCTTGTAGCATCTCTCGACAATGAATGAAGGACTCTAGCAGGTTATCAACACAAACTTGACCAGCGTCAACCCGACTGACTTCTGTCTTCAGCTGCTCAGCTTTCACATAGTCAGCCTGGCAATGAGATTACACAGACAATCATTACGGCTTTGTGCAAACTTCTGAAAGTAGGAAAGTAAGTAAATAAATTTGTAGAGTGCACAATGTCAATGGGCCCTACCATGGTTGGCCACCTTGATGTGGTGGTGGTGGGGCTTAGTGATCTGATGACCTAAAAGATTTCCAAAATCCATAGGGTAGGAGCCAACAAAGTGCCCACCAAAATTTGATAAAACAGACATACTGTACTTTACCAGTGCTCATGCACTGCTGAATTTTTGGCTTTCATGTTGATTTCGGATTCACAGCCATTTACGGCTTCAAAGCCATTTCCTGCAGCCTTATGGTTACATCCGGGGATGCACACTGGGCCAAACTGATACGGCCTTAGTGCTGGGCAGGTGTAACAGCCTGCCCACCCTGGAGGTAAGGTAAGGTGAGGAAAGTAATGTAGACGGGAAACCTGCCAAATCTAAGGCACAAGAAGTACAGTGAAACGCTAAAAAGGACTAAAAGCTAAGACGTAGCTGACAACAAAAACAGGATACAAAAGGGTAAATTGTTCAAAAGGAGTATTAGAAATGTACAACTGGTTTAAATACTGATTTCCTCATTAACCTGGTAGTCTAGAAAGCTTATTGACAGTTTTATGCACAGAGTCTTCCACAAACTATACCTGAGTAGGTAAATGAGTAAATGATCTGCAAACGTTTACCTTGGTCAGCTGGAAGGCAGCCCAAAGGACTCCAACTGTTATGAAACAGCTTGCACTGAAACGACTGGATATTATTTACACTAAATTACTGCTATATTATGCATAGTTTCAGCTAAGTACAGCATTACACTTAACCAAGTATGTGACCAACCTCAAATGTTTCTTCAAACTTTATCAACTGCTGTCGTTGAGACCGTAGTTCACTCGGTACATCTGCAATGTTGTCGAAACTGACCGCATCAACGTAAGTGCAATAATGCCAAACCTTCTGCGCCAGCTGCATACAATGCATCATCCACAGGCCACATTATGCAACACATGTACGCACTAACACAAAGACTGATGTCAGCAGAACTTAGTATAATCACTTGCATGCTGCCTTGAATCTATGGAATAAATCTTGGTCTGTCAGTAAAAACAATGTCACACAATAAGTTATACAATAATGCATCACCTATGCCAAAAAATGACAACATAACAAAAAATAAAAACGGACTAAAGATAAAACTATTGATGCATGATCAAAAACTCTGCTAAGTTATTCCAGGTAGTATAGAAAAGTCAACAGTAAAGATGCTAATAACAAAACAAACGATAGTGAAAAACATCAGATGACATTAAAAAATGGGAAAAAGAGGGTAAAATCTGCTTGTTCAACTGACTAAAAGTTCTAGATAATACAATCACGTGACAAAGAGCACAGCTAGCCAGACCTCATCACGCTGTTCTGTAAGCTGCTGTAAGTGAATTCGTTGTTCAAGTTCAAGCTGATGGCTTTGCCACCAGGCATCAAAACGACTCCCTGTGTTCTCCAGATGAGCCACCAACCTGATAGTTCCACAGCATACAGTCTCAGATACTAATATTAGTCAGCAACAACAACAACAACAACAACAACAACTACTTACTACTACTACAACATCAAAATGACTGTGTTCTACAGATGTGCCATCAACCTAGTGCAGCAGCAGAGCAGACAGTCTGAAATCTTACTACTGCTACTAGTCAGTGACTACTGATATTGCAACATCAAAACACCTCTGTGCATTCTCTAGATGTGCCCCACCTACATAGGACACAGTTCAAAACACTCTACTACCCTCCCACTGCAGTGGACTACAATACAAAGAATCAAAGCACCAAAAAAACTGCAAATAACTAGAAATGTGTGGCAAAGCCCAACGTGAGTCCGCCCGGCGCCCTAAGACTGATTGGGGGTTAATTCAGAGGCTTAAAATTCCTCCAGTAGCAAAGTCACGTGGCCCGCAGTCAAATGCATTAGCATACACAGAACGTGCCTTGTCAACTTAGAGTGGGTCAACGTATGCGCCTATAACTTTTTGTTGTGGACCAAAGCTCGCCAATTTTTTTTGTTCAACGGGGGATAAATCACCCTTGATAACTCCATTTAGCCCTTGTCGACACCTCTATGCGTTTCAGAGATATTTGCGGTCAAATTCAAAAGTTTTCCTACATCACACAAAATTTTGGACGTTTTTTGCCATCCAAAATTTTAAGGGGACGATGCCTCCTAAAAGTTGTATCCATGTTAATACCTCAACCTAGAGGCACGTCACGTGGCAAAGTATCCTAGTGCTACTCCCAAGTTATAGGCATGGGTATGCTAAATTTTAAGCCAATTTTGAACCCCCTTTAAAAAATGTAAGGGGCCTCCTGTCCACAGTAGAGGGTGCACTAGTAAGACTTGGTCATTCTCTAGCATGTGTAAAAGTTTGGGAGCGCAGCACCCCCTAGGGACCGAAATATGGCATCCCGAAAAAGTCGATTTGGGTGGGTATGATTTGACCTTCAGTTCTCCAAGGTTACTTGACTAAAGTTTACCGGACTTGTTTCGTCTAACGCGGGAGGTATCGCGGTCAATCAAGTACTTCACCGATTTCAAATATCTTCATCTGTTCCGGAGATATTCGCCGCCAAACTTTGAAGTCGTCCAAAATCAAGCCAAATTTTGCATGTTTTTGGCCCCTAAAAGTTTGTTGGGGAAGGCCCTCCAAAATTTTGAACCGGCATTACAAAATCTAGCCTAGTACTGATCACTGTGCAGAATTTCACGCCATCGGCCAACACATCTCGGAGATCTCACGATTGGAATAAAAAAATAAACATCTGCAAAAAAACATAAGCCCGCTCCGCAAGTTATCGCTTCTGGGCGGACTAACAAATTTAAAAAATGCAATTCTACAGCTTTGAACAATTACTTAAACAAAAGTACAACTATGACTACTACGAGTGCAACTACAGCAACAACAACAACTAAACTACTAGTACTACAGACCGTTCCAGTGTCATGGCCTGCATCAAAGTGCTCGAGACGATGGCTACGGAAGAGTCGCTGTCACTGGACTCACTGACGACGGCGTTCTTCTTGAGACGCAAAACCAGCTTGCGTGTGTTACGTAGCACAGTGCGAAGCTGATCGTCCAACTCACGCTGCTCATTTGCCTCCGCAGCTCGACATGTTATCAGCTGTGTGGATGACGTATGCACCTGTATACAATGCAGTCAGCTGTTATGATGGTCATTAGCGACACCTAGTGACTAATAGTTAAAGACTTGAACGTCAGCTTTAGATCAATTCAGGCACACCTGTGGTATCATCTCACAAGTAAACAATGCGACACCACACACAATGTGCCACTGATTGCCAGTGAGACCTGGCCCACTGGCTGACCTACAGTCAGTCTATAATGCAACTATCCACAACAGCAGCGATTCAGGCACTTCTTGAAATCTCCCCACAATGCACATTGCACAACTAGCTACTGATCCTACAATGGCTCCCGTCCTCCTTGCTATGCAGTCCTACTAGTCTGTAGGCTAAAGCAGATGACTGAGATTAGCGCTGAGCAGTGGAAATGATCACAGTGAGACTTGTACCTGACCACAAGTGATCACTGCATATCTTTCCATCAGGCGAGTGGTCAAGACAGCAGAATAATAACTGAAATTTTGTCAGCAATGTTACTGACTCTATGAATGTGAATCAAGAAATAAGACACACAAAAGCAACAACAACTCTACCTTACAAACTATGGCAAAATATAATGTGCGAAACATTTTTTGCCAATGTGCTGACATATCACTCAACTCTATGTAACACAGACTACTGCTGACAATAAGATTTTAGCACTAGAAAAAATACACAGAAACGTGAAGATGCGAAAACTGGAAAGACATACAAACAAAAAAAACAGATAAACAGACTAAGTATCATGAGTTTGTTGCTGAGACTGCATCAAAAATGTGTTTGGTCTGTCACCAACCTGAGTATCATGAGTTTGCTGTTGAGAATGCGTAGCAGAAAAAGTGCTTAGTCTTTCAGTGACTTGAACGCCATCATACAGTAACTGCTCGGATGCCTATAACAAGACAAAATTAACATCACTCTGTTTATCCTTGTCACGCCCAACCTGCCCCCCTAAAGAAATTCAAGGTCCATTCAAAAGTTTTTTGAGTTATCTTGTATACAAAGGGGGCAAACCAGAAAACCTTCTTCCTTCAAGTAAGTAATAAAACACACTAACTGAAACACAAACATTAATGGCTGCTAAAATAATGCATCTCAACACGTAAAACAAAAAGCACCAGTTTCTAACTTTGACTGTAAAAAGTTCATATTATAATTACTTGTTTATAATACAAATTTTACAAGCACTAAAAGTAGTAAATGATAAGAAGATGACAGGTTACTAGTACCAGTTGTTGTTGTATCCAATCGCGTTGACTGAACCGAAGAGATCCGTTAAAATCGTCAGTCAACTGTTGCTGGTCAATGTACCGATATAGCTCACTGACACTGTTCACTGCCACTACCTAGTCACCATCAAGAATAACAATAACAACAGTAATTACAAGACATTTACACACATTCTGCCTATCACCTAAATAGGAATCAATATGATAAGCAACAATACACCCACAAATGGTTAAACGTTTACAAAACAGCAGATACAGCAGAGCAATCGTCCGTCAGTCTCCAACACTGATAGTCAATCATGCACGAACGAACACAAAACTAAATGCATATATTCGGCATTTTTGATACAGTATTCCACTAATGTTGTCTGCATATTAATACTATCAATAACCACTGAAATGAACAGGCATAAAAAACATCAAAAACTTGCAAGAAATGATGGTAAAGAGAAACAGATAAAGAAATAAAATCAGATCAATTAACTAACCCAGCCTCCTACACTCAGTGAGATGGGAAATGAGTAGTAGCTTATGGGCTATGGGGTGAAGGTCTAGTGTGGCTAATTGGGGCTGTGGTATGTCTGCTAGCTGCAAACTTGTGTGGAGTCCAATTGTTCGTTGATGTGGGCAATGGATGGCCACATAGTGCACTGTGGTATTATTACCTTAAGTGCCAATCAGCTGCCACTTACAAAATTGTTTAGCAAATCTGGTCATGACTCATGTAAAGAGTGCAATACCAAATACCAGACCTTTACCTTCAAAGAAATTAAAGTCAACTGTCATTTGGTAACAACAACTCTAAAAATCTAAATCTGTACATAACAGTAGAAATTTTTTAAAAACAGATACTAAACAATTCATTCATCAATTTTATAACAAGTGTGCTCAATGCCGCATATACATATCATCAGTAACAGTAAGTAAATAAATAGCAGTTTCTTAATGGCACATCAGCACACAAAAGGTCATTTCAGGCTATAACAATTTTAACTAGAAAGCAGTCATAGCCCGCAGGTACCTCCGCCAAGGCAATGTTATTCGTCTGGTGGCGTCACCATATTCACTTTGTCAGCAGTTCCCTTATGCCCCCTTTAACGCAATGGTAATGGAAATTTCAAAGTGATCCATAATCCAGGATTCCTTTCGGATGACCCCCAAAATTGAATCACTGGTAGTTTATGCCATGCCCGACATACCCTCAAAATTTCAGAAAGATCCGTCCATAACTTTTTGAGTTATCTTGCTAACAGACACACAGACAGACAACAAACAAACAAACAAACAAAGTCTGGCAAAAACATTACCTCCTTGGCGGAGGTAATAAAACTAATTACATGAAGAGAAATAAATGTAACTAGCATGCAAAACAAAAGCCACTCAAAGTATTTCGCTACAATAAAGCACAGATAACCAAAGCTATGACTGTAAAAATCACGTTGGCAGAAGAAATGTTATTGACTGCAGACACTTTGTTGCAGTTACCAACGACAAATAGTACAGCAGAAGAAAATTCTACCAACCTTTGGTATGCGTGACTGGCTGTAATTGAGAAGCTTAAAACGCTGTTGAGTTAAAAAGTTCACGAAGACACCAGACGAATGCAGAACGATTACACTTTCAATCTGATACGTGGCTATATCCTAAATCGTAGACATACATGTGTATATACACCGTGGTCAATAAAAAACGTGCCACTTTTATTTTTTGAATAGCTTCGAGAACATTAGCCAATTTTAATAATTTTTCGCAAACATCAAGAAAGAACTTGACGCAAATGAATGCAGTTTTGACCATTTCACTTTTATACTGTTGCTACACTACCCTGTGAAATGTAGAAATCGTAGTTTGGCCATTTACAACAATGTCCGATGTCCTGGATAGCACACACGTCGACTCAAAAATGATTAACTGAAAAGTGACAAACATGATTGGCAACTATTGTATCGCAAAAAGTCACACGTGTCACATCACATCTTCTTTATTACAACATGTGCTCAAAATGCCCTCCTCCAGTGCGAATGCATGTGGCAAACGTTGACACCACTTGCAAACAGCAGGCCCAACAACCTGCATTTCACAAGGTAGTGTAGCGACAGCATTAAAGTGAGATGGCCAAAAGTAAATTCACTTGTGTTGAGTTTCTTCCTGATGTTACATGCCAAAAATTATTCAAATCAGCCAATGCTGCATGGAGCTATTCAAAAAATAAAAGTGGCACGTTTTTTATGGACAACGGTGTGTACATATACGAGGGTCGTTTGATAAATAAGTTACAAAACAGCGTCATTCTGTTAGT
>Ga0056128_1005478_pt1 | contig 15970 bp, 5 predicted proteins | sample WorMetLIZISLAND2_FD_71113 | JGI IMG/M metagenome (GOLD analysis project Ga0056128, IMG submission 71113) | Marine gutless worms symbiont microbial communities from Max Planck institute for Marine Microbiology, Germany - Olavius geniculatus... ...
GGGGAAAAGGAAGAGAAAAGGAAGGGAGAGGAGCACCCCAATTGAGATTTCTGGCTACGTCACTGATGGAGCCAACGCTGGTCAGTTGACCGAGAAACTGATGGATGAAGTGGGGGAGACTGCGGCAATGTGAACTAACTGACGGACTGACGTTATCGTGGAGTGAAGCGATATGCAGTGGCCCAGTAGACTGAAGTTCAACGTGGGTGGGCGACAAGACGAGACGCCGCGAGACGCCATGAAGGGTGGCGCCAACACACGCACCGCCGGAATGCTATTTCTGTGTCTGCGATGACTTACTTCGTGCAGCAGTTTTCACTGATGAAGCAGCTACCCTTGCGCGTGCCTCTCGTGTCCAGTGTCCACCAACGCCAGTAGCCGGTCATCAACCGATCTAAGTCTATAAACGCGTATAATAGTGAACACACTACTAAGCCAATAGATCTTTATGACTTCATAACTTAGTCAGAACATGAATTTAAGTTAAAGATGCAATAGCCTACTAGGGTATGTAATAATCATATAGGCCTTGTTATAAATTTAACTTCGCTGCCCATTGTGCTGGTGAAACACAACTGGAAACTGGCCAATATCTGATGACGTTATATTTTGTCTTAGGCCTACTATTTGAACCTTTTGACAGTGCCGATCTGAATTATTAAAGTCATCCAACCAATATGTCTCCGTGTAATTTGTCGCAAATTATTGCAATTCAACTGAGATAGTTTTTGAAGACAGCAAGTTAGTGGAACGATGATTGTTGCTTGCAACTTACTCGTATGTGCATAGTTTAATCAGTGCCAGTTGCCAGTGATCGAGTGGGTATATAGCAAGTAAGTAATCTAGACGTCTATGGTATAGGTCACGAGTTCGCTGTTAAATAAGTAACGCCCACCACAACAGTGTTATAGGCACTGACGGTATTAATGTTTACCATACTGGCTAACACTCGCCACGCATGTGTTTTAACGTTGCACTAACGGTCCAGAGAAGTACAACTGACGTCTAGAATCTAGATGTGTCCCGTCCATCTATCCCGCTGTTTCAAACTGCGCATGCCGCTTCTTGGCCAGTCATCTCTGAGTGACGTCACTTACTGCATCACCTGCTGTTGCAGCAGCTGATCTATCCCGTCAGGCCATGCGTGCAGCCGACCACTCGATCGGTCCATCCGCTTGACTGAGTCCGGGGTCAAAGGTCGCGCCTGGTCGATTCCGCTAATCCGATGAAACTCGATGATCGCCTAGGTCCAGGAAGGCGTCCATCCTTCCGTTCGTCCGGCAGGCGGCGCTAGCTTGCTTGCATCAATAATAAGCGTACGTCGCGGTGGAGGACCATCTTCTGCCGTTCCCTCGTCGCTGTTGGCAGCTCACTGATCCCTGTATGCCCGCGGTCCGTACGGCGTCCGGGGGTGGATCCGCCCACGAATTCTTCGCCCCCCCCGGCAAACCTGACCCCCTCCCCGGGTGCGCCACAACAGCATCCTCCTGACAGATTCTGCAGCCGCGCAAACGAGCAGTGCTATTTACGCCAACCGAAATATCGGGTGAAAACCAAAACAAAACGGCAACGAGAAAAATGTTTTAGTAAACAACAAATACGCCATCTCACGAAAGTATGAGGTAAAGCCAAAAACGAAACGAAAATCACGAAAGGTCTTTTTAAAAGTGCGAGCGATAATTAAGAATCGAAACTAAAATGACGCTGGATGACGAGCCAGCGCATTGTGCTCAGCGATGCGAGATGCAAAGTTTTATTGCAATTTCTCGAACGTCATTTATCACCGACTGTCAGCCGTATACAGAGAGGGATAAAGATACGTTGGTATCTCGACGATCCGATATACAAACCAGTAGTCCAGTTCAGAGTTTAAAAGGTTAAAGATTAAATGTGTGTATATACTGTATAGCTTCTTATGGGAAACCCATCCTACAGAGCGTCATTTGCCATATGGGATTACACGTCATACCTGCCACCCGACACAGTTGAATGCACCCCATCATAACCTCAACGGCACAGATGGAAGGCTGAGTAGACATATCGTACGATTATAAACTAAGTCATGATTGCTCAGTCGTTTCGGGGTTTGTTGTCCGATATATAAATTGCCATAAATTAATAACAAGACAACGGCGGACCAATTAAGAGTTATAGCCAGTCTATGTATTCAAGCGTGACTCGCCACGTCACGTGCCACATCTATACGCCGTGCCGTAAAACTTATAACGTCTGGTACAGCTTGAATGGGGCACGAGTATTGGGCACAACGTCACACAATCGCGGCCGCTCCTCTTTTCCCCGGGGATGACCAGGAATTGGCACGTGCATGCATGCATCTCGCGTGATTAAGACAGACGGACGAATGGGTGGGTGACTTGAGTTGCGACGCGTGATAAAGAGCCGTGCGTTAGATAAGTCGCCGTCGTGCGTCGGTCGTCGTCGTCGTGCATGATATGTGTTGCACCAAGTCTTGAGCGCTGATCTCCACTGAGGCCTCCCTGCTTCTCCTTTTACTTCACGGCTCAGCGCGTCCAGTTAATGGCATAATGGATGGATTGGACATAAGACAGTCACATAACGTATGCAACTAGTCGCTGTTAGCTGCTTTCGCTAATGCTGTCCGATATGTTGGCCTCTTTTCACCTGGTAGAAATGCAGATAAAAACTTAAGGCGTGGCGTGTACTGTACAAAGCGACAGAAATGATTTAAACTGCACTGGCATTAGTTCAGTTCTGTTCAGCTTCAGTTCAGACGTTAGGTATGCATGATGGAGTCCTAAATGTTTTTGTGACCTTGAAATCGAGTTTCATCACGATCCCGTCTTTCAAAATAAATCAGAATACGGTATATGAATGGCGTTTAATAAAAAGTTCTAATTAAGGAAACTGTGTATATCTGCATTGGCATCGTGGGTCAGAAAAAGTAGGAAAAAGAAAGTTGCAATTTTCCGACAAACAATAATGCAAAATGCAAACTTAGGACAGAAGAGATTATCGGTGCTCAAAATTTTTATTTTGTTTCTAAACTTCTTCAAAATAAAGGTTTTTTAGCCCCAAACTTTGTTTTTTTAGACAAGAAAATAATTTTTCGTATGGCTTGGTTTTGTATTTATTTATATTCCATGCAGGCTAGAATCATGACGGCAAACCCAATTGAACCTATAATATAAAGAGACGCGTTTCTAAAATACTGTTGCAAGTTTAATGATTGATTCGTACATAGAAACAAGCAGCCAAAGACTAGTTTCAGCGCAGCGAAATCCAGCTCTCTCTCTCTCTCTATCTGTGTGTGGTCCGGGTTTTGTGTTGCAGGTTCGTGTCACGTGATCTCGGCTGAAAGAGAAAGAGAGAGAGAGGTAGAGAGTCGCGTGTTGACCGGAAACAGATCAGTTCGACAGCGATAGTGAAGTGAGACGCATTGCCTGCAGTATGTCGGCCCCTGCCTGGACTAAAGCCCCGAGTAGTCGCCCTCTTATCTCCTGTCATCCATTCCTTCTCGTCTTCCGCAGCAGCATATACGAGAACTGGATAACGTTTCGCGTTGAACCTCGGCCCCCGTCTTGAGTGGACCAACCAAACCCCCAACGGAATCGATCGGAAGGCATGTAGCCGTCACTGTTTAAGTGGTCGCGTCTTATAAACTGAATGAATATTCACTATCCGTGAAGACATTTTCTAAGCATACGTTTTAAAGATTCACGAATTGTAAAGTTAGGAGCTACCAACGTTCCTTGCAGATACACTGCAGTCAGCAATATTCGTCACGAGTAATTTGTGGAGCTGAATGCTGTGGATAAGTAAGTAAAACATCCATTCGTATATTTGTGGTTGTTAACAAATGGCCGACTATTAATGAAGAGCTGTCGACGTCAGTTTGTCGAACTCTGTTCTTCCTTCCGTGCATCAGTTAGTTGTTCCTGACCCCAAGGCACAAGAAAGGTAAAGTGCTGAAAGGTTATTGAACGCCAAGGGCGGCGACATGGCTAGCCTATATCAGACGATAACTGGTGGATGGTCCGTTAGGTGAAGAAAAAGGGATGCCCTGCTATTGTTGTACCTATAGACGTAATTGTCGGTGACCGACCGACAATATATTACTCTACGTGTACGACTCGTCAAGCGTGGCCGTGTCACGTGCCCGTACGATGATGTCAGCCTAGCGACTGTCGGCCGAACTACGAGTTCACTCAGCGCAGTGTCGCCACCTGGCGAACTCCACTCACAGCGGCGGCACGTGACACGACGAGCACCTGGCTCTGACGTCACCGGCGGGACGGACCGGGCGGTCTCTAATAATAAATAATAACCGAGCCACCGAACTGACCGAGCGGGCCTCTCTCCAGATGTCTTCGCTTCCATTAAGCCTCGTGTGGACGCCCTGCTGGGCCCGGGGAAAGATTATCATTATGGGACGAAGCATGGACTCCTCAATTTGAGGGGTCCGTGGACGGGGGGACCCACGCGCGCGTAATAAGAGCCCATGGCGGAAGACTCGGTCTCAGCGACAGATGGCTGACACCCGTGATAATGCCTGAGCCCGGCGTGTCAGCCAGTGTCGGCACGGGTTTAGTGGGCGGGCCGCTGTCTGTCAGCGTAATCTCTGTCAGTACCGTTAGGCCAAGGGCCCTATTTGAGTGTGGATTGAGTCCGACCGAATTCTATGGACCGGCCCGCCGGCACAGATATCTAAGGACTGGTGACGTCTTGACGGCTTGACATGCAGCTGATGGGGCAGCTGCTAACGACGCCGATTATTGTGTGCCGTGCCTTGGTGTGGCGTTTAGACAGTTCTATAGCTCGTCTGTCTGTCAACCACGTCAGACATTGTTGTACGACAGAAGGGACTGCCGTCAAAAGTCGTCCCCCGTCGTTAGCTTTTCATCTTTCTTACGCCGACAGCGACACGCTATCGTCTCAGCCAGTGCTGCTGCTGCTGCTGCTGCTTGCTGCCGATTAATTTCGTCTTTAGCGGTCGACCACGAAGCTGTGCCGTGCCACTAGGGTCAGATTTAGAACCGATCAAGCTCTATTTGGCAAAAAATGTGAGGACCCCCACATATATTTTTTGACATCGACGTACAGAAACTGGTCACGAATTCAGCGTCACAAATGTACGCTACGCAGTTTTGCTGCTATTACCTGATTCGAAATGGGGGTTTCTGAATTCGAAAGTCTATTAATGCTGCAGAAAGTATACTTTTGACAGTCGCAACACGCCATATATATGACTCACAGGCGAGAAAATGTCGGGCTGCTGACCGACATTCTCTGGCCTGTTTGGGGCCCCTTTTCATAGGACCCCTATTCGGCCGAGAAGGCTGAATAGGCCTATAGGCTCTATCTAAAATTCGCCTCTGAAGGACATGCTACCACCGGTCGACAGCAAGACCCCATAGAGGAGGTCCTTGGAAGTGCCGGTCTCGAACCCATGGATGCCGGCGCGCATGTTGGCGCTGTGTATTTACGTCGACGTTAAACAGTGAACTCAGAGAGCGACTCTGCATTCGGACGCAACCGGCGACGTAGGTCCACCGTCGCACTTGCTTACCCCGTCATTAACACCGGCCGGTCCGGTGCTAAACGCTCGCCCAGCGGCGCACTAACAAACAATTAGACGCATTCCCGGCCAACCACTGTACAATAATATCACGCTGCGAATGTACACTGTGGGGCATAAAAACACACCAAATTTTTTTTGCTATAACTTGAAGAAGTGATATCCAATTTTAATAATTTTTGGTACACATATTCACGACAAAACTGGCCATCAAATGGCTGTTTAGTTTTCCACCTCACCTAACATCTGCTTCTGCACTACCCGGCAAAATCAGAGCAGACAAAATATGCATTAAAATCAACAAAAACTTTGTATAATTTCGTCTTTCCACATATGTGACCACCAACAGCCAATCAATTATAAGGTTTGACTGTTGTGCAGCAGCGCGTCTATTAAATAGGCCTAATGGGTGTTAAGACAATCCAGCAAACGTCCAGCAATCTTCCAGCAAATGTATTCAAAATACACGTACTAATGCTGGACGTTTGCTGGATCGTGTAAACACCCTATAACATTCAGGAATATTGATGAATTCAAGAAGCAATTGGTGAAATCTGGATTGATCTGGAGCAGAACGTTATCGACGCTGCTATCAACAAATGGAGAAAGTGTCTCCGAGCCGAGCCCACGTTCATGGGCCAACATTTCAAAGATTTTTCTAAACAGTTGAAAAATTGACAATTAGATAAACTATTAACTAAAATGATGAAATTATGGACAAAATGTGTGTTTTGCGTGTTTTTTGATTAAGCAATAATACCAGTGGTTACAAATGGAATATTTTGTTCGTTTTCTTTTCCCAGATAGTGCAGAAACAGACAATGGGTGAGGTGGGAAACTAAAGGGTCGTTTGATGGCCAGTTGTGTTAGGAATATTCCTACCAAAACTTATTAAAATTGGACCACTTTTCTTCAAGTGATGATGAAAAAAATGTGGTGTGTTTTTCATGCCCCACAGTGTATATCATAGGCTAGGTGGGAAAGTGTTTGGCGGAGTTTATAATGTGTCCTTGCGCCAGTCAGCGGGCGGTGACCGCAACGTAGGCACACACATCGTCTGCAGTGTCACGCGATGACCCCAATTAAAAGCACTGCGCCGCGCCACGCCGGCAGCCTCCCAATATACAACACGATTATCAGAGGCATCATCATCTTTATACTTCCACGAAATATGCGGCCACCGCACAACGGGACCGACAGCACCAGCACTACAGGCATAAGCCTACCTATACACAGCATGGCATGACGGCATGCTGAGACATCTATTGGGAAACGTCTAAACGTCTTATACGCAACGCACATTACAGTATATCGTAAATGAACAGGTGACTCGACCGGTTTAACAGCAAACCGCTGTGCGTACACCTGGCGCCACTAGACCAAAAACGCAGAAAAACGGGGACCTTGCTTTTTGCAGACAACGGGATTAATCATCCTGTTGGTCTATTTTGGGATTTTATTTCGCTAAAACTCCAAGCAAGAAAACGAGACGAATTTATCCCAACTTATCCATGTTATTTGCGTTTGTGCATTTTACACTTTTTTCACTTTCATGTCGAATTCTTTGGTCTAAGTACTGTTTGTTCTATGTTGGGATTGTTGGCTAAATCCACTGGAGAGCGTTTGTGTCTATGGGATATTGCCATTATTATTGTTTTCGTAAACGTCTGCATAAATCGAAATACCTGACGTGCTAAATCTGGGAAAGGAAATTAAAGGCGACGCGATACTTCAGTGTTATCGTTAATCAATGCAATAAGTCGTATAATTACAGCACCTTATACTTGCTTAGACTGAATGCGTCACAGATGTCAGAGAGAGAGAGAGAAAGCAGAGAGATACAAAACTTCGTGTTGTTAGTCTGATTGCTAGGCTGCACTGAGCCGCTAATCAATATACACGATGATATCGTTTCACTTGAATCCATCATCGCCTTATAGGCCTATATAGCTCATCTGTTGTCGCTCGCTCAAGCGTGATAACGCAGTAGCGTTCAGATTTAACGGTCCTCTCCCTACGTCGTCTGGTCGAGAGACGGGAAATATTGTCAGTGACACAATGGGAGCTTGCTCTCTTGGATGTGTAGAATGTTATGAATTACCTACAGAGTAACCCATCTAAATATATAGCCAGCAACAAAAGTTAACTCAGTCTTTCATCCTTTTGGGGTAGTTAAATCAGGTACAGGCCTTTATTGCAGTGGCTGCATGTGTTTAAGTTGGAAAGCGTTCAGCTAAGACTGGTGGCAGGTGACACTTGTGTGATTCCATATGTCAGGTGACGCTCCCTAAGTCTGAGATGGGTTTCGCATGAAGAGCTATACTCTGCAAACTTTCAAACCTTCAAACCAGAAACTGTCCCAATGACGTAACGGTCCGACTGGCCCCGCGTGGTCAGAACCAGATGTATGAAGGCGCTGATGCCGAAATGATTCATCTGTGTCCTTGCAGCGGTAAATGACCCATTGGTCAGTCGATAGACGGGTTGGATGCATGGTCATTCGGTCAGTGCTGCTATATACTACGTGTTGTCAATGCCTGATCAGTCATCATCGCTGCTGCATGTCCGCGACTCCGCGCTCTAGCACCAGCAGTGATACTGACTTTATCGATCTACCGAAGGACCAGACACGAAGCAGCTGCACTGACTGACCCCGAGCGCTGCACCGATTCACTTCAATGCACTCTCCCCGGCAGCGGCGTCGTGACGTGAAAAAAAGTTGTGCAGGACAGGAAGTTGCAATTTTAATTTTCCGACAAACAGCTGCAAATTGCCGAGGAATGCTCAAAATTTTAATGTGGCCCCCATTTCTCAAACTGGGAAGTTTCTAGCCCTGATTTTTTATTTCTAGAAAAATTTTTTTACAAAAAATGTTCCTACAGGCTAAAATTTAAGCAGGGGCCAATAATTGTCCTTTATGCCACACGCCGCTCTTCGCCACGAATGCAGGGAGACACATGCCGTGCAGGACTGCAGGCTCTACCCATTGATCGACGCGTTTCAATAATTATAACAGATACGGTCGGCAGAAGTACCGCGTTTGTTGACAGTTCCTGGAATTTTCCTTGAAATATTTATAAAATATGTACGCGTGAAAGGGATTTATTTAAATTTGTGCAAGGACCAGACTCGCAAGGCCATTTATGAATTTGTACCTCAAATCATGCGGATCACTCCTGGCAAATTTATGAGACAGCTACAACTTTTTCTCAGGAACTTAGTGCAAATGCACTCAAGTGATGTACAAACGTGAGTTGTTGCAATCAGCTGTCGTGTGCGGTATATTCTGTAGGCAATATAGGCCTAGCAACTGCAGTAACATTTGGTTTATGATGTTGCACGAATGCGACTTGCAGCTTAGGTCATAAGTCTTATTATGTTCCATGTAGCCTATTTCATATTTCCACTGAAATTTCAGTTCACTTCAGAACTAAGCAAACGAACTACATGGCATTTTTTTCATTGCATTTCAGCTTATTTCTGTCCTTAGACGAAAATAAAAATGAGTTTACACCCTGATGCAATCATGAAGCAAACATGAAGGAAATGTATTCAATATACACGTGCACGACGTGTGCTCTAAGTTTGCTTCATGTTTGTTTGATGTATGCTTGACGTTTGCTTCAAGTTTGCTTTATCGTGTAAACGTGGTATTGGATGTAAATTTAACGATACGCGCTATATAAATTAACATTTCACTTACTTACTTACTTACTAAGCTACAGTTATTTTTCGCGTGATGCACAAACGTCTGCCTGTAGCCTGATACGTCTTTCCGGCTTGACGCCACAGGCGTCACGAATTGACCAAAAATTTGAGCTAATGCTCACGAGATGCGCGAAAGCCTATAGCTATTTAGCGCTCTCGTTCAGGGTGACCCCCTTCGAATTTATGGGAAAGCTTTACGGTTCCTGAAACTAGAGTCTTTCAGGTAGCAGATGGTGAAGATTTGGTGATTCTAGTTTGCACCGTTTTTGACTGATCCACCCGTGTGACGGACGGACGGACAAAATTGCGATGGCTAAGACGCGCTGAAAGCAATAGCTGCTTTCGCGCGTAAAAAAATGTAGGCGGGGCCGAAAGTTGTAATTTCCCTGATACAGCAGCTGCAAATTATCCACAGAGGAGAATGCAGATGCTCAAAATTTCAATCTTTGTCCTTAGATTTTCACAAAATGGAGTTCTTCAGCCCCAAATTTTGCATTGTTTGGACAAAAATTTTTCGACAATTTTCCGACAGCCGAAAATTTACGGTGGGCAATTCCCTTGCTCCGCCACTGGTTGACGCCCGCTGCGTCCCTACAGCAGCAAAATGTAGGTCCGCGCATTGCCTGCACCGAGAAGATAGTCCGTCCGTAGGCCTACGCGTCCTTTGCTGCACTGTGCTGTCCTGGAAAATTATCTCGGCGCAAATGACCGGCTGCAGTGCGTTCAGATCAGTAAGTTCGCGTGAAGCGCTGACGTCGTCGTCCGTGCAGTCAGTGAACTGTTGCAGCGCCGCGCTGCATCGTGGGCTGCTGTGCGCTGTGATGTTGTCGGTCGGGTGGGTCAACACGTGCGTCAAAACTGCACTCGCGCGCCCAACGCCCGCCCCCCAGTGCTCGGACTTGTCGCAAATCCCGCGCGAGGGTAGGTGCAGTAGGTGCTGATTCCGTGAGCGACGGCTTAGTCGCAACTCAGATCCAAATCCCCGCAAAGACGCTCGTAAACGCTGGCTAACATCACGCGCCTGTGGTCGTCCGATAACCGATGACGTGGCATATTAGACTTAGCTCAGCTGTGTATTTAGGTCTCACTAGTACGACGAGGTAATTACCCGCGCTTCTGCATCACCGGCGCCTGATTGAACTTAACCCGCGAATCTCCGCGAACTAGGGGCGTTAATTCTGGGGCCGGTCCAGTGGCGTTGTCTCAGCAGGGGGGCAACTATACTTGCCTTCCTTAAATTTTGGGCTATCGGAAAATTGTCGGAGAATCTATTTCCAATCCAAAATTTCGTCCAAAAATGGAAAATTTGGGATTGAAACCGCATATGGGAGAAATCTAGGAGTAAAATTGTCAGCTAAGGAGGGAATGCCGTCTTCCAACGCTCCTCATCGCTCACCCACTCGACGCCTGCGGCGTTTCGTTCTCGGCGCTTCCGGCGCTTCGATTCTTGGACCCTCCAATATTGACGAAGGATACATATGCCACTATACATGCCACGAACGCTAAATTTTATGTCAACGCCAAATGTTACCGAACCACCATGCAAACTCGCCAACTTCACGCTAGTTGCGGATAGATCAATCCTACCAATTCACACGTCACTGAATTCGTCCACGAACGACGTGTTTGCTTAAGCCCAAATTCCACACCACTGACTTTCACCGAAACTTTCTTGCGGCGAAAGTCGAGGACTCATACAATCTCGACTTGTCGAGATGTTTGCGACAAAGTCCGTGACAAGTCCACAACAAACCCGTTTGTGTCGCTTTATTGAAATTTAGTCCGTGACCGTGACAATGCACGGGAAAAGTCGGCGACAAAGTCCGCGACAGACATGATAATTTGTCGCGGACTTTCATTTTTTGTGTCCGCGACAAAGTCGCAAAGTCGGCGTAATGGAATTTGTGCTTTACTGCTCGCGGTCGTGCAAAATCAGCGATCATCCAGCGAGTTACATTCGACTACAAAAGAACGTGAAAAAATACGTTACTAACTGCTTACGTTGCCAATTAGGCCTAATCAACCAATAAGTCAACGTAGGCCTAAACACATTAACAAAGCGCCATATCGCCAACGAATTATAAAGGCGTTAGCACTATAGTTTATTTGCGTCTGTAGTGATCGTAAAAGTTTATCAAATCAAAAACGACGAAACAAATGCATACGCCTATGCGTATTATTACTCTATTTAATTGTCCCTCGAGAATATAGTTAACATTATATAGGTGAGACTGCATCACTCAGTAATCAGTCGCTCAGGTGTATTGTTTATAGGGACGTACGATGCCGTTGCGTGCTGAGTGCTTCCCTGGAAGTGATGAGTGACTTGTTTGCATGCGCGCAGCAATTCGTCGATATAAGCATCCTCCGCTCGTCGCCGAACTGTAACTGACGTCGGAGTATGCGAGGCAATGATGATGGTCGTCTGAAAATGCCGGACTGAAAAATGACGGACGAAAGTGCACGGCTGCAATTTGACGGACTGGCAATGCGTGCTAGAGTCCGAAAGACACAATAATTAAATGAGGGTAGCTGACACAAGCATTAATTTAAAACTGCACGCTGTAAATTAACTTTTTAATTTACGTGTGTTTTACACATTGAAGCATACACAATCTAGCACACTTACAATAATGACAATGTCGTATTTCATGCACAATATCACCAAAAAATTATCCATGGTCAATTTTCGCAGAGACATCACAATGTTCAAAGTAGCGCTCAAGGTAGGTTATATAAGGGTTCCTCTTTTCTTTACTTTTCTATACAGGTTATTTTCGGACAACGCAGTTCTAGCAGTAGACCTATGTCTTCAAAACAGTACTAAGCCATTTTCAAGTCTGTCTTTTCCGGTCATGCATTTTCAGCGCCCCCATGATGAGGATAATGCAGTGCAACATTAGCAGCAGTGAGAGCTAGCTATTAATCGCGTTGCTTCGTGCCGCGGTACGCCGCAGGGAGATGACAAAATTAAATCAGTTTAGCGTCCGTCCGTCGTTCTATTCGGCAGCGGGCAGTTTTTACGATTTCGCGAAACAAGGACAACAATAATCTTGATGACTCCCGCGCTGCGGCAGACTGCAGACCGACTGGCGCCCGATGATGCGGCCATGTATTGTAGAAGGTTGATGATGCAGAAGACCGAGAGATAGGCGCAAAACTCCACTGTTTCAATTCGTTGAAAATTAAAATTTTGAAAGCTGTTTATTGATTTTTATCTCAAAGCTACCGAGCGTCACCTACCATATGGGATCACACATTGCGTTATATCTACCGCATGAACACGCCCCATAACCCCAGCCAGGCAGGTCGGTGCTTGACATACGTACACCGGAGGGTCCGGGAGGGATGAAAGGCTGAGTTGACCTTATTGGTTGGTTATATATGTACTGGGATGACGTAGATTTGTTTCACAATGTTATTTTGAGAGCATAACACACAATACGATGTGTTACTGTGCCGTTTTGATGAATAAAAATGTATATAAATCCATTTCAACTAAGCTGTACCTCACAAGTCCATATCAAATTGAATGTCTATACACTAAATCCACAACATCTTGAGATGTGAGGATGCTCTACAGTTTATTGTCATACGACTACTTGTCCAAATAATCTACAACAGATCGAGTTAGTGGAGTCTGAGCCAGCGAGCAGCAGCAGCAGCAAATAGATAGATGCTCACTCATCATCGCAGAGCTATTGTAAAAAAATTCGAGAGAGGCTATCAGCCATTTCTTAAACTTTTTGTGCAGATTATTTTGCACTTACGAGACAGAGAATATTGTTTTTACCCTCTATGTTGTGTAAACCTATTGCAGACCTGGTTCCGTAGCAATGCTGTTGCACAACCTGCAGGACTGTAGCATACATCGTGTATAGGCCTAACAATGGCAAATGTATGGCTATGGAAATGTGTAAGTAATATTAGGTTGTGTGAAATTTGGGAAATACTGCGTACTTCAAATTCATTCTTTAAAAACTGTGCGCCAACGTAATTTTTATTTCCTAAGGTTGCGACGATTGCTGACCACCACTATCATGAAGTCAAACGTTTTTCATACATTCGGCGTAACTTCTTTGCGTTCCTGGTGCAGTTGGGCATTGGACATTCCCGACAGACGACAAAAGAGCGATTAGTAGCGTTTATAATGTGCATAATGTAGTGTTTACACGAGGTGACTGTCGCGGCGATCCGGGCGCCGCGGCGACTGGTAGCGGAGATCCATCGCCGCGACGATCGCCTCGTGTATTCAGTACATAACATGCCGTTCATACTCATAGTTTAGATAGCTATTCGCACAAAATATCACCCATTGTAGGTGGTAGAAATGCGAACATTAAAAATTCTTAGGAATTAGTCATGTTCACGGCTCAGGGCGTCCCAAGGAAGCTGATTCATGGCCGAAGCACCGGTCAATGGCTGCCAGCGTCTCAGTTATTCAGGCCGTTTATATAGGGCAAATGCAAATGCTAGACGTGATGAGTTGACTGCTGATGCCGATGGACCGATATTTTACGATTAGTAATGAAGTGTACCGGGTATAGACAGTAAACCGGAGCAATTTTGTTTTATAGCTCGTAACATAAAAAAAACGTTCCCACCAAATTTGGCAGAAATCAACATCATTATTTTCATTCTTGCCATTAATTCACAATTTATTTTAGTCGACTTTGGAAAATACACTGCCCCCATTTAACGAATGATAGTAATATTGACAGGCCTTTCAGTTGAAGATCGCGCTTTGCAACGCGCCCAACAGACGAGTGTAAAATGCTGATTGCACGGATTTCTGTGTGTGTGTAAAGCACTTTTGTGACTGCAGATAAGCTTCTCCACATGTTCGATCTCTTCGGAAATTCCGACGTGCGAACTAATCGCGGATAGACACTGCTGTTCAGACGTTCTGTCGCGCCAGTGAAATAAAAAATTATATTACGAGCGATAGCAGAATGCATCGCGCGTCTTAGCCACCGTCTAGGCGTCCGTCTGTTTGTCCGTCCGTCCGTCCGTCTGTCTGTCACACTCGTGATTTGTATCAAAACGATGCAAAATAGGATCACAAAATCCTTACCGTGGGCTGCCCGCAAGAACTCTAGTTTTTAATGACAAAATTTCGTGCACGTGGGTGAGGGGGTTCCCCTCGAACAAAGGCGTAAAAGAGGGGTACCCTCCTCAAAAAGACGTCATTTTGCTACTATTGGCTCTTATAGTGTGAAAACGGTTGCAGATAGGTATAGAGATGCTGCTTATCATAACAAGCACTGGTGACAGGTTTTTAGATTTATCAACATCGATGACCTTGAACAACCTTAAACCCCCAAAAAGGGGTTTTAATAAATTTTTCGCAATTTTTAGACGCAGCGCACATTTCAACACTGAATTGTGACGAAACGGCTGGAGATAAACCAAGACAACCTGCATATAAAATTTTCAGCATTAAACGTAGATTTTTTCAGTGCAAGTAACGACCCTCTAGGTTCAAGGAGATGGGCGCAGGTGGGCGTCAAAGACAGCTACCCCCTAAAAGTGGTTATTTTACCGAAATTATCTCGAGTAGCGTGGAAACGGTTGCAGATAGGCACAGACATGCAGCACATCAAAACAAGGACTGGTGACGGGCTTTTTAGATTTGTCAACATCGATGACCTTGAACGACCTTAAACCTTCCTTTCCCCCCAAAATGGGGGGTTTGTTGAATTTTTTTGCAATTTTTGGCTGCAGCGCACATTTCAACAGCAAATTGCGACGAAATGGTTTGAGATAGACTAAGACAACCTACATATGTGGTTTTCAGCATTGAGCGTAGATTTTAGCTGTCTAAGTCCCGACCACTTAGGTCAAAGGAAGCCTGCGCAAGCAAGCGTAAAAGAGGGGTACCCCCTCCTAAAAAGTAGTTATTTTACTGATATTGCCTCGTCTAGCATGGAAACAGTTGCAGATAGACACAGACGTTCTGCCTATAATAACAAGCACTAGTGATGAGCTTTTTAGGAGCATTAACATCAATGACCTTGAATGAACTTAAACCCCCAAAATAAGGGTTTTAGTAATTTTGTTAGCGATTTCGGGCAGCGACACACATTTTAAGAGTGAATTTCGTATAAAATTATTATTATTTTACTGTATGCTGTACACGGATTGCCAAAGTGGCAGGATCGTTGCTATCGCGCGTCACGTGAGCTTTGCTCAAATTACTTGTTCATGCAGCAGCTGCAGAGCAGCCTGCAGTCCACGCTTTTTGTTCTGGGCCAATTCTTCCCGGGAAACTTCCTTAACAAACGTCGTGAGCTCCAGTTCTTTTTCCTGATGTATACCCCCAATCAGCAAACGATCGTCTATTCGTCTTCAAAACTTTCCCGTAAGGCCTGCCGTTAAAAATCGTTCATTTGTCTCGATCATTGTCAGGGGCGGCGCCACGGTTTTAAAGGTGGGAGAGACAATTTCGCGAGCGGAGCGAGCGAAAAAAATTTTTTGACCCCCCCCACCTTAAGACTACCTGGGGGGTACAAAATGATGATGGTATGATTATGGTAATTACCGTATGATACGGTCGGCTATTTCAGCGACAGCTAGCTGTGCTTCTTGTTAACTTTACGTCATTGAAGAAAAAACAACAGTGAAATGACGTGTACACATCAAGTTACCCAATATTTTTTCACAGAGTTAGGATTTTCATACAAAAACGTCTATAATGTATTTGTG
>Ga0056128_1005479_pt1 | contig 15969 bp, 6 predicted proteins | sample WorMetLIZISLAND2_FD_71113 | JGI IMG/M metagenome (GOLD analysis project Ga0056128, IMG submission 71113) | Marine gutless worms symbiont microbial communities from Max Planck institute for Marine Microbiology, Germany - Olavius geniculatus... ...
GGCGAGATATATGCTTCTGTGGACACCCGAAAAGGATCGAGTTCGCATAATCAAGCCTTGCCGACACCAAAGCAGAAGCAACAGCCATGGCCATAGAACGATCCATCGATGGACGAATTTATCTAAAGGAACGTATATGTGGTAAAAGCAGGACTTGGATATTGCCTTAACGTGAGGTCCCAAGGTGAGATTTGGCCATAAGGTAAGATGGATGGCCATATTTTTTCGGTTTCTTATTTACCAAAATGCAAAATCTTTCAGTTCCTGTTTTTGTTCCCATTTTCGTTTTTCCTGTTCTCGTTTAGGAAAATAACGCTGAAAGTGAGTTACACAATTATTACGGATGAGTATTTGCACGGTACTTCAGCGGCAGTGCTGAAAAAACAGCACGCGGAAAGCGTTGATTAGGATAAACGCGACTGGCTATGTAGCGTACAATTTGATCAACATGCAAGAGCGCGCGATGACTAGCAATTGATGCCGCTGTGCTAAGTCGGTGTGTCGTAAAACAGGAAGTCCCACTGTGCGCGACTTTTGGGTTCGGAAAGTTCCCGCAGGCCTATGACGTCAGATGACATTATTTCATGTCGATACTGTGCGTTTCACAGCTTTTTAAAAACTTATTTTCAGTGTCTCTATCCGTTTTTTGCTCGAAAATATCTTTTTTATTCCGATTTTAGTTTTAGTTTGTACGTTCGTGGTTCTTATTAGTCGTTGCTCACAGAATGCAAAAATCATTTCAAGTCTGGTTCTAGTTTTGTACTGAAAAGATCAAACATTATCGTCTTTTTTTCATTTTTATTTACTAAATAACACTGTACACAGTATACATAGCACAATATTTACCATAACTATTTACGGCTATCGATATAAATTGCAGCCGTACATAAAAATGCTGTTAAAATGCTTGGATCGGCAAACGCCTTTTTTTGCAAGCGACCCAAAAAGCTATTGGACAATGTAGCTCTGAGATTCCGACTTAGGATAGCCATAATTTAGGCTTATGACGTATTGGCGTTCAGTCATTAAACGTAGTTAAAATCTTCGCCAACGTTTTGCATAAACGGAATAACAGACAGACAGAAAATATTGGCATGACATACGGCACAGTTTGCGTCGTGCAGCAAAAAGTTCTTTACAAAAAATGACAGTTTTAAATTACATCTTTACGGTGAATTCCGCATATGTAAAATACACAGCTATACACGGTGTTTCATAAAAGGGATCCCTTTTTCTTTCTTTTATAATTGACTCAAATGACGATCAATTTACACGAAATTTTTGCCAGTTGTGGCCAAAAAAATAATAATTCAAAATATTTTAACAAAATATCACTGTTGATTAAATATTCTTTGCTAGTCGTGACGTAATGATGACGTTATAATGTGTCATGAGTACAAGTATATATCTATGAGTACAAGCTTGCTTGTTTCAACTGGTGCTGTCAGTTGCTACACTGCTTTGATGGTGAACTTAATCTGGTTTGCTGATGAAACAAGATAATGTTCATACGAACACGGAGTCTGGTAAGTTTTTTTTACATATATTACATTAGTATTACATCACGACTAGCAAAGAATATTTAATCAACACCAATATTTTGCTAAATTATTTTCAATAAGTATTTTTTCAGCTAAATCTGTTAAAAATTTCGTGTAAATTGATTATTATTTGAGTGAATTATGAAATAAAAAAGGGTCGTTTTTATGAAACACCGTGTATACCGACTTTATCGCTAACAACACAAAAGGGGAACAGTCAAAGCTATATAGCCAATCCTGCACTGGTCATTGTTGACTGTATAGACACAAAGTCACAGACACGCTGTGTGGGGTCATCTCCGGCGTCTTTCAGAGCACACAATAGACATACCAGCACACATTGCACTCGGACAGCAGAGTATTGACACTACACAAGAACTTGGCATAAAAACAGTCACCAAGACGTCCACGTAAGTCCTGACTATTGCTAGTTTGCCGGCCCGCAGCTGCACAGCGGGAGTAACCTGGTCGCCAAGCACAAACTCCACTACTCGTGGATTTGTTGTAGACTGTACAGCTTGTTGCGCAGCATGTTGCACGACAGATCGAAGCAAGTGGAATACGTGCATCAGCAGACCAGCGGTCAATCTAGTGGAGATTGCTGCGACCGACCCTTTATGCTGATCCGCACTCAGTGACCGAATAAATGAAGTTTACGACGAGCGACGAAAACGAGAAAATATGTCTGTTGCCGACATGATAAGCGACCGTCTTTCCAGTTGCCGAGAGTCTCAAGCGTTGACAGTAAATTAAGTCGCCACACAAGCTAGGATTACGCGAGATACACGCCATTTTCTTCAGATTTTTTACGTCCGACGACTTAGGCCTTTCAGCGTATCACTCCTCACACGATAGTGTGAGTGTTGTAAGGACGACCTTCAAAGTATATAAGAAAAGGCAAACTTTAACCCTCAACCAACCCAAAACCCCTGAACCGATCGTCACCAAATTTGAATGGCGTAGTTACGTTGTAGACGCCTACCACCAAAAAAATTTGGGTTCAATCCGCCCAGGGGTTTTTGCTCCCCGTATAGGTGAAATATACATCCCTCTTGTTCGAAATTTACTACACTTTGTTTGGTATTTGAACTCGCCTACAGGCGAGTCCGTTAGACCGATTTTTACGCTTAATACGTCAAATGATGCGGTTCTGCGCAATGAAGTGCATTTTTATTGTTATAAAATAAAAAAATATATTTTTCACTTATGTATTCGAAAAATTTGAAAAAAATACAATAGCGCCTATGTGGAAAGTTTAAAAAAAATTAAACTGTCATAACTTTAGTTGTGTGCAAGATAGAGTGGTAAATTTTGGTTCTAGTATATGGTTTTCGGAGACGGCCGAATTAACGGTGACATTTGTATTTCCCCCCGGTTAACCCCCTTTGCCATGGCAACGAAATTTGGGACAAAATCAACTATAACTCGGCTTGCGTAAGAAATTTTTCCGAGATTTTTGCGCTTATAGGAATTTTTCGGAGATGGGCCATCGAAAGCTGCTAATTGCATTTTCCCCCGACCGATCCCCGTTGCCAAGATGTTGAGCTCACGTGGAACAGACGAAAAAAACAGACGGAGGGACAAGATGTTTAATGCGGCCTATAGGACTTTGAATTATAATTTTATTTCAATCTCAGTGTATAGAATAAAGTAGATGCTATCAAACAAACTTATGAAAGTTGAATTGCTCACATAACTAAACAAGCAAATTCGACAGGTTTAAAAATTAATACAGAAAGTGTAGCATAAAATATTTAATAAATTTCAAAAGTTACGAATGCTTGAATTTTGCAAATAACGTATGCAGTTAGTTAATTTGTTTTAATGTTTCACGATTTTAAATGTTTTACGATGTTTACATTCGCTGCCAAATTAGCTTAGACTACTCCGATCTTTTGCCAGAAGTTGGGCTGCTTCTGCAACATGGCATGTGAGATATATCAAAAAGCAAACATATAGCAATCTGTGTGTACAAAAATAGTCAATAAATCATAATTATCGGTGAGTTACTATACAGTACTATAGATCGGTGTGGCTTGGTGGCATACTGGTAAGACGTCGGACTTGCAACCAACAGGTCGCGGGTTCGAACCCGGTCACGTCGCTGCGAGGCAATGACTCTGAGCAAGTTATGTCCCTTTGTTAGCAATGCAGCGACGTAAAAACCGGCAGATTGTGGAAGAGATATGGTCTATATTGTTCATATAATACCGAACACAAGCTCGGTGCCAGCTTACGACACACGGGCATAGAAACAGACACGAGAACCGCATCCGTTACGTCACAGAGCTGTGAGAGAAGTTGAACATTTCCCCCTTTACCTTTCTTATTCGTTACGCCGTCTTTTCTAAAAACACCTTTGTTGAGTCATTTCAGGTCAACGCTACAATATAGTGTATGATAGATGAATTATATTTATGCCCATTTGCTTCGCGGAAGTGTTAAGAATGTGCGTACCCGTCATCATACAAACATGTTATACTGCGGTAACAAAACTAATAGAGGCATCCATTCATCGCGAAATTCATTATTGTGCCGACATAAAAAATTTTTTGAAGCGGTATTTAACGGTAGTTTGCTGTACGGCGTTGGGAAATAAGTGGAGTAATAGATGCGCTGCACGTCGAAGGATACGCCGTCGACCGTCGCAATACTAACCTAGGTGTCCGGACCCAAGTGACAATAGAACTAACCAAGATGTCCGGATACCGAAGGATACATGCAGAGGGCGGAGATAGAATATGACGTGATCACGCCAATGATGATGATAATGATGATGATGTGCGAAAAAGATGAAGACAAGACGTGTTAATGGAGACTTCGACCATAGCGACTTGAGGCTGGTTAAGTGGTGGTATGTCTGCATGCTGCTCCGCGGATCCGGTTGTTAAGTAGCGCGGAAACGATTGACCGTTGCGGTAGGTCTATAATTAGCTCATGCTTATGCCATTCAGCTGCCGCTTCCGTGATTAGCAAATTGAGGTTATGCAAGTGCTGCAGTCTGCAAGTTTGCAGTTCTATGGCAAATATCAGACTTTACCTTTAGTTTTGTCTTAATTCCATTAAAGTGCTACAGGAAGCAGTAACTTTGGCAAAAGAATCTGTCGTGTGGCCAGAGAGCATAAACGGTTTTCCGTTTTCGAAACTGATTTGAATTGCTAATTTGGTGTAACGTCCTACGCTAATTTCTGCACATACAACCTGTCTGGCACAAGTCGTCTGCCTTCATTTAGAGCATGCGATGTTTCTATGCAGCTTTTAGACTCTACGGTGCAAGTGCGCGTCGCGGTGTTGGCCGGGAATGTAATGGCGGAATGTCCGACAATCTCCCGCGACAAAACCTCCCCTTAGTAGCACGGTGAATTTCAGTGATTTTGATCGCTGTGTGTATGCTGCAAAATCATGTGACAGAGATAACCACGAAAACGGAATTTTCAATAGAAATGGGAATTCCATGAAAAAGTGGGAATCTTATGGGAATAAGAGTTGGTTACTAAATTGGAAATGAGAATGGGTAAGAATGAGAATTGACTATATGAAAATAAAAAAAATGAGAAAGCAAAAAGCCATTTTTGTCATCTCCATGAGTGACGTTATCTTTACGGCGATGAAAACATTAGAGTGTTAAATGCTTTTTGTCACTCAGTTCGCAACAGCTTTATTTAAACTGCTCATACTGTTATAATGCATAGGTCTAACTGTCAGCTGTTTTGGCCCGCAGAAGGGTTTTGCCGTGGGGTCTATCCGTACTAGTCTTGGTAAGGCGGGTACGCCTGTCGGCCACGTGTTGCAGTATGCAAAGCGAGTTAATCCACGCGACAAGCCATCAGCGCCGATCTCGCACTGGCTAGTCGCTAGACGGCTTAACGGACGCCCATAAATCTAGCGAGATCTCGATAAATCGCGAGCGATCTTGTCTCTTCCCGAAGGACAGGCGTGAAACCAACTTTTTATCGCGGATCATGTAACCTGTCGATCGCTTGGTCACTCGCACGCTTCGGCAGTGACCGCTGGATACGCCAAACGAGATCGCAAATAGTCGCCGACCGCAAGAACCAAACAACCACAAAGTTGCCATTGTCTATAGCCGACAGCAAACAACGGAGGAGGCGAAAGCTGACAAGATATAACAGAAATAAAATGTACAAAACATCAGATTATACACTTGTTAACAGTGACATGCAATGACTGACACATCAAGAACAGCAAAAATCATAAAAAGGTGATATCACTCACCATCACATCGCCTAACTGTCAATGTGCTGTTGAACACATGGGCTACATTACTACATTATTGTACGTCGTGTTGTAATAAAATTTCACATAGCGGTTACAGCAAGATGTGACACTGCAAATACGACGGTGCTAAAATTGTGTATTACATGCATTGCGCTAGAAAGCATATATCAGAAGTCAGTTGCACAAAAAAACAAAAAAAGTTACAAACACGACCGAATGTCCCACGCACCATAAATCAGCAGCCGTGTTTGGTGTGAAAGTATAATTATTAAATGTCTGTGGGTGGCGAAGGATCAGTGAAATAGATGTGTTTTGACTCGAAGTGCGAAGGCGTGATGGACGCTGATAGTGATAAATTCATGGCGTAAATCACGCTTAAAAGTGACGTTCACACGAAAGAGAAGATTATGCGATCGCAAAGCATGCATGGCCGCGTATGATAGCAGTCGTGAAAAATTCAACACAGCAGCGGAAGCTCCATATAAATTATGTCAACTCTTTTTCTGTTGTTTATTTTTTTATATTAAGTGCATCTTTTCCATAAAGAAGTATTCTGACGATGTTTAACGCAGAGATAACCGACAAGATATACCATGACTAAAGTTTTTGTTTTTAAATGCGCCACTTTTTAGCCGACCGTACTAGCGGTCGCGTTTATGGCACAATGTTGTGTCCCTCCGTCTGTCTGTCATCTGTAACGTATGTACTGTGGCTAAATAGACGTAAGGCGTTTCAACCGTCACGCTTGACTGGAATGAGATTATGAGAGCGGTTATAACATTGCAGACACTGCGATGACTGATAGGAGGAAGACGTAGATTATATAGTCAATAAAATTCAACCACGGCGGTTAGAATGTGGTTGCAAAACGGTATTATAAACCACCACAGACGATTTAGTTTCACAAACAAACAGAAACGTAAGAAAGCAATTACCAAAAATATTCAAATAATAGAAGTTTTTGAAAACACAGCATGTTACCAAGCCTTGTCCATAGCGAGTAGTTTTGCCATGTGGGAGCAGATATAGATCGCAAAATCATTTAACTATGGGCGCATATTGTAAGCCTACTTTATTTTTAAACGCGCAAATTTTTTTTGTTTACCTACGCGAGCCTATGTTCATGTGACTGATTTTGTCATATTATTGTATATGTTTATTATTTTTTTTCTTTAATCGTTTTGTTCTGCTACCAATGGTAATAAGTAATGCAAAATTTACAAAATTTACTCGAAACGTTTGCACGGATCGGAACAAACCCCAAAAAATAACAGACCGAGTCAGGTCAATTTCACTTTTTTTGTGACATTTTTATAGTGCGCCGTTATTAAGCTGCAATTCGTCTTTTTACCCAACATGGACTGCTAAATCTAAGAATTACAAACGTCGTTGATGCCACTTAAAATCGACATTGGCGTGAACGTTATTCAGGGCAGAAGTAACCGATGCAAATTTACAGTTTGAGGTCAAAAGTCAGAATAACTGTTACGATTACGATTAGGATTGCGCAGCTCGGGCTAAACGGCCGCATATGTCGGCACCGGATGGACACATTTGTTCTAGTGTTGTACGTAATCGCGACTTAATATATTTCAGAAAAGTGAGCAAAGCTAAATATAGGTTCTCGGAATTGTGTGTGGCCAGTGGGACGACGAACTGAGCTAGTGTTTGCTACCGTGATCTGCACATCTGTGATTCCGACGACTAACAGTCAGTAATCACAGTTGAATCCAGCGCCTAGCTCCGTGTACAGCATGCGACATTATAGCATGTATAGCATCCAGCAGCAGTAGCAGCAGCGGCCGGTGCCCCAGCATCTTCGTCCGTAGTTCGGACAAGGCTCAATGCGCTGAGAGACGTCACCAGTGTACGCGGCTTCATCTTTAACTTCTCATCTCCGTGTCCGCCGTAGGTGAGTAAACTAAACCGCTTCTGTATTGTTTTCACTTTTCACCTCACTGCAGAAACAATAAACAAGCTTGCTTGCTTGCTTGCGGTGTCGACAGTCACGTGATAGTATTGTAGTGATGTCTGTGCGGTCTTTCATGGTTGCGAAGATGACTGCCGAGAGCAAAGTGTTAAACAGTCAAAAATGTTGTAGCAATGGCAACAACAGTACAACTAATACAGAATTTAACAACTTAAATATGAAAATTTTACCACTGGTTGGTTGACGTAATATTTCCTTTTTCTTTAAGCAAGTTTTTCTTTATATTGCTTGTTACTTCGTGGTAACTAAAGATAAATATAAATGTAAAATTCAAAAATGTCGGTTTAAACAAATTAGCATAAATGTGCTATGCACTGCAAAAAATATGTAAAACGAGCAGAGCACATGGATAGTTTTTCTTGAGCTAGTGTTTCCGTGAGGAATTGAATAATTTCAGGCGCATATCTTACGTTACGGATGACCGATTGATGTCTGTCTGGCAGCCTGACGTGTGATTTCAGGTCAGTTCTGTCGTTCGGTGGATTATTACGCGCGATAGCAAAATGCTCCGCGCATCTTAGCCATCGTCTAGGCGTCCGTCCGTCTGTCTGTCCGTCACACTGCGGTATTGCGTCAAAACGACGCAAGCTAAGACCACGCAATTTTCACTGTGGGCTGCCCCAAGGTCTCTAGTTTATCGTGACAAAATTTCGTGTCTTTGGGTGAAGGGGTTCCCCTTGAACGAAAGCGTCAAATAGGGGTACCCCTTAAAAGTCGCTATTTTGCCGGTAATGGCTCATATAGTGTGAAAATGGTTGCAGATAGGTAAAAACATGCTGCTTATCATGACAAGCACTGGTGACAGGCTTTTTAGATTTATTAACATCGATGACCCTGAAGGACCTTGAACCCCCCAATAGCGGTTTTTAGTGAATTTTTTTTTGCAATTTTTGGATGCAGCACACATTTCAACACTGAATTGCGACTAAATGGCTGAAGATAGACCAGGACAACCTGCATATGAAATTTTTAGCATTAAAAGTAGATTTTAGCGGTTTAAGTTCCGATCTTCTAGGTCCAAGGAAACCGGTGCAGGCGGGCGTCAAAGAGAGCTCCCCCTAAAAAGTGGTTATTTATCCGCAATTATCTTGTGTACGTGAAAACGGTTGCAGATAGGCACAAACATGCTGCTTATCATAACAAGCAATAGTCACAAGCTTTTTATTTGTGTCAACGTCGATGACCTTGAATAACCGTGAACCCCCAAAATAGGGGGTTTTAGTGAATTTTTCTGCGATTTTTGGCTGCGACACACATTTTAAGATTGAACTGCGCCGCAATGGTTGGAGATGGACCTGGTCAACCTGCGTATGACATTTTTGGCATAAAAACTTACATCTTTAACAGTCTAAGTTTCGACCTTCTAAATCTAAGGAGTCTTCCGTACGGAGGCCTCAAATTTAAGTACTTTTTTAAGATGCATTAATATCATATTGCTGTAGGCCTACACTAATTGCCAAAGTGGCAAAACCGCTGCTATCGCGCGTCACGTAAGCTTTGCTCAAATTACTTGTTTTCTCGACTTACTTACTGTCCATCAACTTTGTCAACGTTAAAGTGCAGCCGTCCTCCAGGCCGCATTGCGTGTTCTGCCCGTCCGTCCGTCTGTTTGTCCGTCCGTTCGTACAGTTACAATCATCATATCGCTTATACGACTGTATCCAAAATTTGTAATATTTATTTTTGCTCGCCAGCAAGGTTAATTAAGCTAAAACATAAATTGGCTTAGAAGCAACACAATTTAAGTTTATCCTGTGAAAAATTTATATGAATAGATTTACGTAATTTGCTTAAAATAGCAAAAACTTGTTTTGTTATACAATTCGCTTAGTTTTTGTTTTAATTTTTGTTTGTTTAGCTGTGATATGCTTTTTATACATGAAAAATGCATCTGTAATCTGCAGTTTACTTTACTCAGTATTTATTTTTATTTTGTTATTTGTTTGTGTGTTTCGACAGTTTGCAGAACACGGCGGATGAACCATTCGATAAGCTAATTATGCACCCAAGCTCGAATGTGTCTGATCGATTTCAATCTAGTTTCGTAATTCCAGCTCATTGATCGTTTTGAGCAGCAGATGCCTATTCTGTGGCATCGCAGAACGGACTGGTGCCGAAATTCTAAAGCTTTGCAGGAAGAAAAAAACTAAAAAACAAAATTAAATTAATGTTTTGTCTTCCTAAACTTCTTCCTTTCACTTTAGCGGTCTTGACGGCTGTGCTTCAACGTTTACTTCGAAGAAGCGGAGTCCTTATTTTCACTGCTGAAAACTTGAATGTCGAATACTATAGGGTATAAGAAACCATTTCCGCGAGTAGCAGTAATAAACTTGAATGGTCTACTTAGATGATAAGTGCTTTAATCAACCCGAGAGCTACTTTGTCGATGGATATTTTTATGTCGTTACTGCGCTACGTACTGGGTCTATTTTTCTCGTGTATACAGGCTAAGTGTTGCTTTGGTTTTGGTGTCTATTCTGTTTTTTCAACAGTGTTTTAAGTGTTTAAATGTTTTTATTATATCAAGGTATTGCTTGCTCTTATTGTTATGCTGGTTAGCAAAAATGCGTGTGTATCATAAGTCTTCTTTTTTTATCTTTTGGTTGGAAGCTGGCGGAACTTGGAACCCAATAGGCCTACAATCTAGCTCCATGAAGCACGCCGTCTTGTGACAGCCGAACAGCTTCGCGCAGTTTGAGTTCAGTCCGCTCCGTTATGTTATGTTGACATGTTGTCAATCCACTTCTTCGGAGTTTTCCTCTTTGTCGTATGCGCCGGAGGGAATCATCCAGCCCCCTATAGAAGAGTGTACACCCCTCTATTAAAATCTTGACACCCGCTCCTTAACGAAAAAAGACACCAGGGGGTGTTGTGGTTAAAACCAAATGCATTTGGTAAAACCTGTCATTTCTGCATATTGCTTTATTACATTTCATTAATTCACAGTAAGCTGTAACAAACTGCGGCCTATTAAACTTTTTTTGCAAAAACAATCGCAAAATCTGATTTTTAAGTTTCCAAATTTTAGAAAAAAATAGCAAATTTATGGTATCTATTCAACGTCCAAAAGTCAAAAGAGTTTCAGCTTCAGAGGCAAAGTCTCCTGACATCCTGACCAGGGGCTCTGCCCTTGGACCCCACTGGAGGCACAGCCCCCAAACTCCCGTTTCCTATCCCTGGGACTTACACCCCGAACTTGAATCCAAATGACTAATTCTGCGTAACTCCCTGGTATGCGGTCAACTGTGTTCAGCAACTTTGTACAGTATAAGTTAATTTGGTCTACGTTTGACTTTCTGAGATAAGTGGCCTATCGTTCACGATTACATGTTCACATAACACTTTAGAATGTGTTTTTTTTTTAAATTTTACCTTAGCTGAAGAAAGCAGCGACGAAGAAATTTTTTTTGATCTGGATCTGGATCTGGATAGCGGCATGGTCCTAAAACTAGAGCATCACACCGACGGTGGTCGGCCAATACGTCCACATTACTGCTAATGTGGCGATAAACGGACGTGAACTAGTTGTTTTATTTGAGCAGATGTGATCATGTGACTCTGACTTAGACGCATCTGCTTACAAATTAATGGCAGCACCACAAATGATGTACTTATGACGACAATGTTGAATTGATTGTGCGCAGGTTGTATTCGTTGGATCGATGGCGCTTCCGATGTACTGTCTAGCTGTCGACACGGCGCTGTTGTCTGTCGTCGTCAACGGCGTCACGTTGGGCGCCAAAGAACTCCACCTTACGTCAGAGTACCCCACATTTAGCCCCGAAACACTTGCGGCCGCAGACTTCCGACCGAATCGCTCGAAAATTTCATCGAGTTTCAATCGAACTGAGGTCGACGGCAATTCGACGACGTCGGAAATTTCTGGTTCAGGGAACGTGAAGGACATCTGGTTGATCGGTCTGTTCCCGCTGAAAGGTTCGTGGGCGGGAGGACGCGGTCAACTGCCGGCCGTCGAAATGGGTCTGGAGGATGTCAACGCCGATCCAAACATTCTGCCCGGATACAAGCTCAGAATGACCATGGACGACACAGAGGTATGTGGCTGTAATAATAATAACAAGTTAACGACGAAAAAACACTCAAACCTTCTCCAAGAACTGTGCTTATTCTCGGACGTTTGTAGAAAACGCAAAAGTTGAAAATATTTATAATATTTGCTAAAACATTCGTCAATAGAGTGCTGAATATAGACACGGATTTGGTTTCAAAAACCTTGGGATCAAAATCCAGAACAGGATTGTTATCAAAATCTAAACGCGTAATACTCTCGATATCCGTTCATAAACTGCTGATACACTGCAAAGTATCTTGTAGGCCTATCTTATAGTAGGTCAGATAGCAAATTTTGAATAATGATTCAGAATGCCAAAAAATCCGGATTGCAACAAAAGTCGATACACTTTCTTTTCTTTTCACATGTCCGCTATGTTGATTTCCCGATATTACGTGTAGGCCTACGTGTCGGTCTATCGTATGCGATTCTATTTTTGAAGTATGCGCTTGAGCCAATACAAGTACACAATTCATGAACAGTACATTTTGAGTCTATACAGTGCTCGATGGTCCCTAGTCGACCTGCATTTGGGATATGATTAGTGGCTGAAGTTATCGGTCAGTTCTCATTATATGTAGCCGTGGTGCGTTTGTGCATGGTCAGCCTTTTATGACCTGTCCAACCAGATTGAACGTACGCGGCACTAGAGTCTAGAGCAGAGTCAATATCATCTGCTCTCGCTGGCCTCTGTCTTTCTTCACTTTTCTTTCTCTTTGCAGCGAATCGGGTGCAAAAAAGCAAAACCATATAATCATCTCTCAGAATGCCTTTTGCACTAACCGCAAACGTGAAAGATGTAAAGATTGTCAAAATTTATCAAAGCTACAGATTGCCAGATACGAAATATGCACTCACTGACTTCACATTGTGTGCGGTACATGTGTGGAACAGTAACGAAAACCAGCGTTGACTGTAGAACGAATCATACGCACGTATGGTATTTTATCATTTTATCATACGCGTACGAATCTAACTTCGATCATAATTATATACTTCTACAATAAACGTGATACAGCAGAAGAACCAGCCTTCGCACATCGAAACAACACACAACGACTGTTACGGGCATTTGGTTTATAGCAGTGCGATAACTTATAAGGTGTTTACACGATCGAGCAAACGTCGAGCTGGCTCAAGCAGGCCTATTGGAACCCCGCCCCTGGCTCAAATGTAAGCCTAGGCTTAGGCTCTTAGCCCACAGCTGATCACGTGCTATATAAGCCTTCCAATTACAACCCGCGCGCCCTTCTAATTAGCATGCTAATTACCATAGAACGTCGAGCTAGCTGTTCGATGTTTGCTCGATTGTATAAGCACCCTATTACTTAGGCCTAAAGTTTATGCAGAGCAAAAAAATATCACAGAGTGACTGATACAGGATAAACTCTGTCATAAACGACAGATATTTACGAACTCCACTCCAAACCATCACTATGCCATCACTGTGGGTACCACGGTTTTTTCTACTCTCTGGTCGTCCATGCTAACCACTCGGCTATCCATTGACATCGATTTAGCTCGCATCCGCAGATGAATGCATTTAACCACGCAGTCGGATACTATCGATTAATTCGTGGACAAACATCGTTAATTCGCGAGTGGGAACGAAACGATAACGAATAACGGCCCCCACGAGTAAGTGCGCAGCGCCAGCTTATCGGTGATCTTTCTGCTCGACTTCTTTAATCATCAGTTTCCTGTTGCTGCTGTGCTTGTGTGTTTTGAGCGCTTGTTAAATTTTTGACGCGCTATAACTACATGCTGTACGGCGTTTTTGGCACGGTTGTCGTTCGTCCGTCTTCGTCTGTCATAGATATATTGTGGCTTAACGGTGCGAGATAGGGCCTAGGTTGCTATTGATCACTAATAGGAAGTCGCATATTGGCTTTCAAATGACATGAAAATCGATGACTTTGGACGACCTTGAAGGGTCATAACGCACTATGGTATGCCAATCGTGCGGTACTGTGACTAAACGGTAAGTCGTAGGGAAGTTGGCGACTTTTTATAGGCTGTCAATAGTAACCATATTTTTATCTGCAGCGCTTTGGTCGCAATTTTCAATAAAAAGTTTTAAGCTATAAGTGGCCATATCTCAGAAACGGTGAGCGATAGAGCTAAGGTTATCACTAATGGGAAGTGGCATACGCCCTTTTAGATTACATAAAAATCACTGACGTTGGATGACCTTGAAGGTTAGTACTGCAACAGGAACTGTATAGGCTGTAGCGCGTCTTTCCTAGTTGGGCTTTTTTGTTCTTATTGCTTTGCACAGTGTAGTCTATAGGGATCATAACAGATTGATTCATCTAGCGTGTGTCACGGTTGCCATAACACTGGACGCACTCAACAGAAATGCGAGCAATACAAGGCCTATACGTAGGCCTACACTAATAATGAACCGTCTCCATCTCGGCTTTTTTAAACAACTGCCAGTAATAAGAAGTCACGAAAGAGAATAGTCACACAGAGACGCGTAAGTTTTACTCGGGAGACAATTTACTGTTTTTGCCATCGACTGAGTTCAGTCGAGGGCCTTGAGTTACAAAGTGTACAGAACGATCGGTATTGCAGCGACAATGCGACATAATAGGTATTACATGACATTAATGCATCCTTTCATCCATCATTTTTTATTCCAGGCGAGGCAACATAGGCTGGCCCATATCAAAAAAGAAACGTAACGTACACACACAAGAAACACATACAATATTAAGAAAGAGACAACCAACTCAGCCAAGCAAAAAAGTAATAGCCTTTACAGATCCTGCGAGTAGTGTGCTCAGTAAAGCCGACAGCGAAGATCTCGTGATCCCAGCTTGCGTCGTTTTGACACAATACAAGACTAAGTGTGTGACAGACGGACGCATGGGTGGGTTGACAGACACCTCTTCTATAGCCAATGCAGGGCATCTGCATAGGTGGCTATATGCTGACGCCCTGTAAAACAAAAATGTATCGAGGGTAGAATGGCAAACATCCTATCTGTAACAATCGATGACATTTCAACAAAATTGATAAAACTTTTACGCTATGCATTTTTCGGACTTTTTCTTATGTTTTCATCTTGTTGTAAAGTTCGTTGATAAGTAACATATAAATTCGCTCGTTATATTTCATTATGTAATAAAATAAATACTTAAGTAGTACTTTGAAGAACCCTGAAGCTTGTAGTTATGACGTTTTGCCATAGACCACGATGTTTTAACATTCTGCCCTCGATATACAGATCGCTTAACATGTTGCATTGCATAGAATTTCTAAATGTTTTATTAAATCGCGCCAAAGGGGACTTTTGCTGCTTCGATGGTGGCAATGACATGCAGACAACCAAAGCCAATCAAGACTTATCTGTTGGTTGGCTCTGGGCGATTAGATCGACAGCGACCAGTTCCGCCGTAGCCTACGCGACACGACTATCTAAACACGAAGTGACGTTCGGTTCTGTTTGGCTGATGTTTTAAACACTACCGGTACCACATAACAAAAGTCAATGCATAACCACACACATACCGGTAGTAACGCATAGTCCAGTGTCGGAATGTCAGCAGCCTTAATATTTAGTCAGTATTTACATGTGTACTAATATCAAAGATATAAAATAGCTGTACTAAAGCCTTTGGTGGCGCAAAGATCTAAATCTGGAAAAGATTTTTTTACTTTTGAGATAACGTGGGCTACAAGTTACGGTGCTGACAAATAAGATAATTTTAGATATTTTTTACACTGGCGTGGATTGAAGTTTCGTCATTGGGCGTAAATTTGGCAGGCTGTGGCCGTAAGTAGAAAATAGTCTTTATTAGTCATTTTGCGCCATGATTGTCTGTAAAAACTTCGGCGCTATACAAACCATTTACTCACTCACTTACGTAAGTAACAGACTTAAATCTGATCTACCATTGATGGTTTATTTATTTTCAGTCGTCCGATGGCCTTAACGACGATTTCTGCAATGTCTGGACACCTGCCACAATTAGTCTGAAAAAGCTAAGGGGGGGATTGCTTTTTGTTGTCAGCGGCAAAGAGCTGATGTTAATATATACACTGTGTTTCAAAAAAACGGGCACCCTTTTTATTTCTTTCATAATTCACTCAAATGATGATCAATTTACACGAAATTTTTA